>Ga0302185_10002021_pt1 | contig 13667 bp, 6 predicted proteins | sample II_Bog_E1_1_FD_200231 | JGI IMG/M metagenome (GOLD analysis project Ga0302185, IMG submission 200231) | Peat permafrost microbial communities from Stordalen Mire near Abisko, Sweden - II_Bog_E1_2 | ecosystem: Environmental > Terrestrial > Soil > Wetlands > Peat | place: Sweden: Abisko, Stordalen... | reverse complement strand
TTGCAGTTTTAGAATCTATTGAAGGACTTGAACTCTTGGAAGAGCCAGTGGTTTGGGTATGGGATGTTATATCTTTCGAATGTCTTGAAATGGGTAAGCTTTATTAATTGCCAGAGTTTAAATTTACAGGACTTATTGATGTCGGCTTCATACTGCTTAAGTCATCATTTTGATTCGTGTTTGAGGTGGAGGTGACTAAATGATTAACTAGAGTTAAGTGATGACGAAGTGACATTAACTCTTATTAATAATTTAAATATAAATATAAAGGTCTATCTAAAGTTTGGCTTCGCTCATCAATCATTACTTCATAAACAAAGAGTATATTAATTTATTTATTTTAAAGTTTCTCCATCCTGAACATCTTCTCGATTGCAATAAATTAACTAACATGCAAGAACAACCGATTGGTGCCTAAACTTTGTATATCAAATTTCCGTCTGTTACTAAACTGCAGTATCCCATCGAGCTCATCCAGGAAACCACTTCTCGTTCCCATTCTATAACAACCTATCGGCAAAACTTTCTGAGGCATACTAAAAGTATCTACAATTTATAGAGTAAAGCTGAGTCTTTTAAAATAATCCGATTACCAAGAAAGGAAGATATTATGAATATTTGCACGATGTCTGTTCGCAATAAGGAGGAGCAATAAAAAACTGATGAAAAGGATTAGTCTATAGACAAGAAATAAAAGAAGAGCATTTTTAATATTAACAAACTCATTAGTTTAAAAGGAAAGTTGGACATTGAATCAATTAACTTCAAAAATCCCTTTAAAGTTAAGAAGACCAAAAGTTAAAGGGAAACCAACAATGTCATTCCTACACCTCAAATTTCCTTTGATTATTTTTAAGTTTACCCTGAGTTTGTCAGATTAATTGCGCTTTCATTTGGAGTATCAGTAGCTCATGAAGAAGGGAGTAGAATCCGCAGAGGAAAAATTGATTTTGCCAACAATGGTTTCCTGGTCAAACAAACTCTAAAAAGGCGTTTATGGTGGAACGCCGTAAGCTAATAGCAATAATACAAAAATGAGTTCGACCTTCCAATTAATTTTATTTGGACTACCAATGCTCTCATCCCTAAATAAGCATAGAAAATTAAAATAAACAATGAACTCTGCATTGTGTAGTAAAATGAAAGTGATAATAGTCCTGTTCCTTTTGCCAAGAAATTTGACCATATCCTGAATCAAATCCCAAAAATGAAGCAGCTTTTTTTTACGTAATGGTAGGAACAACCATCTCGCTTGAAGGATTGGCTTTAAAAACTGAGCAAAAAACCAACTGTAAAAATATTTCCCTATGGATTAACCATCAGTAATCACTTGGCCAGCAGTGAGTAAATTACTAATAAAAAGTTATTGTTTCGCAATATGGTCAACTATTATAATCGTATCAATAAAAATCCTTATGAAGTCATACCCAAAACATATCACATCACTTGCTTTAATTGGCAGCAAGCCATACAAGAACTGAGGGGCGAGGAAAATATATGGATTTTAAAACCTGGATAATTCACCAATCGAGGAAAGGGAATCTCAGTGTTCAGAACCACTAAAGATGCACTTGACTATCTCCTTCTTCATCCACCAAAAACGGAAGAAAAGACGTACCTCTTGCAATAATACATCAATCCTCTCCTTTATGAGTAAAGAAAATTTGATATCCGCTGCTACATGTTGGGTGTTGAAGTCAACAATACTCTAAAGTTTTATATGTACGAGGAGGGTTACATTCGTACAGCTTCATAAAAATTTACAACAAAAAAGGTTTGCAAAAGTATTCATCTGACAAATGATGCTATTCAAAAGAATATGCCCAACTACGATAAATTCTAATCTGCAAATAAACTATCATACTATGACTTGGACAAGTACTGCCTCAATAATACTACTTTCAATTTTTATGGGGAAATTCTGCCATAAATCAAAAGGATCACTCGCAATATCTGTTGTGCAGTGGGCGATGATCGCTTAATTGGATCTCAGGGTGGAATTAGCTGTTAATTATTTGGATTGGATTATTTAGTAGATGCCAAGGGAAAGCCGTGGCTGTGTGAAGTCAACACCAACCCTTCGCTATAAATATGCTGCAGTTTGCTGAGTCGAATTATCCCCTAAATGCTCGAAAACACTTTTAGATTAGTGAATGATATTTTTTTGCCGCCTCGAAAAACGCCAGAGTACGCCCAAAATTTTCTCACAACAAACAAATACTCCCTAATTTACTCTAATGACAGCAATAACTTATCTACATGATTTCTTTCGTTTAATATATTTCTAATCATCCAGCAAAGGCTACAACTTATAAATCAGCATTAAGGAAACTCCTGCTACAAGATTATCATTATAATTATTGTACTATAACTCTCTAATGAGAAAAAATTGGTCTAAGAATGTAACGCTTTATTAAAGCAGGAAGACAGTGTTCTGAAGAAGATAGTGTCGGAAGTGGGTCTCAACGACTGGACATCTGTAGCCAATCGACTGAAACTCAAATATTAATAAATAGAACGAACTGGAAAGCAATGTCGCTAGCGTTGGTATAACCATCTGGATCCCAACGTAAACAAAGATGTTTGGAACTATTAATAGTAATTACTGCTTTTTGAATCACATCGTGAGCTGGGTAACCGCTGGAAGGAGATTTCTCTGAGGTTGAAAGGCAGGTATAATTAAACTAATGTAGGACTGATAATAATATCAAGAATCACTTCTATTCAACGCTACGAAGAAGTCTTCGCAGGCTCAATAAGACCATAGGGGAAAAGAACTCAACTATGCACATGCGAGAAATTAAACCATCGGTATTGACTATTATTCTCAACTTTATTTACGACCACCAAGAAGTTACTGATTAAAATGGAGGTCAGTTTATCAATGAAATTAAGGGTAAAATATAAGTAATATAGATCTGCCAAAGCTGATTTTCGAGTTCGCGGAATTCAAGCCAGTGAAGGGGAACATGGACAGTTCTAAAAAATAAACCAACAGAAAAAATATTGAAACAATTTTCAATTTGGTTGATCAGTTCAAGGAAAGTTACTTTAATTAGAAAAACGATAAAAAAAAATATCAAGAGGAATATCTACCGCTTTCACAGGGTTCCATTCAGTTAGAAGATCTAATGCAAATGGAGATAAAGCCCTAATAAAAGAAGGAATGCGTCTCAATTAGTCACTCAAAGCAAGAAGAAAGCAATGCAAATACAGCGAGCGCCAGTGTCAAATGGTAATCCAACGAAAAGGAAAAGATTGCGGACAATGTTAAGCTTAATTTTGAAGGAGAAGGACATTTCCATATGATGGAGTTATAGGAACCCTCTCCAATTACATATTTGCAATAGCAAAATAACTTTCCAGAGTTAGTGGTGATTGGTAAGCATTGGTCTCCCAAAAAAGTGGAGATGGAAAATCAAGAACTGAACATTGACGAAGTTTTGTAAATAAATTATTAATGATCAATTTATTTTTCAAAGAATTTAACCATATCAATCCTTATATTTAAGGTTATGGTTATTACCTCCTTTCTCCATATAAAATATTAATTATTATGCTCATGATATTAATATTAATATTATATTCTTTACAAATGATGATAAAATGATAGGGACATCTGATAATGATGCAAACTTTATCCATTACCTCTGATTAGCTAGACAACATCTATATGCACAAAAAGCCAAATGCCAACAGATACAAATCATGGTTGGAGGTAGTAGCTTTAACTCGCATCCATGACATCAACTTGTTGAATATCCCAAGGTTTGAAGCATTATTCGCTAACCTGCTGGCCTATCATCTTTTTCTTATTTCGTTGAAATGAGTTTCTAATTCCAATACACTGTTTGTCGAGTAGTTTGATCGATGAATTATTTCTAACATGCATGTTATGAGAAGTTATGCTACCACCATAAATCTCTATTTACTTGGCATGAATAAGATTATCGCTACATTTAAGTTAAATCGATTGAAAAGCCTTCGCTTTTCTTTTCATTCTTGAATTAGAGGGTCTGTTTGATTTTGCAAAAAGCAACCTTCTTTTACTTTAGATTGAATGTAAGACTTTTGGATTAGTTGTATCTGTCCTCACATTTTATTAAAATTTAATCGTACTCTTACCTAAAGATACAGTTTTTCTATTTATTGATCGATTTGACTCACTCATCTTTTGTTTGTATCCTTACGATTGATTATTTTACTCAGATAAATTTAAAAACTCTAATTCACCTAATAGCTCTCTGGATTAATGTTTTTATTGATTACTAATGGATCGACTAGTTTTTGCAGAAGACTACCAATAATTCTTTACGAAATGAGAGTAAGTGTCTAGTAACTATCTCTTTTCCATATTTTTATTCAATATTGAGGATTTATGAAAGCTATTTTTTATGTTATTTGCGAGTGATATAAAATTGTAAGTTTGCACTTGAACCTTACTTCTTTTGCACAAGTTAGATGATGCTTTTCCTTTTGTTTAGAGTTTCATCTGTGATATTTCCTACAATAATTTTATTCCAAAGATAATCAAGATTATTTACTTTAAATTATTAAAATTATTAATAAGTCCTCTCTGGAAATGACAATCTATTCTATTATTTAATATAATTCAATCAGTCGCGTTTATATGACTTAAATATGAAAAAGGAAAGAAACAATAAAGGGGATAATGTACATCTTGATGATAATCATTCAGTCCGGAGTGATAAATCCAAGATGGACAGCGATATCATCAACGAAAATATCACAAACTTCGACCAAGCCAAAATTATTTAACATTATCGCAGAATGAAGGAAACTCAATATCATCATCTTGCCACACTTAACATGAGCGAAGAATTAAAAAAGAAACTTTTTGGGTTTTCTGACGGGTATTATGTGACCAATGAAGTTGATCCTGCCAATCTCATTGTTTTAAATCATCCCATGCAGGGACGACTTATCATGACTAAGCAGAAATATCGGCACGGGGAACTGTGCGAACATAGAAAGAGAGAAATCAATTAGAAGGAGGATCCAAATAATTCGGTCAGCAGGGTATTTAGCGGAGAAGAAGAAGGGATGAACAGTGATATTCCATAAATGGATGAGTTTCCGCCTAAAATTTCTATCGATGCATATCATAAGAGTGAGGCCAATCTTGTTGAGGGCAAATTATAGTCAATTTGATATATATTAGTATATACCGTAAGACTATATAAAACAAAATTAATCATATTTTTATCGATTATTTGAGATGCGGCCACTGTCTTGGAGTCTCGAAGTCATTAAGTGATGTTTTTTTTAATGATGTTTTTGGAAAAGTGCCATTGTCTCTATCTGTAGCTATTTTACGATTTGAGCGTAACTTGAGATGCCCTTTTGTCTTTGGACTCTATTTATATTTATTTTTTGTTGTGGTTTGATCTGTATAAAGAAGGAAGTTGTTATTGATGGACGTAAGAGTCATATCAATTGAAATTTAATCAAAATGCTTAAGGCTAGAAGGGCCAAAGTCCAGTTATGTGTTGACTGTAAATTTAGAAATGGCTTTGAATTGATCATAAAATTGTTCCATGACTTCAACAATCTTACACTTTGATGCCATAAAATCTGATTAGCTAATGGCTTATTGACTATAATTAAACAGCAGAGTATTCCACTTATTGCTTTCGGCTTCAAATTAATATGGGTTTTTCATTTCAATAATGGTTCCGAAATTGCTTTCAATGTTTTAAATTTATTTTTTAATCTCGTCTGAACTAATTATTATTTTCGCTTGTTTTTCAAAGAAGGTTGCTATCTTTCCAGAAATTTACTATTCAAACAATTTTTAAAGGCTTTCTTTTGCCAATGTCAGTTATCTTAGAGCTACCTCTATTTCCATTATCCTGTCACTCAGCGGTTTAACCTTTTCTTATAAGATCGCAATAAGTTTAGCATAATAGAGGGCAATTTATTCGCTAATATTTATGCTCTTCTTAAACTTCTCCACAACTGATAAAATCAGTGCTTTTCGTTCCAATTCCTATGAGGTCAGTTACTTTTATATTTTACGTCCACTCAAGGCCGCGTTGAGTGCGCATGTCTTACAATATTTAACCCAAGGTTAATCTGCAATAAAATATCCGGATAGTGAATCTTTATGGTTCTTGCAAAAATAGATACCTTTAGGAATTTACTCATAACTCTTGGGCATTTTATCAATAAATTAATATTTAACAGTAAATACTAATTATCTTAAATTGGAAAAGGAAAATCATCATAATTATCGTTGGCAGGGCACACGGTATTCCATCCCCAATAAATTAAATATATCCTTTTCTGTGTAGCAAACTGGAATTTTACCTCCCTTCCACACTTTTCCTTGCCCATTTCTCTCCTTTTTCTTTATCTAATGGTCATTCAGCATTAATCCTTTTTAATGGGCTTTCATCCTCATTTCGCGATTAAAAAGATCGCTCCCTGTAAAATAGAGAAGAGCAAAAGCATATTGATCAACAGGATAGTGTTTAAAATCTATACGGTGATGAATATTATTCTCAAAGAGGCATACTCCCATATAATTAACTGAGTTATGTCCCTAGTAGCTTTTTGGACTTGTAATATGGTCAGTAATAAACTTTCTTTTCTCAAGCTCATTTACCAACTGCTGCAGCAAAGTTTTCTCAGCGTATCCGTCTTTTCTAGTGATAAGGATATCAATATCCCCACATGTAGCTTTTCCTCTTCTATATGATCCCACAGCCTCTATTTAGTGATGAGTATCGCTACGAACAATATAAAATAATGTTTTTTTGACGAATTATAGCATTCTTGAAACTTTATCTCGAGGAATACGCTACTAAAGTTCTTTAACGTATCTTAAACCCATTTTTTGACTTTTATTAAGTAACTGAGGATTCTTTTCAAGATCTTAGATAGTTCGAATACCTCTGTGGTACAATTATTCAGCTGTATTTGGGCCAATTCCAAACACCTTAAGTAGCTATCTATAAGGAACAGACCCATTTTTAGATATTCGACTGTCCACCTTGGAGATTGATCCCGTTTGAAGAAATTATTTAACTTTTTCAATCATCTTTGCACCCAAACCATCAATATTCCTGAGTTAATTGGCATTTGTAATTTATTTGCCATAGTTCCTAATGCAAGCAATGGCCCTTAAATAGGCGAAGCTTTTTCTATCTCCTTAAGTTTGATAGATTTACTGCATCTGCTTTAGTTTTTAGCAAATTAGATTATTGATGTTAAACTGATGACTGCCAATAGCAAGTTTCGTCTTTTTCTTGGAATTCTAATTGAGGGAATCAGTGATTTATGTATTTATGTCATAATCTTATGAATTAAAGGATGTTTTTTATGCAATTGTCGTATCATAGGAAGTAAATTTTGTAGATTTGATCGTCTAATTATCGCTATCAATCTCTTCAGTTTTTTATGTATTATCACTTCTCAATTAATCCTCTTATTCCTTTTACTCTTTTGCTTTGATATCCCTATTTAAGTTTTATATGTCTTAGATATTCCTATCTTCATCCATATTCACTGTCTCTTATGAATCACTATTGAGGGCCTCTTATTTTATGAGAATTTCTTGGGAAGAGATTTTCTCTTTATTTTTCTCACTTTCAGGTTATCGATTAATGGTTCTTGATAAAATTTTCAATTAACTCAAATCGTTTAATTTCTTTTTCTTAAATATTCTTTCCTTAGTAAAGGGTATTATTGCTCTTTTCCTTGAATTTTCTTCTTCAGTCTTTATGGTTTTTATGGTTTATTTTTGATGCTAATTATTCCCCCTTTTACTATCCTAATTTAGTTAACCCTCTTTCCTTTGATAGTTGGTCTATAAATTATATTGTGCAATTTCCATTTTTGTAAATTTTCGTAGACTTTATTCCACCCACATATAGTCAATTATCGATAAGTAGATCATTCTTTATTTGAGGGCTTCTCGGATAAAGCCAATATCTGTTCGTTTGTCAATTAATATGTATTTTACATTTTTATTTATTAAATTCTAGTTAAACTATATGATTTTGCCACCCTGAGAGTATATTCCTTTGGCCAGCTGCACTAATTTATCGGGAGAAGGGTCATTTATGGGGTCAAGGAGGGGAAAACAAAAAGTTGTTTTTGAAAATAAACCCTATCGACTTGAGTTTTATCTTTTTTAGGATTTTAAAGATATGCCATTCTCTTCCTAAAATTTCATATATCTCTGAGCCCTTTCTTTGTGCCGAGGTAGTTCAACAACAGGTTTAGTGCCCTTGAGTTCCCTCAGTTCAGCTATAAGACTCTCAGTTTTCAATTGCTCCATTTCTCAAATTGCTTATCTGAATGAGCTTTTAATATCTACTTATCTTAATACACATTTATATATATATTCTTTTCAGATGACTTTTTTGATGTTTGATCAGCAGAATATGAAATATGTTTTTTGTCTTTTATTATTAATTCAAATGAGCTATCAGAATGCTTATAAAAAGAGGGGAATTTTCTTCAAATCCCTTCCGCCCTATACGGAGATGCCAAATCGATAAATAATAACAAATGTGCCAGATCATTAGGTTGCCAACAATTCAATCAAAACTTCTAAATACACCGCTTACGATTTTGTACCTCTAAACTTAATTGTCCAATTTTCAAAATTGCCCAACATATACTTTCTCATAATTGGAATTATGCAGATGATACCTCAAATAACCATTTCTGGAGGCTTTCCAGTTATCTTTATACCTCTTAGCTTTGTCGTGGGAGTTTCAGCCATCAAAGATATTTACTAAGATCTCAAGCGTAAAAAATCCGATCAGTAGATAAACTTAAGTAAAGGGCATAGATTGGGAAGTAATGGATTTGAAGACACAACGTGGGAGAATCTAAAAATTGGAGATATAATCATGGTGCATCAAAATTAACAAGTTCCTGCCGATATAATTTTACTGCAAAGTTCAGAGGAGAAGCTAAACTGCTTTATCTAAACCAAAAACTTAGACGGAGAGACGAATCTAAAATATAAACAAGTAAAATACGATATCGGTAAAGAGTTAAGATATATGGTGGGTGATCAAATAGGGCAACTGTGGGAACTTCGATATCAATTTAAATACTAAAAACCAAATCCCTTTATTTACTCTTTTACTGGATCTTATAATTGTATTCCACTTGATAACAACAACGTTATTCTGAGGGGATGCTCGCTCAAAATAACTCAATGGGTAACGGGATTAGTTATCTATACGGGAGTCGATAGCAAGATCATGCTCAACAGCAACAAGTCAAGACAAAAGAAATCGAGGCTTTAGTTTAGGATGGGACTGATAGTTATAGGCATCTTCTTCATACAAATGATTCTTACTTTAAGTAGCGCTCTTATTTCAACTTTTTCTACACCCAAAATACCTATTGGTTATTTATAGATCTTTTCGATCTCAAAAACATTGTTCATTCGATGGGGCAGTTGGATTTTGCTCTTTACCAATTTTGTGCCTATATCTCTGATTGTTACTCTGGAAATGGTAAAATACATTCAAGGAACACGTATTACATAATCTCTTTATATAACTAATGAACCAGCAGAGGTAAAAGTGCAAACAAGTAGTCTAAATTAAGAGCTGGGCCAAATTGAACATGTATTTTCTGACAAAACAGGCACTTTAACTCGAAATTACATGAGTTTTAAATATATGGTGATTGGAGAAAAGACATATGGCTATGATAACATGAAGATTCCCGTTCCTAAAGACATCACCAATGTAGATTTCCATGATCAATAATTTATGCGATTGGTTAGGACAAATAATAAATTGTAGGAATCAGCATAAATATACGATATGCTAATTGCTTTTGGATTGTGCCATAATGTGATAATCGAATAGGATTAAAAAGGTAATAAAAGATTCAATGCATCATCTCCTGACGAATTAGCCTTCATTAACATGGCTAAATACTGCGGGTGGGAATATATTGGAGTGAATAGCTAAAATTAGCTTTGCATAAAGACATAGCAAGGCCTCATTAAATATAAGATATTACATTTGATCGAATTCAATAGTGACCGTAAACGCATGTCTGTCATTTTATAAAAAGACTAAAGAATCTTTGTCTATTGTAAAGGAGCTGATAACATTATACTCAAGCGATTGAAAACTCAGGATACTAAGCGATGCAAATTAATTAATTAGCGGATTGGATAGTGGAGCCAGGAAGGACTCAGAACTTTATTGTTTGCTAAAAGATAGATTTACAAAAAGGATTATGAAAAGTGGGCCAAGATGTATGCAAGCTCACTATCTAAGCTCGAAAAAATAGAAAAGATAGAAAAGACAAAACTTAAAAAGCAAATATAGAGAAAAATCAGTAAAATTTAGTAGACTGAAAGTCGCCAATCAATGTTAAATATGTAAGGAGTTGCCAAGCTTATTATAGAGGATGAATCACTTCCAGCTTAAGTGTTATCTGAATCATCTCCTTAAATAATCTTGCATCGAATCCTCAATGACAACTCAATGTTGACTGAAAATCAGAAAATATTCATGGAAAAATATCTTGATTAATTAAGCGAATAATGCAAAAGCACTTCAGCCGAGATTTAAGATATTCTCGAAAGATAATTTGAGCTAATAGGTGCAACAGCTATAGAGGACCAGCTGCAAGACAATGTAAAAGAAGCAATTGAAATGATCAGAAAAGCTGGAATAAAGGTTTGGATGTTAACTGGTGATAAAAAAGAAACAGCTATTAACATCGGCATCTCTTGTGGATTGGTTTCACCAGATATGGCAGTTGTCACATGGACAAATACTTTAGAGTAAACTTTAGCCGCACGTTAGGAGTTTCCATAAGATAGAGAGTGTTGCTTGGTCGCTACTGGTTAAGATCTTCTCCATCCCCTTAACTAGAAAATTTTACTAAAATTGGTGAATGGATGTAAAGCTGTAATTTGTTGTAGAGTTACCCCAAAGCAGAAACAAGACATGGTGTGGCTTATGCGGAAGAACAAATGTACAACTTTGGCTATTGGCGATGGAGCTAATGATGTAAACATGATTAATACTGCTCATGTAGGAGTGGGAATAAAAGGAGTCTAGGGAGCTCAAGCTGCCCTTTGCTCAGATTACGCTATTTCCTAGTTTCAGATACTTAGATAGCTCCTTCTCTATCATGGCCGAGAGTGCTATAGAAAGAATTCGCAACTAATCCTATTTAATTTCTATAAAAACCTAATTTTAGTGCTACCTCAGCTTTGGTATGGTTTTAACAATCAATTTTCAAGTGCAACCATCTATGATCCATGGATTTATCAGCTTTATAATGTAGTGTTCACTTCCTTTCCCATCATTATCTACGCTGTTTTCGATTAATAACATTCTGTTTATAAATCTCTCAAAGACCCCCAACTCTATCATGTTGGTTTAAATAACTAACTTTTTAGTCTGAGAGCAATTCTTTTTTGGTTTATTAGTCCAGTGGTTTACGCCTTTTTACTGAATTATATAATCTATGCTGTTTTGCAGCAGTCAATGGATGGAAATGGCTTTATGATGGATTTACTCAGTTGTGGAATGACTATATTCGTATCTTGTGTTATTATTTCTAATTTTAAAGTTTTAGTTTTGGCATATGGTTCTTCAATTGGCTTAGTATTCACAATTATTGCTGGAATTACACTATTTTATGTTTGCTCATGGGTGGAAGAGAAATTATTTCCCTTTGGAGATATGACAAATGTACTACACGTACAAGTTATAAGCACATCATATTGGGGTAGCATTATTGCATCTGTCTCTTTAGTTATGCTACTCTAAATAATCTCCAATCGCTATGGCCGACTTATAGAAAGATAGCTGATAAAATAAACAAAGCTAAACGACATTTAGCTGCCTCTGCTGAGCAAAGCAATTGAAATTGATTGATTGAAGTATATAATCATTATTGAGTAAATATTTCTATTAACTCTATCATGATTTATCTATGTTAAATATGCTAATGTGATATTTGCTGCTATTTAAAAATAATTTTAAAAATGAATTATATTGTTATTATTTATATTGATTAATTAATTAGTCGCGTAATTTCTTGAAAGCAAAGAGGTAATTTATTTTAATTAATTAATGACTTTATAGAATAATTGCCTATTCTATTCGCTCATTAATTGGGGGTACGCCCCCTCTTTTCTTCCTCTTATTATTAGCTTAGATGTCAACCTCGCATATACCCTTCATCATTAACCTTGAAAAACATCCTGAGGGATATGTATTTCATTCCTTAGAGGACACCATTCCCGGTAGTAACAAACCCAAGAAGGCCAAACTACTACAGCCCAAACCCACTCAGTCAAAAGCTACCAATCGACTTATAAAATAGATTGGATTAATAGGAGAAATACCGCCAATAATCCCAGAATAAAATAATCCTGCCTTTGAGCAAGTCAATAATCAAGAAGAAATTCTTAAACATGAGCTTTAAGCCCAACAAGAAGAATAGTAAATTGACTGTGAGGTAAAACGTCAATCTTCAAATCCATAAAGTCCAGCAACATGGTTTTCACCCAAAGAAATTCATGCTAAAGAAAAGGAGCATTTTGAAGAATATTTTACTGGAAAGACATATAAAACACCTTAATTGTATCAGTGCTATCGTAATTTTATGGTTTAGGCTTATTAAAAAAATGCAAAAAGATATCTTACATTTGTTGCCTGTCGGAGAGTGCTTCGCGGAGACGTCAACAGTTTATTAAAAATTTATAATTTTTTGTTAAAAGAGGGGGTAATAAACTACTGTTTGTTCTATGAAGGAAACTACACTTTCAAGTGTTCAAGCGTGAATAAAGACGCCTAAATGAGTAAAAAGCCTCAATTAAGTATAAAGAAAATGCCTTAGACAGCAGAAATATAATAAGGAGAAGAAATTGACACTGATAACTTGACTGTGACTGTTATCAACAAAAACTTTTCCAGAACATTTAGAGTGTATTGCTCGAGATGTAAATTAATATGTGGCATTGTATGGTTTGCTTGTAATCAAGAAGAAGAGAGACAGAAAAATCTCTGTTTTGACTGCTACAATAGCTTATCTCGTGAGGAGTTGATTGGATATACCAAAGTTGATATTTTAAAAAAGATGGAAACGGCCAAAGATGGTAAATTGATAAGTAAAACTAGCTGGGGTTTGGATGACAATATAAAATTACTTGATTTTATGAGCAGCAATCATAATAAAAGCTGGGTGTAGCTTGCAAGTCAATTCTAAGGCAAGAAATCTCTTTAAGATATTATAGTACAATTCATGCAATTTCCCATAACAAATTTTGATCCTAATTAATACGTCAAGGAGTTAAAGCATCAATAGATCAAAGACAGGCAATAATAGCAAGTAGATTATCAATTATTTAGGTTAACATGCTGCAAGATTTGTATTAAAGTTCTATTTATGCCAGTCAACCTAAACTCAAGATGGAGGAATGTGAGGAGCTAAAGATAGAATCTCCGCCAACACAAAAATTCTTTGCTTTTACTGACCTTGTCCTTGGTAAATTTATTAACAAAATTAAACAGCTTAATAAGTTATAAAACGTGCTCGAGTAAACTAATTTAAATATCAATGAACAGATTCTGTGCAATCGAATTAGACTATGCAAAGCCAATGAAGCGGCAATCGAGGTGGATGAAGATGACGTTGAA
>Ga0302185_10002019_pt1 | contig 13676 bp, 8 predicted proteins | sample II_Bog_E1_1_FD_200231 | JGI IMG/M metagenome (GOLD analysis project Ga0302185, IMG submission 200231) | Peat permafrost microbial communities from Stordalen Mire near Abisko, Sweden - II_Bog_E1_2 | ecosystem: Environmental > Terrestrial > Soil > Wetlands > Peat | place: Sweden: Abisko, Stordalen... | reverse complement strand
GAAAACGTCAAAAATTATTACCGGTTAATTACTGGTGTAGATGACGTGATCGGAGAAATGGTAAAAAAGTTGGCAAAATTAGGCTTAACGCAAAAGACGATCATCATCTGTATGGGAGATAACGGCATGTTTTTAGGTGAACATGGCCTGGAAGGCAAATGGTATGGCTATGAGGAATCTATCCGGGTTCCCATGTTCATCTACGATCCAAATTTACCAGACAAAATAACCCAATACCGACCCTCACAAATAACCCTCAATATCGATATTGCCCCCACCATTTTGTCAATGGCCGGGGTTCCCGTTCCGCAAGGCATGCAAGGAATCAATCTTGTAGATATGCTGGAAAACAAGATACCTGAAAGACAGGATTTTTTGTATCAGCATTATTTCTCTGGCAGCCCGCACATTCCCAAAGAAGAAGGCGTTGTGACCAAAAGATTTAAATACATGATTTTCATAGAGCATCACTATGAAGAGCTGTATGACATCAAAAATGACCCTCACGAAACGACAAATCTTGCAGCCGACCCCATGTATGCGCCTACGCTAAAATCACTGCGTAAAAGGCTCGTAACTTTAAAAAAGTCTATTATTTGACGACCGTTATCGTCTAAATCTATCCGGATTTCTGATCACTCCTTAATTATGAACTGCTGCTTTATTTTTTTAATATCAAAATATCCTGGAAGAATACACCCGGCGTTTCCTTCCAGTTTCCGGGCAAATACTGCTCCAGGGTTAAACCTGTGCTGGTTAGCAACTGGTTGATCCCATCTTCTGTTACGCCAATGGCGTCTTCGGGGGTTTGAGCTGATGGTATGGTGAACCAATTTTTTGAATCGTAGGCACTCACCTCAAAAATCCAGGTCTGTTGGTTGGTATTATGAAACCTGCCAATATGGTTTGTTCTCTTTTGTAATGACTTTTCATAATCTTTATTCAGGTAGAAAAAGGTAATCACAGCTTTGCCGCCTTTTTTCAGCACCCGGTGAATTTCCCTCATATAAAATATTCCATCATTCTCGCTCAGGTGTGTCCATACCGATAATGCCGTAACCAAATCCTGCGAATTGTCTGCAACAGGCCAGGGCTTTAGTATTTTTGATTGATCGCTTGCATAAGTAGGGTTAGCTACATCCAAATGAATAAAATTATAATTCGCGGAATTATAATGCTGGTTGCAGAAATTAATATCCTCAGTCATTACATCAATACCAGTATAGGTTCCGCCATCGGCAGTAAATGGCTCAGCTGATATCCCCAACAAACCTGTACCACAGCCGATATCCAGTATATGATTTCCCGTTTTATTTTCAAGCGCCTGGTAAATCACGGTTTGGAAAATACCAATAACATGTGCCCACTCCCCATAGGAAAGCTTTCCGCCTCTTCTATTCTTAACATCAGGTATTAACCTGATGTTCTTTGTTCTTCTGATGTCTTTTTTATCAATATCAAGAAATGCTTTATCTATCCAGGGGAAAAATATATTTTTCATGTGTTTATATGCGGTAATCGATGTTTTGAACGTTTGGTATGGATAAAAATGTTTATTGCAGGTACCCAAAAACAAAGTCTATATCTTGTGTATAACCGGTGGTATTGGGTACATCTGGAGCCACGCATACAAAGTGGTCGTCATCCGAACTCCGGTAATATTTAGTAAGTGACCTGCTTAAGGTGGCTGTAGCGGCGGTTCCTACATAACCCAGTATTTTTTCAAAAACAAATCCACTATAAGTACCGGCTAAATCAGTGGTAAAATGTGAACCGTCGGAGCTTTTATAATATCGGTAAATAGGCTTTAAATTCGTGGCGGATGATGCCGATGGATAAGTGTAACCAAGTACTTTTTCAAAGCTATAGCCCACATTAGTGCTACCCAATTCTTCCCAGTCATAGGTACAAATGTGCTGCCCGCTCGCTGAGTTAAAATACCGGAATAAACAGATCATACCCGCAGGCGCGGCAGGCTCTGCCACAATAGTCAGCGTAGGTGTCTGCCAGGTCCAGGTTTGTCCAACTCCCACCTGATAAAATGAAAAGTAATACGTGCCCGGCGTTAAGGTACGCGTGATGGTGAAGTTGTTGAAATTACTGATACTTTCAGATTCAATAGCAGTTCCATTTTGATACAAGGTATAAACTGTTGATGCAGCAACATAGGATACATTGTCGTTTACCGTCATCGCGTAACTGTTGCTTCCATTATAATTTGCAGTAAGTGTACAGGAAAATGTGGACGCCAATTGCGTGCTTTTAGCCCGTAAATGCGATTGGGTAGTATCTAAACGGGAATAATTAAGTTTATGGGTTAAGAGATTGTCTGTCGAAGTACTAATACCGGTCGCATTTTTCTGGCAAGCGCTGGCGAAAACGACCGCCATTAATAATAGTATATTTTTTTTCATGATAATGCTGTATTTATTGTAAATAGCCAAAAATAAAGTCTATGTCCTCAGTATAGCCGGTTGTGTTGGGAACGTCAGGAGCTACACAAACAAAATGGTCATCATCTGAACTCCTGTAATATTTTGTCAGCGACCTGCTGAGCGTCGCAGTGGCTGCAGTGCCAACGTACCCCAGTATTTTTTCAAAAACAAATCCACTGTAAGTGCCGGCAATGTCAGTGGTGAAGTGTGAACCGTCCGAACTTTTATAATACCTGTAAATAGGCTTCAGGTTCGATGCAGATGTAGCGCTTGGGTACGTATACCCCAACACTTTTTCAAAATTAAATCCAACGTTAGTGCTACCCAGTTCCTCCCAGTCATAAGTACAAATATGCTGTCCGCTTGTCGGGTTAAAATAACGATAAAGACATATCATACCCGCAGGCGATGCAGGCTCTGCTACAATGGTATACGAAGATGTTTGTACATAAAGATAATTATCAGCATCATCAATGTACCTCACTGAACAATAATAAGTGCCTGCCGTCAGGCTGATATTTAATGGATTAGAAGATGAAGCATTCGAGTCATATAAGACTCCATTTCGGTAAAGCTCAAAATCACTGGTTAAAGCACCATTCAAATAGACCGTGAAGGTGTAACGCGAATTGCCTGCATAATTAATTTGCACAGTTGCAGATGGCGTTGAAGACAGTGCTATTTTGCGAACAGATAAGTGAGCTGTTGTTGTGTCCGTATGGGAATAGGTGACTTTAGTTGTTAAAAGATTCGTACTGCCCGTGGTATTGGCGGATTGTTCTTTATTACAACCAGCTATCAATATCAAAAAAAATAAAAGCGTTAAAAATTGTTTCATGTGATAAGTGGTTTAGTTAAATAGTAGTTAGATTAATAATTTGACGTTGACGGTTATAAATCGAAAAATGTACCAATGACCATATCAAATGCTAACTCAACTTATTGTTAATGGGCAATTTTTTAGCATTTTTTAGTGCATGAATGGCGTTAGACAATTGATAACATACAAACGGGTTGAAATAAACATTACAGGAAAATCGTGAATAAATTTCTTAGCGGCCAATTATTTAATTTGGTGAAAATCCATTTTAGAATTCTCAAAATAGCAGATGTGTCGATGAAGTTGGATTTTGTATCGATAAATAATATTTTCGGTAATATGAAATCAAAATATTTCGATAACTATGGATAGTCCTTAAGGATTTTTGAGCATTATAAACATATATTGTATTCCTTCGCTAAAGGACCGTTCCGGTATTGTAGAAAGCGAGCGAATACTCTTATTGAAAAGAAACTCATTATTGCCGAACTGGTAAAGAATAAATTTATAGGGAGGATAAAGCCGATTTTACGCTTTGTAAACTGATGAACAATACAGAGCAAGCCCAGGTATTAAACGAAAGCCTTTATGAAACCTCCGTAAGTTGTAAGTCAATTTGTAATGCCGGTTCTCTGATTTGTCAATTTTAAAATCAGTTTATTATGGTACATAACATGAATTGCAAGCATTTGCATATTATAATGAGAGGATTTGATACGATGTAAATTTAAAACGTACATATTGTTGTTAATTTTACCCTGGTCGGGGCAACAATTTTCTTTTTCCAGGCGCTATGTATTGAAGGCCGGTTTATGCCCGGTGTATAATTAAATTTTAACTTCATGTATTAGCAGCGTAATCGCACACGTTTGATGTTTTTTATATAGATTTGCGCTGATAAGTGTTGCAGGTTTACCTTAAAAACCACCTATTGGGTATTGCATATTGTTTGATGAATTCACCATTATATTTCTATTAAATAGGTCATTATGTTGGTTTGCGCTAAGCTACTTCTGCGGTTTTCATATAATCAGTAGTGTACCCCACCCCATTTTATTAAGTATTAATGAAAAAGACAACTAAAATACAAAATCTTCCTGTACGAATTAAAGATATCGCTATAAAGGCGAATGTATCAACCGGCACGGTAGATCGTGTGATACATAATCGTGGCCGGGTTGCTGCAGATGTAAAGGAGCGTGTTTTAAAAATTGTTGAAGAACTTAATTACGAACCTAATATAATGGCCCGTATGCTGGGCTCAACACGGGTGTACAATTTTGCGGCACTTATTCCCAGCCATATCCACGATAATTTTTGGCTTGGCCCAAAACAAGGTATAGAACGTGCAGAGCAGGATTTAAAGACTTATGGTGTGCAGGTTGAGCAGTTCGTTTTCGACCCGCAGAGTGTTGAGGATTATGTAAAAAAGGCAGAAGAAATTACACAGCAAAAACCGGATGGAATTCTGTTATCTCCTTTGTTTTATAAAGAGACACTGGCTTTTTTTGAAAAATGGACCAACGAGAAAATTCCATTTGTTTTATTTAATACCCACATTGCCGAGTATGATCCGTTGAGCTATATTGGTCAGGATTCGTACCAAAGTGGTTTAGTGGCCGGTAAACTAGTTCATTACGGGCAACCCGGGCCCTGCTCTATTTTAATTGCCCACATTGATGAAGAAATAAGCAATGCGCAGCATTTGGTGAAAAAGGAATCTGGTTTCCGGAACTATTTTACTCAAAACAATCTTGATCATCAATATAATATAGTAAGGGTTGAACTAAACAGATCAAGTCAATCCGGCTTTATTAAAAAGCTGGATGAAGTAATTGAAAAAACGCTCGACCTTAAACAGATATATGTTACAACATCCCAGGCGTACGATGTTGCTAAATATTTGGAACAACGGCACATTACTGATATTAAACTAATCGGATATGATTTAGTGCCACAAAATCTGCATTATCTTAAAAAAGGCAGTATTAGCTTCCTGATCAATCAAAATCCAAAAGGTCAAGGTTTTTGGGGTATCTATCAATTGGCGGAACACGTGGTATTTAAAAGAGAAGTGGCAATTCTTAAATATCTGCCGCTTGATATCGTTACGCTCGAAAACCTTAATTACTTTCTTGACGAAAAGGACCCCACTTTTTTAAACTTTTAAAGGTTAAAGGTTAAAGGTTAACGGTATCGGGTTATTGAATAATCAACATTTTGCTGCACGCATGAGGCAATAAGTGTGGCTTAATAGTGCCGGTTCTTAAATATCTGCCGCTTGTTATTGTTATACCCGAAAACCTTAATTATTCCTTCACAAAAAAGCCCCTACCCTTTTTAATTTAATAGTATCGCATTGTTAAATTATCACCACATTTCTGCACGGATAAACGTGCGTTAAGTATGATTTTCCCCTGAAATTGTTGCTATTTACTATGGCTTAGCTGTAAAAACAGGAGAAATATATGCTTTACAGGGTTTTTCAAATCTACCGCCAAATTTTATTGCAATTTTTTACATTAATGAGTTTGTTTTAACTGTTTTTACTCAAAATAGCCTATCATTAATTGTAATTATAATAAAACTACAATATTTTATCACTTTTTTTATTAAAAGTGTGTACGGACACACCATAAAAATATTATATTTGATTTTCAGATCATATTATGTTAATATTCAGTTAAAAGTGTGTATTTTATTTATTTTACATTGCGTACTCGTACACATTTATTAAGCATTACACTACTCAACATTGCAAACTAATATCTAAAAACTAATAACAAAACAAAATGACCCTATCCGTTAACGTTCTATTAACAAATCAACTATGTTTAATTTGAAAAAACTCTTACTATTTCTTTTATTGGTAGTTAGCTGTTGTAACCTTTACGCCCAAACGAGGGTGTTAAAAGGAAAGGTTACCACCAAAGATGGCTCCGCATTGGCAGGCGTTGTTATTGAATTTAAAGGCACTACTAAAGGCGCGGTGGCGTCGGGGCCGGATGGCTTCTTTTCTATCAGTGTTCCGCCCGGAGCGGTAACTATTGAAGCCCGGTCAGTCGGTTACAGCACAAAAGATGTTGTGGTAGCAGCCGGTGAAAACAAAATTTCCATTGTACTTGATGAGGACAATAAACAACTGGGCGAAGTGGTAGTAACCGGTTATTCCAGCCAAAAGAAAGGCAATTTAACCAGCGCAATCACAGTAGTATCTGCCGAAAAATTAAAGGATGTGACTTCGGACGATATTGGCGAAATGCTGCAAGGAAAGGTTTCTGGTTTGCAGGTTGTAAACTCGTCAGGCGCCCCGGGTAGTGTTTCAGAGATCAGGTTGCGCGGTATTTCATCAGTAAATGCCGCTCAGGCACCCCTTATTGTAGTAGACGGTATTATTGGCGGCGATTATGACCCTAACGATGTGGAAAGTGTTACTGTATTAAAGGATGCAGGCGCAACTGCTATTTATGGTTCGCAGGCTAATGGCGGTGTAATCATTATCACTACAAAAAAGGCTAAGGGCGATAAAACCCAATATGAGTTTCAGGCTGTAGCCGGTTTCAGAACTCCTGATTTTGGTTCGATGACCATGATGAACAGCAGCCAGCTTTATGAAAACCAAAAGCAATTATTTCGCGATTATATTCCGGGAACTACCGGAAACAGTTATGTGATCGATTTGGTGCAGTTTCAGTCGGAGCGCCCTTCATCTATATTAAATACCAACACCAATTGGTTAACTACTATGTTTAAACCAGCCGCGGTGGAGAATTATTACTTCTCGGCAATGGGCAAAACCACTAAAAACGATTACTATTTCGGCGCGACGTATTATAACGAAGGTGGAACCTTCATGAATACAGGTTATAAACGTGTTAATCTAAGATCTAATAATACCTATCATTTTACTGACAAAATTACCCTTACCAATAATATTAACGTTAGTGGTAGTGAAGGTAAGAGTTATGATTATCAGGATATTTATTATGCTTATTTGAATTTGCCATGGGATAACCCTTATGATGCAAATCATAATGCAATATATGTTGATGGTAATTCTAAATTTCAATGGTGGTCAAGAGATAAAACAAATCCGATCAATACTATAGAAAATTCAGACCATCCTTTTAAATCGTTCGATGTGAATTATGACCTGGCTTTAAACTTACCAATAACTTCATGGTTAACGTTTAATACTACTAACCGGGGCTCGGCTTCTTATGGTTATAGTTCCACATTTTACAGTCCTGAAGTGCAAGGAACATATCACGGCACTGGATATTTAAATGATCAAAGCACTTATAACTATGGCGGCATATCAACCAACTTATTAAAATTTGATTTTAAACTGGGCAAAAGCGCCATCAATGGTTTGGCGGGGGTAGAGTTTGAAGGCAGTCAGAGTAATACAGTTGGTGCTTCAGGTTACGGCTTGCCTATTGGTCTTGAATCATTGGATGTAATATCAAAACAACAGGCTGTAAATGGTGCTCCTGATAGTCCTTCAATTTTGTCATATTTATCACAAGTAAACTATAGCTACGATGAAAAGTATTTTTTAAGCGGGTCATATAGGATAGACGGTTCATCGGCATTCGCTCCCGGTAACAAATATGGCAGGTTCCCTTCAGTATCAGCTGGATGGTTAGCAAGTAATGAAGATTTCCTAAAAGATAATCATAGCATTGATAACTTAAAATTGCGTTTAAGCTACGGTATAACTGGTACGCAGGATATTGGCGCCGCCAGATATTTAGGGTTGTATGCACTTACAGGCCAGTATAATAATAGTACCACAGCAACCCCGCTGCAATTGGAAAGCCCTAACTTAACCTGGGAAAGTAAGCACCAATTAGATGCAGGTTTTGATATTGGTTTATTTCATCGTATTAATATTACGGTTGATGCCTACCATAACGTTACCAAAAACTTATTGTTGCAGGTTGCTCAGCCATTATCAGTTGGTTTTGAAACCAAATGGGAAAACACAGGCCAGGTGCTTAATAATGGTTTAGAGTTTGCTATTAGCAGCCAAAATATCAAGAATAAAAACTTTCAGTGGACTACAGATTTTAATATCAGCTTTAACAATAACAAATTACAGGATTTCCCGGCGCCGGTTACTACAACCATTAATGATGAAAATGGTGTAACTCAGATATACCGGAGTGGAGGTGATTTATATGAGTTTTATATGCCTACCTGGGAAGGTGTAAATCCGCAAACAGGTGCGCCGCAATGGCTTGTTGAGCATAAAGATGCCAGCGGAAAAGTGACATCAACTTCATTAACATCTACTTATGCAGATGCAACTTTGCAGGAACAGGGCTCAGCATTGCCTAAGTTCCAGGGAGGTTTTAATAACGAATTCAGGTACAAGAAATTCTCGCTGAGAATTAACACCTACTTTGAGTATGGCAATAAGGTGTATAATGCTAATCTTTCTGAAGTTGAAAATGATGGCAGCGAGCCGTTGTTAAACCAGATCGTTCTACCTAAAGGAAGCAGTGTTTGGTCACATCCTGGTGATATAGCAACTGAACCAAGCCCTGAAAATAATGCAAATTCAACAAGTGAGTCTACCAGGTATCTTAAAAACGGCAGCTATTTAAGTATACGGAACGTAGCTTTTGGTTATACATTACCAACAACTTTTGCGCAAAGGCTTAAACTATCTGCTATTACAGTATCATTAAGTGCCGATAATGTATACACATTCACACGTTACCTAGGCCAGGATCCTGCAACAACCATAACCTCGTCTGCTTATGCTCTACCAGGTGTTGCCGATTTCAAATACCCGGATAACCGCCAGTTTTTACTGAACATTAATGTTAAATTTTAAAAGATCAGGTGATGAAAAATAAAATATTTCTTATAGCAGCATTAACAATGCTTATATATTCAAGCTGTAAGCTTGAGGATAACCCTACCAATGCGGTAACTACGGCATCATTAGCGACAACACCCGATGGTTTAACAAATGCGGTGAATGGCGCTTATGCCCTATTTAAGGAACAAGCCATCGAATTTCAGGGAGGCACGGATCAGAATAACATGTACCTCCGTCAATATTTTCAAATGTCTGATTTTGCTTCGGATGATGTGGTTTGCGGCCAGATAACTACGGATCCGTTATTCCTGTCATTTTCCCTGGCGCATGCGCCAAACCAGGAGAACACAAGTTATTTCTGGTATATATCCTACAAAATAATAAGCGATGCGAATACCGTTATTGAAGCCGGATCAAAAATAAGTAACCCAACGGCTGCCCAGCAGCAACTAGTAGGTGAGTGTTATTTTTTACGTGCTTTTTGCGAATTTAACTTAACACGCTTTTTTGCAGAACCGTATACCGTTAACCCAAGTGCGCCTGGAATAGTGTTACGCACATCAACTACGGACCCTTCTACAAAAGCACGTTCAACAGTTAAAGATACCTATGCGCAAATAATTGCTGATGCTACTAAATCATCACAATTAATGACCGACGCTGCATCAAGAGGTGTTATTTACGCAACAAAAGAAGCGGCACTAGCTTTATTATCGCGTGTTTCTCTTTACGAGGGCGATTATCAAAGCGCCGTTACCTACAGTAACGATGTAATTAGTTCGGGTAAGTTTACAGAAGCGACAGCTGCCGATTTTAAAACAATGTTTGCAAACGCGCAAGCTGATAAGGAAACTATATTTTGTATAGCATTTGATGCCCTGGATGATTACGGAAAAGCCGGTTCTATCGCTTCACAATATTACAGTAACGGTAACTCTGGCTGGGGCGAGGAATATGCTTCGCAACCCCTTCGCGATCTTTATGCACAAAACCCTGCAGATGTGCGTACTTCATATATAGATGACGTTGTTGATTCAACAGGCGCTCAGCAATATAAAAATGGTATCCCTATGTACTATGTTACTAAGTTTTCGTTCCAGGGAGGTAGCCCTACATTAAGCTCTCCAATCATGTTCCGCCTTTCTGAAATGTATTTGAACAGGGCTGAGGCAGAAGTAAACCTGGGGCAAACATCAGCAGCATTAAATGATGTGGATTTCATCCGCTCAAACAGGGGATTATCCGGTGCGCTTTACAAGGGAGTTGTACCGTCAGGCCAAACAGCATTAGGCGTTGTATTGCAGGAAAGAAGGATGGAACTAGCGTTTGAAGCTGACCGTACTTTTACCGTATACCGCAATAAATTAAATATGGACAGGACCTATTGGGGTTACCATATTGCAGGTTTGCAGGCAGCGGATATTAACCTGAGCGTTGAGCCCACCAATTATCCGAACCTGATCATCCCTTATACCAGTACCAAGATCATTTATTATATACCATCGGCTGAGATATTAGCTAATACGGCAGCAACTCAAAACCCATAGTTAGTAGTAAAATATTAAATTTTTCTTTAATAAAAATGATATGAAAAGATTCAAATATATATTAGGCTGTCTGTTACTGGGGAGCCTCGCGATAGGATTTCAGGCCTGTAAAAAGAACCCTGAGCACTTTGTAAAAGAAGTGGTTTTTACCGACTCGGTAAAAAGCTATACGGTTACCTTTAAAAACAGCACCGCCGGTGCAAAATCATTCAGGTGGGATTTTGGTGATAGCACAAGTTCAACCGAAACAAGCCCGGTACACACGTATGTATCAAAAGGCAAACACGTGGTTACATTATATGCAACCTTGGATAATGGAAGCGTTATTAATGGGTCCACCATCATTCACGTATCAAAAAGTTCACCAATATTGCTGAATGATAATACTTTGGCTGATTGGGACACTATTTCTAATGTGGTACTGCCGCCGTCATTAGCACTTGGTGGTGTAGTACAGGAAGCTAAATTTGATTACGATAGCCAGAACATATACATCTATATGAAATTGGCCATACACGTTGCAGATGCAAATATTTTTGACTTTTACCTTGATACCGATAATGATGCTACAACAGGTTTAAGTACGGGAGCAATACCCGGTGGCGGTTATGATTATTTGCTTGAAGGCCAGGTGCTTGATAATACAGGTACTCCGCTTACGCAGTATCAACATACTGGTGCCCAGTCCGCTTTCTCATTCAACCCTTTAAGTATTGCGGGATTTTTCACAGTAGGCACGGTACAGGAAGTAAATGGGGTAACAACTTTCGAGATGGCGTTATCACGTAGTAAGATCAGCGGCTTAACAGGTGGAGCAATGAAAATGGCTATCATCGTAAGTGATAATGCTTACAATAATATAGGTTGGATGCCAGGTAACGGTTTGGCACCAATATCACTTGATATCAGCCAATAATATTAATATCAGCTACAGTTATAATTAGTTTAAATGGAAAACATCATTCCTAAATCGTCAAACAGGCTCATCTCTCTGGATGTAATGCGGGGCCTTATTATGATACTTCTGGCTGGCGAAAGCTGCCTTGTGTATGAAAATTTAAAGGCCCTGCATTTAGGGGGTGCAGCCGACGGTTTTATAAACCAGTTTTTTCATGACCCATGGCATGGCCTGCATTTTTGGGATTGTGTACAGCCGGCCTTTATGCTTATGGCAGGGGCGGCAATGTATATCTCTTATCACTCCAAACTGCAAAAAGGGGTTACATGGCAGCAAAACTTTAAGCATATAGCTATACGCTCGGTAAAGCTGTTTATACTGGGTACCGGGCTTCATTGTGTTTACGCAGGTAAATTGGTATTTGAGTTGTGGAATGTGTTAACGCAATTGGCCTTTACAACTCTGATTGCCTATCTGATCATCAACAGGTCGTTTTGGTTCCAGGTAATTTTTTCAGTTGTGTTATTGGTCATAACCGATGTGTTGTACCGTAATATACTCATGCCTGGTTTTGACCAGCCTTATGCAGAGTTTCACAATTTTGGTGCCTATATGGATACCGTTTTAATGGGCAAAATAAATACCGATGGCTGGGTTGCTATTAACATTATACCAACAGCCGCACATACTATTTGGGGTGTACTGGCAGGTAAACTGCTTATCTCAAAGGAACCGGCCAATAAAAAAATAGTTTACCTGGTTATTGCTGGTGTTATTGGGTTGGTGCTCGGTTTCGGACTTGATGTTACAAACATTACGCCTATTATAAAACGGATAAGCACCAGTTCTTTTGCCCTGGCATCGGGTGGTTGGGTATTGCTTATCATGGCCTTTTTATATTGGCTGATTGATATTAAACAAGTAAATAAATATGCGTGGGTATGCATTGCAGTGGGTGTTAATTCCATATTTATTTACCTGTTTTTTGAAACTGTAGGCGCGCAATGGTTCAATGGCGCAGTAGGTATTTTTGTAAAAGGCTTTTTAGGCTTTACCGGTATGCCTATAAATATTATAGCGGTGTTTTCTGCCCTGGTTACTTTGTTTGCCGAATGGTACTTGTGCTATTTTTTAAGTAAGCACAAGGTATTTATAAAAATCTAAAATAATATATGAGTAAGCTAACTGCTTTAACATGCCTTCTACTATTGGCATGCCTGGTAACATCTGCCCAAACAAATCAAACTGGTGAAAAAATCATACCAATTGAAACCGGGGAAAAATGGTTTGGCGGTACTGTTGACGATGGTTATGTAATGCCATTTAAGGATGCTTACAACTTTAATTTATATGGTAATAACAAAGATAACCAGTCGGCACCGTTGCTATTATCTACTAGGGGCCGTTACGTATGGAGCGATCAGCCATTTGAATTTACAATTAGTGGCGGTCAATTAATTATTGATAAAACAGCAGACAGCGTAGTACTTGTAAATGCAGGTAGCACATTAGCTGATGCGTTTAAAGCTGCAAGCAAAAGCAAGTTTGCCGCAAGCGGTAAAATGCCTGATAGCTTATTGTTTTCCCACCCTCAATACAATACCTGGATAGAATTGGTTTACAATCAGAACCAAGCCGATATCTTAAAATATGCCCATCAAATTATTGATAACGGTTTCCCGCCGGGGGTATTGATGATTGATGATAACTGGATGGATTTTTACGGAAAGTTCAGTTTTAGAAAAGACAGGTTTACCGATGCGAAACAAATGATAGCCGAACTGCATCAATTAGGGTTTAAAGTAATGGTTTGGGTTTGCCCATTTATTTCTTCGGATAGCGAAATATCCAGAGATCTGGAAGCTAAAAAGCTGCTTTTGCTGGATGATCAAGGCGACAAAACTTTAATATGGGATAAAGCATCTAAACCGGCAATAATCAGCTGGTGGAACGGCTATAGCGCCGAACTTGATTTTACTAATCCTGATGCCGTAACATGGTATAAGGCACAGCTGCAAAGCATGGTGACAAACTACGGCCTTGATGGGTTTAAGTTTGATGCAGGCGATATGGAGTTTTATCCTTCAAACGCTATCTCTTTTAAACCGGCTACACCTAATCAGCAATCAGAATTATGGGGGAG
>Ga0302185_10002015_pt1 | contig 13694 bp, 13 predicted proteins | sample II_Bog_E1_1_FD_200231 | JGI IMG/M metagenome (GOLD analysis project Ga0302185, IMG submission 200231) | Peat permafrost microbial communities from Stordalen Mire near Abisko, Sweden - II_Bog_E1_2 | ecosystem: Environmental > Terrestrial > Soil > Wetlands > Peat | place: Sweden: Abisko... | reverse complement strand
GAATGGTAATAAGGCATGAAGCATGGAGAAGGCAGGTATACCTATGACTCAGATTAGTACTATAATGGCAATTGGATCAATGACCAAAAACATGGAGCTGGTGTCTATCACTTTAAAGGAGGCTTCTACAATGGATTTTGGTTCAAAAATAAGAGAGAAGGAAAGGACAGCAGCCTCAAATTATAAAATGGGACTGAGTACAAAGGAGTTTTTTCAGGAAATTAATTTGTAAAAGGATTCGTGAGATACCCAAATGGAGATGAGTATTCTGGATAAATGAAAAATAATCGTCGGTCTGGTGAAGGATCATATATTGATGCTTCTACTAAAACTCGCTATAAGGGGGTTTGGCACAACGATAAGAAGAATGGAAGAGGTATATCCCATTATACGTAGGAACGCTCACATATGGCAACGGAGATTAGCTAACAGGTGTTTTCACTGACGGACTCCTAAATGAGCGAGAGGTGGTGATGTACAAATGGCGAGATGGGTCAATTTTTAACGGATGGTTTGCTGATAACCAACCCAACAAGGGGACTGTGAGTCGACCTACCGGTGAGAAATGGTAAATTTGATGGTTTTGATTTCATATTATTTGACTCTTACAGATGATGTTTCAACACTTTTGCTAATTCGATAGATTATAAACATTTAACTAGACACACAGAACAAATGCGATTTATTTTGGTCTATAAATACGGAATACTGCAAACAAAAACAGAGCGGATAGACGTCAACTTCTGCGAAAACACACAGCAGTTGCTTTAGTACCTCGAGAAAAGGGTTGGCCAAACTTCTAAGAATTTCATTGTCAAGATCAAGAAGGGGAAGGTCAATTATCGAGTCATTTCAGGATGGCCTATCACTCACTACGGCATCAAAGAAGGTATGCAGATTGATGTCTAGCTTCTGTAAGAGATAGAGGCATAGAAAGAAAATAAAAATATCAACATTAACAAGAGATATCTCAACAACATCCTTGGTGTTCAGAAGACAGACATGGAGGGAATTTCATAAGTCAAGGAAGCAGATAATTAGTAAGAGGAAGACGAGGACGATGAGCAGAAACCCTTTAATATCAGGAAATATTTGGATTCCGAGTGTGAAAAGATGCTGAAATAAATCCAGAAGAAGGATAAAGAGCAGTTTCTCGACATCTTTCAAGATTTCCCTGAAGATATAGAAGAAGAGGCTCTGATTTAAATTCAGAAGACTAAACCTTTCATCATCGATGAACTGGGCTAAAAAGGGTGGGGAGCACTGCATTATGCTATCTTTTGCAAAGCCACTAACATTTTCGATGAACTTCTTTAAATGGAAGTAGATGTTAATAAATGCACTAGTGATGGGTGGCTTCCGATTCAATTAGCCATTGACCTCAAATAACCTTATTACATCGAGAACATACTCTCACAGACTGCAATTAATTTGAACTTAGTGACACTGAGAGGCAGTCCTTTGCATTTGGCAGCAAAGGAGGGTAATAAGTAAATTTTAATGATGCTTCTTGATAAGGATGTGGATGTGAACATTAAAGATCACCATGGCAAAACTGCTCTTTAAATATGTACTGATGAGGAGTGCATTAATTTATTAAAAAAATATGAAGACAAAAAGGAAACTTATCACGAGTACGTCAAAGGAAATTTGCCCATATCCTTAACAACCATTGTCAGAGGAACCATTATGAAGGCTAAGAGACCATTCATGAATCTAAAAGAGAGGTATTTGCTCATTGACCCTTTTCAAGGTTCAATGATTAGATATGAATGCCCTAGTGATTATCCCAAAAAGCCAAAGGAAATTACCCCGTTAAGTAATCTTAAGGGAATGAAGGTAATTGAAAAAGAAGATATGGCTTTTTATATGAAAAAATAACTGTTTTATTTTACCATTGAAGAGCCGAATAAAGAGATATACGCTTGCAAATACAAAGAGACAGTTCAAAATTGGCTTACTAACTTAAAACAGGCAGTCAAATTTGCCCAAGAACTAGAGAAGAATCCACAGTTAATCTCATAAATCAAAAAGAATGAGCTCATCATCGAGGACAAGCCACCTGAACTGTAAAAGTTTATAAAAAAAATAAAGAAAAATATATTTAACTTAGCTTTGGGCAATAGGAATAGTCGCTCTTCTGTAAAGAGTCAATAGAGATCAACTTTCAAATAAAATTAAAATACTAGTAGCGACAGTCATCCAGTCCAACATCATCAGTCCAATCCCATGCAAAACTCCAACCCGAATACTTCCAATGAGAATAAGGAATATAAAAGCAGCATTGTCCCTGAAATTAAATCAACCCAATAAACTAAATCTGATGATTTTAGCTAAAGGAAAGCTTCTCTCAAGGCCGAAAAATAGCATCTCACCTCAGAACTCAATGAAATCACCACTAATAAAGTCAACTTTTCATCTTTTACCATTATCAACACTCTTGGATCAGGAGCTTTCGGAAAGGTTTTCCTCGCAAAGTTTAACTCTGATGGAAGTCTGTATGCATTGAAGGCTTTAAAAAAGAAAAACTTAATTCTGCAAAAGCAGTTAAAGTACGCTATTATAGAGGCGAATGTATTGAAGCAGGCCAATCATAAATTTATCATAAATCTTCACTTTGCTTTTCAAACTCCTCATTATCTCTATCTTGCTCTAGACTACTGCTCGGGAAAAGATTTAAGTTATCATTTAGCAAAGGAGGTAACCTTCCCTGAGGATTAAGCTAAATTTTATATTGCCTAGCTCTGCCTGGCCATCGAGCATTTGCATTAAAAGAACATTATCTATAGAGACTTAAAGCCAGAAAATATTCTTTTGGATGCTCAAGGTCATATAAAATTAGCAGATTTTGGACTCAGTAAACAGACCAACGATGATAAAACCAAAAGTTTTTGTGGAAGTCCTGCCTACCTCTCTCCTGAAATGCTAAGTCAAAAAGGAGCAGGCAAATAGAGTGATTTATACGGCATCGGAGCAGTACTGTATGAATTTTTAATTGGTGAACCTCCTTACTTCTCAGATGATATTCCAACCCTTTATAAAAACATTAAGGAGGGTAAGCTTAAATTTCCCAAAAATGTGAGTGAAAATGCAAAGTCATTCATCACAGGACTACTGGAAAGAGACCCAAAAAAGCGACTAGGATCAAAAGGCTGGTCGCAGATCAAAGAACATCCTTTTTTCAGCTCAATTGACTGGGACAAGCTTGTAGATTTGGAGCTTCCACCTCCCGAAAGACCAGAAGCTTAGGAGGACGAGGGTTCAGATGATGAGCTGGATATCATAAAAAACAACAATGTATGTATTGATATAATATAGACGACTAAATTCACGGATTTCGACTACGAATAATCGACCAAAAAGATCAATAGGCTGATGAATTTCAGTTTTGTGAGAGTTGATAAAACTTAGTGATGTTTTTAGAATTATTGTTCAAGATATCTATAAATTCAAGATATCTGTAAATTACTATTATCTCGATTGGAGCATAAGCGTGCCAGTAATATAACTAAATCAAATTCAACAGATGTACAACAAATAGTTTCTCAAATTTTAACGCCTCAAAAGCGAACTTGACAGCATCAAACAGCTTTGTGCTGATCAGTATTTCGCAGTTAATAAATGCCCAGGGCAGCCTAAGTGTGGCAAGATTCACATCTAGCGATGCTACTACCCTTGCATTCACTTTTACATGGGCAACTGCAAATATGGGTTTAACTGCCTTTTTTCTCACTCTATCAAGAGGAATATTATCAAGCCAGAACCCTCTAAAGATGTGTGCCGTAAATTATATTATGAGAACTACTGTCCACAAGGAAACAAGTGCAGGTTTTCCCATGATCTTAGAAGCGAGCCATGCATCTATAACTCTCTCGGAAAATGCAAATACACCAGCGAAGAGTGCCGTTTTTCTCACTAAAAGAAGGTAGATGTCAGTGTCCCCTGCTTTTTTAATCTCATGCTTGGATGCAAAAATTAACCTTGTGATAACATACACAGTACCGAAAACATCATAAAATACATCTCCTATGAAGGCCCCATCTGATAATAGATAGTCTTATTGTTTTAATGACTGCGGCTCATATAATATTAAAGTATCAAAACAACTAATTTTTGTATTTGCTGCTTCCTTTTTTAAAGTTTGGCCTATCTTTATCCTTCATGAGGAATTGCTAATACTATCTCTTCAACTTTTATATTGATTTGTCCCTTTGAGGAGTCTCCATTCTACTGTTTTTGATCAGATATTATGGTTCATAAATTTAATCATTTTGATCAGCAAAATCGTCAATTCTCAATCTATTGGCTCTATCTCTGTAACTATGGATGTATCTATTGGCGTTAGGATTGCCAGAGCCGCGTCGCGCATGAGAAAGCACATTCATATGGGGATATGGTTCATACTCATAGAATAAATTTTCATTGTTGATTCGCCTTGTGGGTTTCTGTGAAAATTGTTCCCTTGGCTCGAGAATGGGTACTTGTTACGTGGGTTGCTTTTTGTTTTTTAAAATGATGGATTGGCTGATTTGCATATGCATTACTTCCTCCTTTAGAAGTTCGTTGTTTAGTTATAGACTCTTAATTATCTAAATTTAACAAATGATTACTTCGTCTTTGACATCCAGAAGTTTCCTAGTTTTTTAAATCTATTGAGCTAATTGAATTCCGTTTAGCTTTTACTGTTTCAGTTCCAGTTCAAACTGAAACACTTCAGGGATTTATGGGAGGCGCTATTATTGAGATCGCACTGAAAGTCTGTTTTTAGGATCACCTCCAAAGGTGTCGCTGCTTTTTTTCATTTGTTCCAATTTAATTCTGTTTTATTCTTTTTTGTTCCCATCATTCCTCTGATGCTACAATGACTATCTAACCTGCCTACTTTTCTATATCTCTTCCTCCTCCTTTTAAATGAAAACCTCCTTGATAATGTTGGGTTTAAGATTTTTGCTTTGATGCAAATCAAGGATATAATCATCTAAAGAATCGATAAAATTAGGAGGTTCTTGGTTTTGATTTTGGTTTAGATTGATTGACATTGCTTCGCCAAAATAGCCCTCGATTGATGTCATCCGTTTTTTTCCCAATTAATCAGGGTATGGTACTGAGTGATACATTTTGCTATTGTCGGTTTCCTTTCTTGTTGACTGTTTTAGTCTATCTATGTTGTTCTGCGAGGTTGATAGCTTTTTCCTTACCTCTGGAACTACCTCTGCTGGTTCTTAATATTCTTGTTCACTGTCTTCAGGCAAATTCAAGATTAAAGGCTTTTCCTCAGAGCTTTTTCTTTAAGCAAATTATAGATGATGTTATTGATCGGAAATATTTCCTTAAACCTGAAATGTATTGAACAGTCTATCCCTCTGAGGCATCTCCTCTTGCCTATTTTATTCTTACTCTTTAGCCTACTGATCGATGGCGCGTGATTGTTCATGTACTGATCTATTTTTCTTCATTTTTAGTTATTTTTTAATGTAATTAAGGTTTTCTTGATTCATGTGCGAAAACAAATCCTCCGATTTTTAATCTTGACTTTGGGACAACTCCGAAGACACTTCCATCTTGTTTTTAGACTTGTTTCCGATTTCTGAATGAGAGTAGGGATACTTGCATAGGTGAGTTTGGGGACCGTTGACATTTTATATTAATCAAATCACATTTCAAGTGCAATCAATAATGTACCTTATTATGCATAACAAGTTAGCATTGATTGTCAAGTCATACATAGTGATAGCTTCCTAAATATTCTATCCAAAAGTGTACAAAATTTATATTAGCCATTATTAAATTAGTTCCTATATGATCAATTTGACTTTTCAGAACAGTTGTACGGGGCTTGAGTGAATTTATGTTTTGGTCTTTTATTTGCGGCTTGACTTCTTTTTAGTGATTCGCCTTGTCCTTTTTTCTTTGTAAGGATTATATTCGGAGCTTTAGCTATCGTCCTTTAATTGAGTTTTTGTGATGACTTCCTATTTTTCCTCAATATTTTTACATGGAGTTTCCCATTAATTTTTAATTTCATCCTTCTTTTCTTCTAGATCTGTCTTGGGCATTTCAGCTTGAGTTTTACTTTGTTGAGGGTTATTTTTTTTTGGAGTAAAGGAATAGAATTTAACATTGAATCTGAATTGTGTATGTTTAGCCCAACTGTCAAAGGATGAGCACTATTGCTGGATTGTTGAGTGCACTTCAGCAGTTTCTTGAGGAGTTGAAAGAGTTGATTGATTCATTAAAGAGATTATTAATGGCGGGCGCCATTATTTAATTCTAAACTTGCCTTATAAACATAAATGATAAATTACAGTAAAATTCAATAATATTTTGGTCGATTACTTATTTTAGTATTCCTCATAAATCGATGTATTTATTGTCAAGCATATTTTGTGTACTGATAGGTGCTCTTTTTGTCAAATCTAATCTTATTATATCTAAGCTAATTTCCACGTTGATATAATCAAATCACATGAAAAAATACGTCCCCAAAGAAGATGTTGAAAAAGGGTTAGTAGATCCGACAAAACCTTTAGATCAACAGATCCAATACAAGTTAAAATATGAGCAAGAAGTGCAGGGAAAGCAAAAGGATTACTAAGCCAAACAGCCAAAACCTCAAAGACCAAAAAAGGAAAGGCCTCCTCGCAAGGAGAGGCCCAAATTTAATTGGAACAAAAATGATATCACTTTATAAACTAAAGCTCCATAAATGCCTAAAACACTTCTTGAAAAACCTAGCAAACAGTAATTTACTGAAGGATTATAAAAGTTGAAAGCATAAAGATAAAATTTAAAGGCAGAAAAAAGAGCATTACTTGAATAGCAAAGGATTTTGATTCGCGAAGTCACTGAAACTAAGAAAAGCGGAAAAATGGCCATTAATCAGTACACAGGTGTCATGCGTTAAAAATTCAACATTGAAAATCAACTAAGAAAATAAATCCGCACTTTGGATGAACAAAAGGTGAAGGTGAACAATGAACTATAAATTTTGAAATCAAGAATTTCTGATTTGAAAAAGCCAAGTGGAGTGGCAGGCTTATCCTTGGAGAGATTGAAATAAAGAATTCAATAAAAATAGCACTATCTGACTACTGGAGATATTAAAAAGCAAGAATAGAATAGACTTTTTAACGAAATTAATGAACTTAAAAGGGCTTTGCCTAATGCTCGTTCGGGTATTGAGATTGAGTCCGAGCTGGGTAAACTTTAAGATCAAGAAAACATACTCTACAAGCAATTAAAACCAATCAAGTATTAATTGCATATCAAAATAACTGAAGCTAACAAAATCAAGGCCGAACTCGATGTTATCAAGGGCCAAAAGAAGAATGAAGTCGAAGAAGTCACCAATAAAAGGACAGTTGAGGATATTAAGACTGAGTATGATGCAAAGCTAGATCAAGTTGATTTGAAGGGAGAAAAACTCGATGAAAAGTTTGATGATCACCACGATAGGTTTACTCGATTAAACGATGACTATGAGGATCAGCAAGATTTATTGAATTACATTCATTGGGTTTAGGATGAAGTGGAATGGCTCAAGAAGAAAAAGTAAGATGATGAGAAGAGAAAAAAGGAGAAAGAGGAGTATGAAAAGAGAAAGCTGAAAGAAAAATAAGATTACTAAAAGAGAAAGGAAGAACGAAAGAAACAAGATGAAGAGAGAAAGGCTAGAGAGGAGGAAAGAAAAGTCAAACTATAAAAATAAAGAGAGTCTTTTATTCATCGCAATCCAAATTACCAATAAATTTAACTTTGCGAAATTCTCATCAATTATTGTGAAGGTTTAAAGCCTAGTTAGAAGACAGAGGAAAAAATCAAAGAAGTTGGAGAAATCAAATTCGGAAAAGAATGGCAAAAGGAACTCAAATCTGGAGCTCAAATTATTACATCCAAAAAAAGCCAACTGGATTAATAGGCTCCCAAGAAGCAGCCAAAACAAAAAAAACGGGAGGAGAAACCCGAGGATGAAGGCTTCACTCATGGAATATAAACCATTGGTCATTTCCAAAATATTAAATTGCTACCCCCAAACACTCCAGCAGAAATAGATTCGACCATTAAAACTATTCGAGATAAGCTCGCAATTTACAGCAACCCAACAGAGGAAGAAAAGGTCGCCTTTAGAGAGCGCGCCATTAAATAATTTGATGAGAAACATGGACTTAGAGAACAACGTGAGCACGCAAACTACAAATAAAAGAAATAACAAAATGGTGGTGCACAGACATCTAGTGAAAAACCTGAAAAACCGAAGCGACAGGAGATTAAAAAGCTTTCTGAGCAAGATTTCCCTGGATTGGCATGATTTAAAACAGATGAATCTTATAATTCAATTTTGGAGTGGATGCTATTGGATTTGACTATAAATAGTGATATTAGAGCGGTATGTCAATTTGAAGCAGTTATAATTGAGAATTAGAGCCAAAGTAAGTTGAATGCGACTAATCCTCTTCATATTGCTACATACACTCGTCTTCGGCACCGAAGTTGATAATCTTAACGTCCTGTTGCCTGAGCTCAAGCTACCAACACCCATCCTTCCTCTTCAACTGATCACTGCTCAGGGTGGTTGCTATTATTGGACCTCCTCTGCTCCATAAATTCTCGCAGTGACATCGAACGACACTATTGCTGGCAGTTGTTCTCGACATGCAGTAATTCAAATTGCTGAGGTCGGTCCCTTTTCTTCTTCAATCTTTGTGACTGCGACTGAAGTCAATACATAGTCAATCCTCAACATCCCCGTGAGAATCAGAAAAATTAATAAAATAGTCATTGTGACAAAATCTCGCATGATGAATCTGAAGGAGATTCAAAAACTTGAACTGTTTGCCTATGATGCAGATTAAAATACTTTCACAAGTCTATAGGGTTTGAGGTTTAAGTGGACTTTGGACCAAACATCTTAAATCATTTAATCAGTCCCTCTTGCTCACGCACAACTCTACCTGCCTCTTAAAACCAGATAACATATGGAAAAAAATGGAGTTCAGAGTGATATATTAGTGGTACAAGCTTTAGCACCTGGAAACCTTAAAATTATAGTCAAATGTGCTGAGCCAGGATATTAGCATTTGCAAGATTAAATTACTTTATCAGTTCATGAAAGATTTTAGTTACAGCCTGGACCTAAAATTTGGATGGCACCAGGGTCTACCATTCAGCTTTCTTTAGTACGAACAACTTAAGAACAGATTTCCCTTCCTCAACCATATTATAACATTGTCAGTTGCCCTGGATTTAATATTAACTCATCTCTCTTCTTGACTGGATCCACCAAGCCCTCCATTTGTACAATAAAAGTTGAAGATACTCGAACCCGGCCTTCATATGTATCAAGTGTTGAGATAATTGTTTAAAACCCGGATTAAATTCGAATAATTGCAGATCCTATAATGGTTGTTGGAACAGAGTCGCCTTATAAAGTTCAATTACTACGAAAGAATGTTGTATTACGCGGATTCACTAAAAATTTAAAAGTGAGTTCTGATTTTACTATAAACCCGAGTCGGCAAACTGTATTGCCACAAAAAAAGATGATAGGCTCAATAAAGGCAATATTCTAAAATATTATCCAAGAGATAAAGATAAATGGACTTTTGCCAGTTCAAGTCGTCCTACCTGGAGACAGTTTACACTTGCCAGTTGATGAGCACTTCAAATTAAAAGTTGTTGGAGGATCAGGATATTATGAATATTTTGTGAGTAACTAAATTGCTGCAACCACAAGTCAAGGGGTCATTATTTGTAAGCAGCCCGGATCAGCCAATATCACCATTTCAGATCGCAATCATCCATCCAATAAAGTAATTATCAAACTTACTATCTCTTCTATTGCTACTATTCAAGATTTAGAATTGGTTAAGGAAGTGAATCGCGATTAATGGGGTTTCTTCTATATTATAGCCAAGAATTAGCAGAGTCAAACTTTCACTCAATGTTTGCAATCAGCATTTTAAGTTTCTCTCCCTTCTTCGAAGCTTGATATTGATAAAAAAATTGATTTCACTGATTCAATCAAAAGACTTGCTAACAGCCCAACACAATTAGTCAAATAAGCTATCGCTCCTAATTCTTTGTTGAAGGGTCGATAGCAATAAATAATTAACAACTTCAACATTTATGTCAGATTTGGTGAATTGTAAACTGGTGAATTAAAGAGCTATATAACTAATCTATAAAATTATGGAATTTGCTCTATTATAAAATATAGATCACAGATAGGAATGGAAGAAAAAGTAACATTAAGTTTATCCGGCAATGAGGAATTAAAAACTTAGTTAATTCTAAGAGTATATGAACCATTAGTCAATAATATTCAAGATACAAATAATAGCTTTTTACTCACGCCTTTGTCATCACTGACATGGAATTTTTCAGGAGGCAGTTATCCTTGGCCTGGAAACGCTACCAAAGTCACTTTGAATGGTTTATCAATCAAAGAAGGAGAATTTCCTCAAATAACTTGCCCAAATAAATAGACTCTTTTTGTGAACTATGACCTTCACGTTTAAAACTACCAAAGCAGGGCCTTATTATTTCCAACCAGTCAACATTCCACAATCAAGATAGCCTGCAAATTTCCAAAAAAATTGTAATTGATTTTAGAGTATGGTATGGCTTATGAGTAAATTTTTGTCAACAAAAATTCTAATATCTTGGGATGGGTGGAGCCACTTGATGAGTCAAATCAGAAATTCTATAATGCTAGTAATGTTGAGTACTCTCGCTTTGCTCTCAAAGGAATTATAGAAGGAAGAAATAACAATTTTAGTTATTTATCCAAAGAAGGAAGTGATTTAATTAAGATTTCATGCTAAAAACTATAAAAAGGTCTATCTTTCTCAAAAATTTAAGTTTCACTTTCCATCACTGTCGTTGATCCCATGTTAATTGATCATCTTCTTTTTGATAAATCGCAGTTTAATGCATCCGATGTCAAAAAAATTACCACTATAGTCACTCTCTTCACTCCCAAAAAGCCTTATATTCTTAACCTAAAGCATTCAAGTCCTTTACTAAATGTTCAATGTACTCAAGCAGTTGCCTGTGAACGTGGAGAAAATACAGTAATTGTGAAGCTCCTTAGTCTTGGTAGAGGAAAGGTGGTTCTAAAGGACAAAAAGATATACGGAAATTAACAATGGTAGTTTGACTTCATTATTGTCTAAAGTGACTAAATTGTGGTGAGTGGAGATCGGAATTACATGCAATAGGGAGAAAGTGTGAATGTAAGCATCGACTATTATTACCAGAATAATATAATATCGCCTCTCCTTTATGAAATCAATAATCTATAATTAATTTTGAATAGAAATCTTAAGGTGCTAGAACAGGAGACAAATAGATTTTTAGTTAGAGCAGACAAACAAGGAAACTATTCAATTTATGGAGAACAATCATTTCCAAATGTCATAAGAAGTAAAAATCCTTTTTATTTGTATGTTTATCAAAAGATTGAGGCTAATATTCCTGGATCTTTGGTCAAAAAGGATGGAAATATACTTGTTATTGAGGGAACCATTGTAATAGTTGCAGGATGCCAACGATTATTGATAATTTCAGGAGGTCCTCCAGAACAAAGCATAAACTACAAAGCTGAATCAGGCATTAAAGTCAATCTCATCACTCCCACTAGGTATTCAATAGTAGGAATTAAAGAAGGCACCTATTTTGTCTCGTTTACTTCTTCATTTATCAATCAAACGATATCTTTCATCAATATAAAAGTTATGGTGAGCAATATAGAAGCAGTTGAGCTAAGAAGCATTGATCAACCAGTCATCAAAGCACAATTTAGAGTCCTACCGAGACTGAAAGTCGGAGAGTCAGAAGTTGAAGAATGTAGCTGCAATTTTTAATATAAATGGTCAGTAGAAAATGGATATCTGCTCTTTGGAAAGTCGACAAGTTTGGGATTTTTATCAGCAGGAGGCATTAATGTCACTGCTCTTATGACTGGAAGTGAAGTTATTAGCTTATAAATAATTGAGAGATAATCGCAGAACATAATTGGAAAGGCGTCAAAATACATTTAAATTATAAATGATATCGATTTTAAAATGCCAACATTAATTTAAGCAGCTTATTCCTCATCATCTTCTCTCATCTTACCACCCCTCAGCTCTTATGCTTTCCCCAAAGATTATACTCTTGAAACTCAGAGTGGAATTATCAAGATAGGCTTATAAAATAATAAGGTATAAAGTGGAAAAAAGACAGGCCACTCGTTCATACAAATTTCAAGATCTGGTTATAGGACTGAAATTTTACAAGTTTAGGTGCTTCCAATTTCAGGTATTTTTATTTCTAATGAAAATGGGTTTATTATTATGCAACCATATTCTGTATTGAAGATACCATTGTACCTTCAAGATAGATATGGACGATTATTTATTAATCCTTTGATCAATCTTTAGATTATGATTACGACTTCCAATCCATAAATTTTGGAAGCATCTTTGTCAAGTGATGGAAATCATATAAATTTACTGAGTAGTGGAGAAGAGGGAACTTGCTTGCTATCGGTTCGACTCCTTGGGAAAAACATACAAGATGCAGTTGCTGTTAGTATTGGTAGCCAAATTAAGCCCAATGCATATGTTAGGGTACTGAAAAATGGAATAGTTCAATATTCTTTGGCGAATTAGTAAAAAACAAAATGGACTACTACCAATCCTTAAATAGCCTCTATTGATAAAAATACTGGTCTTCTCCATGCTAAATCATTAGGAAGATGCAAAATTGTAAGTGGATAGTTGTCTGGATAAATCTTTATTTCTGAAATTGCAAAAGTTTAAGAATTTATTGTATCGCCTTTTAATGAGATAGGATTCTCAGTAATTTATCGTTTCTTATGGTAAGGATAAAATGGGCTGTAAGAATTATCACATTTACAAGATGATGGTTCAATAAACAATAATTTCAATCCCCATTGCCAAACCACAGATTAAGATCTATTTGAAATATCCTATGAAATTGTGTAATCCGAAGGATATCAGAGATTATCCTGCACAGTTAGAATTGCTCATTCAATCGAAATGGAAAAATTACCGAATTAATTTGAAATTATTATAAGAGATTCAGACTAAAAGTAAATTTAAAAGTTTAAGTATCCCTTTAATCCTTACTTTACTTTTGATACTTCAAAACGCCACATTCGTCTATCAATCCAACAACCCAAAGAGTAAATCTTAATAAAAACTCTGTCTCCAGTTAAAATTACCCAAACGAATGGATTGAGATCTTGGGTGAAATCCTTATTTGATGAAGATCAGCAAATTCAAACTATCAGTTTGGATATGTCTGGATAAAAAAGCGATTGGAGTTGGCAACTGCTTTTAGAAAGCGGGCAGCAAAGATAATTAATATAAATAATCTTTACGCAATCTGAATAAAGCTCGTAATATCACTCTTTTTGGTCATTCTCTCTCGACTGGCCCGACTACTTGATTATCCTCATGGGAATAATATTTGCAGGAGTCTGTTTTCTCCAGTATATGAATGATTAAAAGATAAAAAGTACGTGATAGTCAAAAATATTTTATAATAATATACTTTACATATTATTACTCTATTAAATCCACATAAGATGATTAGCCATTATGTACTAATTATGTACTAAGAATTGATCAGTGTTATTATATATATAGATAACAACCTGCTACTTATTTTTTATTAAAATATATCTT
>Ga0302185_10002014_pt1 | contig 13697 bp, 7 predicted proteins | sample II_Bog_E1_1_FD_200231 | JGI IMG/M metagenome (GOLD analysis project Ga0302185, IMG submission 200231) | Peat permafrost microbial communities from Stordalen Mire near Abisko, Sweden - II_Bog_E1_2 | ecosystem: Environmental > Terrestrial > Soil > Wetlands > Peat | place: Sweden: Abisko, Stordalen... | reverse complement strand
GTCTTCCTAAAATATGGAAAATAAAACCTTTTCTTGATTATTTCTCTCAGAACACTGTTTCATCGAATTATTCCCTCGATTTATTGATATTTTACTACTTTGGAGTATTATAGAAAATGGTATTTGTTGATTGAGGGTAGCTATTAAATTATACAAATCATCCTTCACTTAATGCCGTACAGTTAGTAGTAAGGCTCTGTGAGCAACTCAAATCTGCGATTTATATGAGAAGACCAGTACAGATGAGTTCCAAGGAAAATAGATGCCATAACGACGCCCTGCACTAAAGTTGAGGTTGATCGAAAGAGGCCCCATTTACATACGATAGCAGTGAATAAGGGAAACATGAAGCAATACTTAAAGTGCAGTGAGTTTCGTTCTTAATAAACATTGTTGAGAAAGAGAGAGTCCCGTTCATTCAAGTCAGAGCAGAAGAATAGTCTTGATAGTTTCTTGTCCTTAATGGACAAGCTAAGAATCTTCTCTTTTTGAGATTTAGAGGTGGACATCAATATCACGGTAATAATATAGAGTTTAAGCAATTAGGTTTATTGCAAAAAATTGGCAATTTCAAATCAAAGGATTACAATCCAATGATGATGCTGTTCCAACCTTCTTGTTCAATTAGCAACAATATTAATAAAATATTCGTCACTCATATTCAAATAATATATACATATCATAATCATGATACGACTTCTGCGTAGAGTTATGCCGTCCTTCGCAACTGCCACTGAAGCTACTATTGAGCTCGTACTCTTTGATGTACAAAGGATAAGCCCCATTACTTCAAACTTGCTGAAGATTCCATCCCTATTACCACCAAAGTCACCCGAGATGAACTATTGAAGCATATTCGCGAATTGCAAGTCATGCGCAAAATGGAAATTAATTGTGATATCCTCTATAAGGATAAGAAAATTAGAGGATTTTGCCACCTCTATGATGGACAGGTAGTTATTCTTATATTCAGGAAGCCATCCCAGAGGGCATGGAAGCTGCTCTTACTTTTGATGATCCTCTTATCGGAGCTTATAGAATTCATTGTCAAGCCTACAAACGTGGATACTCAGTCAGGCAAATTATAAGTGAAATGCTTGGGAAGGGCAACGGAGCTACTAAAGGTAGAGGAGGATCAATGCACTATTACAAGAAGTCTACCAATTTCTACGGAGGAAATGGTATCGTTGGTGCTCAAATACCAGTCGGAACTGGTCTGGCATTTGCGCTCAAGTATCAAAAAAAGCCAAATGTTGCCAGCATTATGTTCGGTGATGGTGCTGCAAATCAAGGTCAACTTTTTGAGGCTGCAAACATGGCTAAACTTTGGAATTTGCCTGCTCTCTTTATCTGTTAAAACAACAAATATGGCATGGGTACTTCCGTGGCTCGTTCTTCCATGAACACAGATTTTTATACACGTGGTGATGCTATTCCAGGATTTAGAATTGATGGAAACAATGTTTTTGAAGTCAAATAGGCTTTTAAATGGGCTAAATCATATGCGATGTCCCATGGTCCTCTCTTTATCTAGTTGATGTGCTATCGATATCATGGCCATTCGATGTCTGACCCTGGAACTTCATACAGAAATAGAGAGGAAATTCAGTAATATAGAAAGACGAGGGATCCCATTCTGCTTTTGAAAAAAATAGGAAAGCAGTTCAACTTAGCAACTGAAGAAGAGTTTAATGTACATGTGAGTGAATTTAGAAAATTGAAGAGGAGGCAGATGAGCATGTGAAGAAGGAGATCTAGCTGGCATTGGCTGATCCAGAAGCTGAGTTAAGCACTCTTACAGACAATATTTATGTGGATAATGCTTCGCGTAGATTTAAGTTGATTAAGACTATATTCGCGGCAAGTTGTACGAAGAGTCAGTCTTTCCAGCAGGCCAGAAGTATTGAGGCAATGATGATGAATTCAGACGATAAATATAAAGCAAGATGTTAATTGTATTAATAATTCAATCAAGAGTTAATTGATATGAATCCTTTATGGAGATTATTTAAATTCAAATAAATAAATAGATAATTTATAGTAAAGCAAATATAATTGAATTAAGTAAATTATGCTCAAGGATGTAAGTTTTGAGGTAAATAATGAAAATATACATATGAACATCATTCGTTGATGAGTCCCTAAATGATAAATTTCTGGCGGATAACTTTTTCATTCATTAGGATGTATTCAGGCACCATATATTCGTATACTTTACAGATAAATTCATACTCCTTTGAAATTCTATTGGCAATTATAAACTCATTTACGATCACATGCAGCAAACATATTAATATACTCATTATTATCTAAAGTGTCGCACTTAGCTGATACTCCTCTTAAACCTTGCTGGTAAATTAGTTTTACCAAGTGGAAAGAGCATCCAATACATAGGCTGATAGGACTGTAAAACTGAGTGTTAGTTATTGAAGCTGAGCAGAAGTCATCAATGTTCGCCCATTTATATAACTATTTGCTTGATTGTAGCCATAGCGCAAAAAAGCAGATAATCCCTACTTAAATGTCCCATGACTCAAATTTTGGCAACTTGAAACGTTAACTGTCGTAGTATTCAAAGGTGCAGGATTATAAACGCAAGGATTTCCATAAAAATAATTCTTTTGTTTCGAGTAATAAGCAGAAGATGAATCTTGAACACTACCTATGTAATCACTATGACCAAAGATAAACATTGTTGATAAATCATCAGCGTACCGATTAGGGTTGAACTGAATCTATGATGGATAATTAAGGCTATAGTATTTTTACATGCATCCATAGCCCACGATGGGACCAACAGGAAAGTATTTTAGAAAATAAAAGCCGTCTACCTCTAACTTAGACAGATTTTGATTGCCTATCATCATATTAATCTCAATACTGATAGCTAGCAGAATGATGATAATTGTCATAAAAATGATAAGTACTCTCAATCTAAATTAATACTGCTCCCGCATCTTGCCCTCAACCACTTTGAATTTAAAATTGCTAGCTGCTTTCATATTTTGCTAATCTACTGATTTTTAGTTGGATATCCTGGATGGTTTCATTTGTATGAATCTTTGAGCCTCCATCTAATGAAAGATATTTCTGAAAGATTTATTCATCTTAATCCAATAGGTATTTATTTTTTCGACATCGCTCGGTCTAAAATCTAAGAGAATCGTGAAGATGTTTTTCATTTTCTTGATGGCACTATGAACGTAATAGAAGGTGATGATGATGAAAATAAAAAAAACCACTGCCTGAACAATGATAAAGATTATTGTTGTAATTTTTATTTATTAAAACATAGACTCAAATTTATTTTGCAACTGATACTTTGTTGAATTTACCATTGTGTCGTAGGCTGGCTTCAGGAAAGCATTGAATTGCTTGAAGGATTATGATGTTCTGTTAATGGGAGGGGAACTGAGAGATGAAATGGTGGATAGCATGAGATAGAAAAGATCAATTTGATCGTAAGGCATCATTCCCATCTGAATGTTCGAGTAATAAGGATAGTATAACGAAGGTGCATTTAATCCAGGATCAAATAGGGTCTTTATTGTCAATTATTGACTGGAATAAAATTGCAGATTATAAGTAGCTGACGAAATCTGAGATTGCACTACTGATAAATTTCCCACATTCATAAAAGACTTAATATAATTTGTTCCGAGAAGCATTGGAAATCGATACATGTTCATAAAAGAAATAAACTGCACACCATAATTTAAAAGATTATTCCCGTAACTGCTGCTGATCAGGGCCAGAATTACAATCGAAGCCAGAATTATGCTAGTAAATATTCTGGAGGATAATTTAAAATGCTATATCACTTAAAATCGTTTGGAAGGCAATAGAGTCTATTCCTTGATAAAGATATTGTTGGCTAATACAAATTTATTTGATTTTTAAGGAGGGCTGAATTCTTACTACAACTAGACCGCTGAAACCATCCCACTAACTGATGACATTTTTTTAATATATGCTATTTACCTTTGAGTATTTTAGACTGGATCGTCAATTTAAGTCTTCATATTTTTTTTCAGCAAACAGATAAATTCCAGCAGGCCATTCTCGACGTTGCAGAAGATCTTATAGAATTTAAGGACAGGAAATTATTCTCCTTGCTTATTGAGAAAACATGTGAATCTAACTTAATATGAGTTAAAATCAGCCTAGTGGCCTTATTCGATCCACTTCATTACAGCTTGTGCATGCGGTTCTCGAATTGACTCTGGCATCAATGAACTCAGATGTACTCCCTTAATTTCATCTGAATTGTAGTGCGTATTCTTCTAAAAATGTTTGCTAACATCCTTAATGATCAGGTTACTATTCTAAAGGACAGTTTTCACACAAAAGCTTTCCCTGTCATACATGAGGCTCTGCATAAAGATATCCTTATCAAATTTAGTTTCTTCAAAAAATATCTTATTATTATGGAAAACATTTTTGGGAGATTGTTTTGACTAATCAAGTTATTTCTGCTTCCCCTTGTCATTTTTAAAGAACAACATGAAATTCAAGTACAAAAATTTCCACTATTTGTGGATGTTGAGATGCTTCGATATCTTCTTCCAGCACTCGCTGATGCTGTCAATTAATTTGAAGTTATCTGAAATTTTAATCCGCAGAACGGACATGTCTATTAGGGATTATGAAAAGCTCTTCCATATCATTAAATTTCCGTACATGTATTACTTGATATCTCTTTCAATGATAGAAAAAACTTCTTCGGATTCAATGATATGCTCCAAATCAAGCCTTCCATCATAGAGCTGATCATTTAATCTCATGTTTTCCTCGGCCATTAAAATTTTCAATTTGCTTATCTTTACCTTTTCAATAATATTGAGGTGCAGATTTTATATCTTCTATAATTACTTCATCAGGAGATATATGTTGCCAGTCTAGTTATAGAGGAACTCACTGTAGTCCAACAGAATCTTTTTCTGGTACGGATTTTGAGATATTTCGTATTCATACAAACATTTGAAGTATAACCTTAAGGCGCTGTCTCGCTGACCGTGGATTTCTCTGGTTTTAATTTCCATTTTAATGATGGGATCAAATATTTTGTCTTTTAAGAAAGGGCATTGCTTATTGATACACTGGACGCAAAGATGCGAATAGAGTAGACCCATCAGCAAAGACTAAGCCTCTTTATTTATAAATGATTCCTCTAATAAATTTAATGCAAATATCTAGTATTCCTTTAAATGTCCTTTATATTGTTCTTTGATAAATCTGCTCTACCTGCTTTCAGTAAATTTCAGCACTCCGGCAATGAAAAGAAATGAAAAGATGGATTTATAGATGGTTTTAATTGTATAAAGAGGAATCCCAAAAAACAAGTGTTCAGCTAAGCCAAGACAGAAACTTCCATATATAGAGTACAGAAACAGATAACTAATTTTGACAATGTTATTGGCGAATAATTCCTTCCCCCATCTACTGTACCATATCAGTACCAAAGGGCCCAATATTAGATGACTAACAGTAAAATAAAAATAATTACCAAGATTTAATAAGATAATGTTGATGCCATACGAAATGGAAACGATTGTTATCCATAAAATATAATGCATAGATGAGGTTACATAGAATGCATCTTTACGGAAAATGTAATTTTGCATATAAAGTGCATAGAAGACCTATATTCCCAAAGAAACAGCATAGATAGCTATATTTTCCGACCAACTGAACAGAAGCAAATACCCTGATATTACGAAGTCCATTTTTTTTACTATATAGAAAGATTCTAAAATTTTTTTGTTCAGCCAGCTAAACCAGATTATTTCAGAGCCGCAAACTACTTCGACATAGATCAACTGGAGAATTAATAGCTTCATAATAATACTGTAGATTTGCAGAATTCGATATAAAATTGCTGAGTTCGACGGATTAAATATTTATACCAAAAAAGAGGAGCATTGCTCCCCTGATAAGATTTGTTGGACCACCCAGACGTGAGCGAAACAGAGACTTTAGCAAATAAAGTTGATCAGCAGACCAAAATTGGTGTTTTCTTACTTGTGGACAGTTTTGACTCGACCCTATAAAAAAAATTGTTAGATTGAGCTACTGGGAGATTAAAGCAAAGTCATTTCAGGTAGTTCAAAGTCTTACTCATCCATATTATCTGAATTCTTCGGCATAACTTCAATTTTATTATATAAATCAAGATTATTTGAATTTTACTAATGAAGTTTCAAAGGAATAGTAACAGCAATGAGGCATTACATAGTTATCAATTGAAGAGATCCTATCAAATTTGTCATCAGTCACTATTAATTTATTTTTTGAGATGAAGTCAATTCAAATCATTGGATGGTAAAATATGTCTAAGATAATAATAAAACGAATTGGTTTGCTAAATTAACTTAATATGGTATTTGTACTTTCGTATATTAATTTGACTGGTTTACATCATATATACTTGGTTCTTCATAAAATGTGCTTATTATAACTAAATAGCATTTAGGTAAATTAAAAGCCAGCTTAAGTTGAAAAATTCATTATTAGGAATACACCCATTTCCATCTAATCATAAAGTTAGACGAACTGACTCAAAAAATAACGATTAGATATATTCATATTTTTTCTCATTGAGGTTATGTAATTCGAACGAAATTTAAAAAACATAAATAATAGCATAATCTCAATAATTACTCAGTTACATATTAATCTTTAAATAAAATTTTCTATGCATATTATATTTGGCATATGAATCTATTTACTCAACCAAAAATTACTCCTCCTAGCTCTTAAGCATTAATCTCAAGAGAAATATTAAGTAGTAGCTGTGGCTAAAATAAACCATTTAACAAAAGTTCAGATTCACTATCGTATATATGAGAAATTATACAATAACATTAAACACAACAAATATATTCAATTCCATTCGCGACTCATACATATCTTACACATCATTCATTCATCCTTTTTTTATTGATGGATATCGTAAATATTTTTTGCTAAAACTGCTGCACTTACTCCCAGTGAAACGGGCCAATATGTAAAGACAGCTACTCCATTTACAACTTGCAAGGCGCAGTTTAGTTTTTATCCTTTTTTAAAGCACTACCTTGCAGAATACAGAGATATTCCAGCCGCTACGAATGGTAAGGTCTTAGAAACCATTTTAAAGACACTTCCTAGCCGGGAAGTGGATTTTATTCCATTTTTTGCCAAATTAGCAATGTCATCAGCATTGGAAAGATAATAACTTTGAATTTCTTTGATATTTTTCATCATTTTAGGAGTCATTGCGCCTACAATGTCATCAGTCAAATCAGCAACTTTTAAGGATGCCTTCATAACTTAAAATGTATGAACTGTTGAAGACATTGTCTTGAAATGGTCTAGTAATTTGATTGAACCCAGCATAGACAATTTCATAAAAACTTATGACGCTTTTTATGTTATTTGAGATATTAGCTTCATGGCTATGACAGCTGCATTTTCTTTTGTTCTTTGGAAAAGATTTTTTCTTTATTCTTAAACTTCGACTCTCTCTGCATCACTTCTTTTGGGGCAAGGACAATTTCCCATGTTTATATAAATGCTAAAATCGATAAATAATTTATTATGAGTATTTATGGGAGAATTTCAGCAAACTAATCAGAAAAAAATAAAAAAATAGTCAATCATTTATATATCAGTTGCTTTGCTCCAGTGAGAGGAAATACACCAAATAAGGCTGTGCAAGGATACCTACTTTTTTGAGATATTTCAGGATTAACAATAAATCCGTAGACCCATTCCGAAAAATCTTGGCAGTTTGCATTGCAAAACGAATATTTACCAAAATTCCAACTTTAGAGTTATTTTACAAGCCAGCTCAAAGTCTTATGTGACTCTCCGTTGAGCCAAGATTTTTTACTCCAATGATCACTCTTTTCCTGTTTTCCAGCACAGTATAGTCCAACTTGATTTGCCTTCCACTGGCTTGTATTCCTTTACATTGTTATGGGTCCGTTAATCCATCTCTGAAGCGTATAGCAGGCTGAATCGGTTTATATGATTAGCCACCAATGCTCAATGGGATCATTAGTGCCTGCAGTGAGTAAGTTGGCCATGAGTGTTACGATCCAAGAGAATGCTCCATGAAGTAATCTGCTGGCTCTTATCTCGATCCTTTTGATTATTTCTACACCATAGATACTTGAAATGGAGCCATTTCCGATTCTATAAACTTCATGGCCATACATTCGAGCGCTCATTAAATACTTTTTATTAGTTTTCAATTGAAATATTTGAGATTTATATGGGTAAATATTATTATAGGTCTTGCAAAGGAATGTTTTCAAATGATTTTTCATATGTCCCTGATCGGATTTAAACAATACAACTTTTTAGTAGCAATAATTAATCTCCAATTTTATATTCATTTCAATGAACACAGTCGTCCTTTTATCACTGTTGGCCCTCGCTTTTAGTCTCTAATCATGTGCAGCAGGATATGCACACAATGACTACGCCTCTCCTAAAAATACATGCTAAACCTGTAGTGCTAACTGCTTGTCCTGCTAATATGTTGCCCCATCTCCAGGAATAGCCAATTGTACTACTTGTGCTAACAACGCATTTATGATCCCTGAGACTGTCACGGGCGCAAGTTCTGCCATAAATCAATGTTAATTATGTTCTACAGCTGATCCGAACTGCTTGACTTGCTCTTATGATCCACAAGTGGCTGCAGATATGTTTTGCTCGACTTGTGTGGCAGGATTCGCGGTCGTTTATGGTTCTGTCTCAAATGAGGGTACTTGCCAGCCTTGTGGCAGTGGTTGTTCAGTCTGCTAATCAATTGCAGCAACCATGAATGGATGTGGAGCCTCTGTAAACTCTGGAGATTGTGGAACCAACGGAATGATGTGTCAATAATGTGCTTCTGGATTTGTTCTCGCCGTCAATTCTAACTGTTATCCTTGTTCATCATCCACTGCAACTCTAGTTAGTTCTTCAAATGAAAACAAGGGACTCATTGTTGGACTTTCTATTTGGATTGGATTAACCACCATCCTAACAAGTAATTTTAGCTTGACTCAGTCACTTTCATCACTTTGTACATCAGAAACAGATCAGTCAAGGAAGAAACGAGCCGCGGACTATTAAACACATAAATTGAGGTATGCAGAGTTAATCATTGATCCAAATCAATATATCAAATGCATCCATTCTTATTTTTACCTTAAATGGATGATAAAATAGTTATATTAAAAATAGACCTATTTTTTACTGTTTTTATCTCCACATCATTCTTTAAAGAATTTATATATCATAAAGTATATGAAAATAATTTGTGGTGTCTAATTACCCACATATTAATTAATGGGGCAAGATCCAAGTCAATAATTTCTCTCTCGTAAACTTGAACTTCAAAAGACCTTTGATAGTGTTTCGCTCAAAAAATCGTTTGGAATTTGTTGATATGATTGACAAGGTAAATTCTCTTTAATGATAGGACTTGAATCCAAAATTAACCCAAACAGATCTTGATATCGAAAATCTTAAAACTGAAATTTCAGATCTAAAAAAATTGGGAGGCATTCTCGCAATATGTGTTGCGGCAGGCATGATTTATTGATACACCACTTGTTGCTAATGCAAGAAAAAGAAATGATGTTAATTCGTGTATAATTAAATAACAAATAATGCGATAATATCAAAAAGATCAATACATATAATCATTTGTTGGATGTGTATGTAATCTTTTTCAATTTAGAAAAGGAGTTGCTCCCTTAAGGGTTATTATCATAAGCCTTCGGTGTTTTTGGAAATTAAGGATATTTTATACTTTTTATAGGATAGATTTTGCCACTGAATTAAGGTCGATTAAAGAATTGACTAGGGTACCTGGAGATGCTTTAATCTTGAGTGAGTGGAGCCAAAGGATATGAGCTATGCTGCGACAGCAATTTTGGTTATCGACTCGTATTCTCATTAATATTTACGTTTACACTAAGATTAAAATTTGTGGGAGAGTGCTTCATCTGGGGATAATTATTACCATCATTATTAATAGGACTCAAATTATTGATGATATCCCGTTCTTCATCAATTTATTCAACCTATTCCACATTCGATGAACTGGGAGAATTAACTAATAGAGAGTTAACTCTTTCTCTTTCCTGTTTTGCAAAATTATTGTCCTGCTTAGGCTTATAATTTTGCGAGCGATCAGTTATACTAATGCAATTGTTTAAAAGATATGGCACTGGCACATATACTGAATGAGAATTTGACCTCTTTTCCTTTCTTACGGTTTTAAAGATATGTTTTAATGAGGATTTGTTATCCTTCATTATGGTCTTGGTCAATCCATGCTTTTGAGAGGATTGCTGATCGATCTTTTTGATTTTATCTTATATTTTTGATCTTACTTTTTTTAATTCTTCTTTGATTGTCATGATTCCCTTCATTGACTCTTGAATTCTTGCTGTCTTTGCAGGCTCCTTTTATTTGTTTGCTTTCCGAGTATATTCAATAGAGTTCCACACTTCATTATGCCCAATGAGCAAATCATCGATGAAGCTGTGATCATTTTAGAATCTCTTTTCCTAGTTCTGCTATTCTACCCCTTTTGGTTTGTCTTTTTTCTAAATAGCTGTTCCGAATTTAGAAGTGCCCTTCTTTCTTTGCTTACTACTATCAGCAAGTGTTTTAATTTATTAGCCTCTTTCAACATACCGAACGCTGCTCTCCAAAACCTTCCTTTGAAAATTAAAGATTTGCTAAAATTAATCCTGGTCAAATTGAATTTTTTCCTTTGATTGTGCCGTTTTTTTGATCTAATTGGCCTGATTATTCATAATTTGTTAGAGTTAGGAGATGGCCTGATTGACTTTATCTTCCCCGAAAGTAAAATGTTCTTGTTTTATGGGCTGATCTTGCTTCAATTCCACCACAAAATAGCAATTCTTTTCAACTATCACATATATCTTTTGTAAGTTGAAAAGCTGTAAGGTGCAGCAATATTCATTTGAGCCAAGGGTACTAATGAATTTAAAGTATGAGTTAAAGCTTCTATAGATCTGCTCTAGCTCATTCTCAGATTGAAGCTAAAGCTCATCACTCAAGGAAGTTCCCGATCTTTTTGTTTCCTCTTCCGGTTGATGAAGTTTTTTCTTTTTTGTTAGTTTATTGCTGCTATGCTTGGATTGAGGATTGCCTTTGGCTAAATGGTTTAGGGTGGTAGGATCATAGTCACTTTTCTTAAATGTTTTATGCTCTTCCTCTAATTTCTGCAGTATTTTGATAAAAACGGTTTATATTTGTGGATATTTGCTGAGAAAGGAGTACCTATCTTGAGCATACTCTATCAGACATAGGAATTCTACTAGCAATTTCTGTTCGGTGATACTCAAATACTTCCTGCTTATGTTATATATCATCTGTTTGAACTCCAGAAAGTTTTCCGAAGAATGACCTGAACCAATGAGTATAATGTATGCATAAGCTTAGAGATAGGCTGTATCTGCGTTTCCAATCCATCTAACTGAATGGGGGAGTGAGCCAACGATCTGTTCAATTTTTTGTTAAAGTCCCCAGGCAACATATTTTTACGTTTGAGAAACAGTGGGCCTGACTTGTCGTGATGCTTGATCTAAAATTTTGTATTCATAGCTCGTGATTTCCTTCTTATTCTTAAATTATTTTTTATTGGTAAGGTCTGAAGGCCCTCTCATTATTTTTATTGAATTATCAAAATCTATGAATAACAATCAATAAAGGATCGAACGACATTGACAGCTCAAGGACATTATTTCCTATATAGGCAAATATGTATTGTTTAAGTTCATTATTATTATATTGGTGGTTTTAATCCATGCAATGTTGAAAGATTATCTTTAAGTTTACTGACTTTTGTTTATCAAATTTAAGCCAAGCGAAAACTATAGAGCTCCAAATTAATCATTTATTCATAGGATACAAGCTGATTAGAAATCAAAGAGATAGTAAGAGCCGATTCAAAGAATATTTTACTAATTTGATTATAATAATAGGAGCACAGTCAAAATGAAATAACTGATAATTTCAATATTTATTATGTTTTTGAAATTAATAACCTTAAAGTCAAGTAGCAATCATGAATAATTTGATGTAGGCTCGGAAAGGAAGGTTTATCGAACTAATATCAATAATTTGAAGACAATGAGAAGGATATAACTAAATACCGTGTTATTAATTAATAAAATAGAATAGAGTATACACCATATACTACGAGCATAAGAATAATCAAATCATATCAGTTTACTGAAATAGAGCAAATATTTATTTTTTATCTAGATATAGGCGCTAATATCTTTCATCTTTCCCTCCTTCAGCCCATTTAAGAGATATTTCCCTCGAAGAATCCTACAAATTAGATGCTCGAACATTTTTTTCATCTGAACATCTTAAGGAGAAGTTATTTAAAAAAGTAAAGTGAGACTTTGAGGTCCGTAGATAGAAGCATAAAGCCCATTATAATGCTGTTAAAAGGATAAGACATCAATTCCCCATTTTTGACAAGCTCTATCTAACTTATCTCTATATTATGCACTAAGCAACAGTTTTATAGCTTTTTTGAAGATGTATCCTGGAATATTTTTTGCATAATCAGCACATAAATGGCCAGATTAAGAATAGTGCTTCTTTGCGTGTGACCTTTTGTTTTTTTTTGAAGTGTATTCTGATAAAATTGAAGATTATTTTTATTAAAATGATTTTTGATGTGCCTCCTATTTGTTGATTTTTTATTTGTCTTATATAAACTATTATGATTGTTCTCTTTAAAATTCGTTTGTTGTCAACTAATCATCTCTGCACAAGAAATTCGAGATGTAAATATTCTATAATTCGTCGAGTGGGGAACATCTTTTAGCTTTATTCGTATTCTCTGTCAAATTACGGCTCTATTGATAGTCTTCTTATCTGAGAAACAAGATGAAACTATTATTTTCCTCACAGTTCATACTTATAATAGACCCTGGAAGAGAATTGGCTTCTAATCCTAAACTTTAAGCATTATTTTTTAAGTGATTTTTAATCATTATCAATAAACAATATAAATAACGCTGAATAGTCAATGAGTCTAATGCCAAAATCTATTTTATATTGAATAAGCATAAACAACCTTAGAAAAAGGAAGACAATGCCATTGCATTTCACGATATGATGTAATAAATTGATAGATTTGTTCTTATGGCTTCAATGTGCAGGTGTCTATTAAATTTTATTTTCAAGAGTTTCTGCATAAAAAACGATTTTTAAACAAAAAAGAATCCATTTTCTTTTGTCAGTGAATATGACTCAAAGAAATCATGAAAATCAGTCTATTTAATAAATAGATAGTTCTTATCTCAGGCATTAGTGATTCAATAATAACAATTTATGTACATACAGCAATATGTCATTAAAAAGGTATTGTTACCCTTATTTATGTTGAATGGTGATCCCTCTCAAATAACTAATCGATGATTTTTAAGCTCTATATTATATATTGAACTCTATTGTATTTTGCACGGAGATATTCTTGATTTTAATATTTCAGATAAAGCATAAGAATAAAGGAATAAAGATAATATGAGTGTTTCAAGTGCTTATATAAGCAAAAGAAGCTTGAAGAAAGCAACTATCTTTATTGTAATTTGTTTTTTTGAGATTTTATAAAATTGAATTTTTACAACAGTATGAGTTAAGAATAACTTCAACAACTAATA
>Ga0302185_10002013_pt1 | contig 13698 bp, 17 predicted proteins | sample II_Bog_E1_1_FD_200231 | JGI IMG/M metagenome (GOLD analysis project Ga0302185, IMG submission 200231) | Peat permafrost microbial communities from Stordalen Mire near Abisko, Sweden - II_Bog_E1_2 | ecosystem: Environmental > Terrestrial > Soil > Wetlands > Peat | place: Sweden: Abisko... | reverse complement strand
TAACATATTTACCGCTTACACCATCAAGGTACTTGAAAAAAGTATATCTGAACATGTACTCAATACCCAGGTTCAGATGCTGGCCCAGGTCCCAGCGGTATCCTATTGCGAGGGGTATAGCCGGTTGCCACAAAGAATAATTTGGCGGGTACCCTGTCCCAAACCCCTGCCCTTCCAGGTGCAGGTCATAAGTCTTGACCCAGGTAGGACTTGCGGCAACGGTACTATAAGGCGTAAAATGGAAATAGGAGAAGCCGATACCTAAGAACGGTTGCCCTCTTTTAAATGCCCTTTTGCTTTCGGGGTTCATCCGGAACGGGGTGAGTTCAAAAAGTACGGTTCCTTCCAGTATATCATCCTTTACGTTTTGCGCCCGGGCGTAACGCTGATAAGCATCCTGGCCCTGTAGCGTAGCTTTCTTTGCCAGGTCGTAATTCCATTGGTCGGTTGCATACAATGAGCCGTAATTCGCCTGGAACCTGATGCCAAAACAAGGATGAACATTATAGCGGCCAAACATTCCGCCCATAAACGCGACCTTATTGAAATACTTGCTGTTGTCGTAGTGCGTTATTGGCGACTGTGTGCCCACATTCCCCCACAGGTCGCTCATACCTGCATTAAATCCTATACACCAGCCATCTGGCTCTACATAAAGTCTGTGTGCATCTTGTGCTTTTGTTGTATGGCCAGTTGCCATACAAATACATAACACCAATAAGTTACGGATAAACCTGGCTTGCATGTCCGGAAATTTTGAGGTTGAAGTTATAAATTATTTTCCTTTAAACACAGGTTTTCTTTTTTCTGTGAACGCATTAACCCCTTCTTTCATGTCTTCCGTAGCAAAACATGCTCCAAAACGCTCTATTTCCCTGTTAAATCCATCGGGGTCACATTTGGCAGCGTCATTAACACAGGCAATCACTTTTGCCACTGCAAACGGCGCTTTCACATGTATTTTTTGTAATATCTCCTTTGCCTTTGATAAAAGCTCTTCTGATGAAAATACATGGTTTACCAGCCCAAGCGCTTTTGCATCGTCAGCCCCAACCATATCCGCAGTCATCATCAGTTCCATGGCTTTACCCTTTCCTACTAGTTGTGTAAGCCGCTGGGTACCTCCGTATCCGGGTATAAGGCCCAGGTTCACTTCCGGCTGGCCAAATTTTGCATTAGCGCTGGCCACCCTGAAATGACAAGCCATCGCCAACTCACAACCACCCCCTAATGCGAAACCATTTACCGCAGCTATTATCGGTTTGGAACAATTTTCGATTTTATTGAAAACATGATCCTGTCCTTTTTTTGCCAGTAGCATTCCACCGGCAGCGTCCAGCAAAAGGAACTCACTGATATCCGCTCCGGCAACAAAAGCCTTTTCCCCGGCCCCTGTAATTATAGCAGATTTTATTTCATCGTTGATATACACCTCGTCCAGCGCCTTTCCCAGTTCTTCTATTACTTCTTTGTTCAGGGAGTTCATTTTGTCCGGCCTGTTCACTGTAATGATAAGCGTGCCTTTTTCTAATTCTGTCAATAGTGTGCTATACATTTCTATTTTGTATTTTTTGGAATTTATATTTTTCAACCGTAAACTGCCAACTTTATAACAAATCTTTCCTATGCTCCCCTACCCAATCAGTAATATACGCTGCTATCTCGCCGGTAGCGGCGCTTGGTGCAAATAACCTGCCTACACCCATCCCCTGCAACTGCTCCATATCGTCCTCTGGTATTATCCCACCCCCTGTGAGCAGGACGTTGGCTAATCCTTTTTCCTTCATGACCTGTAAAACCTTGGGAAATACGGTCATATGCGCCCCGCTAAGAATGCTGATGCCGATTGCGTCCACATCCTCCTGCAAGGCTGTATTCACTACCATTTCAGGCGTTTGCCGCAACCCGGTGTAGATCACCTCCATACCCGCATCCCTCAGCGAAGTGGCCACCACTTTAGCCCCCCTGTCGTGCCCGTCCAGCCCAACCTTTGCTACCAATACCCGTATAGGGCGTTTTCGCTCGTTAATCATTTTACCTATTGGGGCGTAAAAGTAACGATTTATAACAGATTGCAGAAGGTAGTTAAAACAAAATCAAAAAGTCGGGAGTTAGTTGAATATTACGAATAGAAATTTCATACCTCTGATTATAGAACTTTTTTGACTTTTGACTTTTGACTTTTGACTTAACACTACCTTTGCACCCAATTCACAAATACATGAGCGAAGAAAAGTCACTGAATTTCCTGGAAGAAATTATTGAGAACGATATTGCTGCGGGAAAAAATAATGGACGGGTGCATACCCGTTTCCCCCCCGAACCTAATGGCTACCTGCATATAGGTCATGCCACGTCCATCTGCCTCAATTTCGGGCTGGCAAAACGCTATAATGGCCAATGCAACCTCCGCTTCGATGACACCAACCCCGTAACCGAAGAAACTGAATATGTGGACAACATAAAAAACGACATCAGGTGGCTCGGCTTTCAGTGGGATAATGAATTCTATGCCTCAGACTATTTCGACAAACTATACGAATTTGCTGTGTCACTGATAAAAAAAGGACTCGCATATGTTGACGACCTCTCAGCCGAAGAAATAGCTGCAACCAAAGGCTCTACAATAGCGCCGGGCACTGATAGCCCTTACCGCAACCGTAGTATTGAAGAGAACCTTCTTCTTTTTGAAGAAATGCGCGATGGCAAATATAAAGATGGAGAAAAAACCCTCCGGGCCAAAGTTGATATGGCGCATCCTAACCTCCTCATGCGCGACCCGCTGATGTATCGCATCAAGCACGAGCATCACCACCGCACCGGCGATAAATGGTGCATATACCCCATGTACGATTTCGCGCATGGGCAAAGCGACAGCATTGAGGAGATCACGCACTCTATATGTACGCTTGAGTTTATTCACCACCGCCCTTTATACAATTGGTTTATCGAGCAGTTGGGCATTTTCCCGTCACATCAATACGAGTTCGCCCGCCGCAATCTTACCTATACGGTAATGAGTAAACGAAAACTGCTGCAACTCGTCAACGAAAATCACGTATCCGGCTGGGACGACCCACGCATGCCTACCATCAGCGGTATGCGCCGCCGGGGCTATCCTGCCGAAGCATTACGCCAGTTCTCCGACACAATAGGTATTGCAAAACGTGAAAACATAGTAGATATTGGCATGCTGGAATTTTGTGTCCGGGAACATCTCAATAAAACCTCCGGCCGCGTAATGGTTGTACTTGATCCCCTGAAGCTCATCATCACCAATTATCCCGAAGGCCAGGAAGATACATTCCAGGCAGAGAACAACCCGGAAGACCCTAACTCCGGTACCCGCCCCATTCCTTTCAGCCGCGAACTATGGATAGAACGCGAAGACTTTATGGAAAACCCACCTAAAAAATTCTTCCGTCTCGCACCAGGCAACTTAGTTCGCCTCAAAAGTGCATATATAGTAAAGTGTGACGGCTGTAAAAAGGATGATAATGGTAATATTACCGAGGTTCATTGCACCTATCTTCCCGAAAGTAAAAGCGGCAACGACACTAGCGGCCTTACCATAAAAGGCACTATACACTGGGTGAGCATCCCCCATGCCAAAACTGCTGAAGTTCGCATGTACGACCGGCTGTTCCGCGTAGAAGACCCCTCCAATGAAGAAGGCAATTTCAAAGATTATATCAACCCCGACTCAATGCATGTGCTGCCTTCCGTATATATTGAGCCCGAACTGGCCAGAGCAAATCAGGGCGACCGGATGCAATTTATGCGTAAAGGGTATTTCTGTGTAGATCCGGATAGCTCTGAAAATAAACTGATCTTTAATCGCACCGTTACGCTAAAAGATACCTGGGCAAAGGAGGCAAGAAAGGCTTAACCTTTAAACAGTCTTTCATCCATTCTCAGGGCTCTTTCAGAAATGATCTTCACCTTGCCGAACAAATGATGGGCAGGGTTCAGCAGGTAGCTGTGCTCCTCCATCATCAGCACAGAAGGTATTTCCAGCACAAGGTGCTTATTTGATTTAATAAAATCATCTCCTATTGCTTTCAGGTAATTTGGTGGCGGGTTGGTGTGCCAGCCGGGTGGTAATTTTTCTAATGGGAATGTTGTTATGCTGTGCTCGGGTATCTCAATAGTTGCAATGCAATAGCCGGTTGCGGGTATCTTACCTATATGTACTACGGCTTCCAGCAACGCCAGCGAACGGCTTTGCGCAGTATATACCACATAGGTATCTTTACTGTTCCACCGGCCTCCATATAGTGCCGCTCCTCTTCCTGAAAGGTCGCTGATGTATTTGCAGTCGTTTATCCGGTACACTATCATTATGCAAGTATTCCGTGTTCTATCCTGCCCAGTTCATCCAGTATCATTCTTATACCGAGCGAGGTATCTAAGAATTCTTTTGGCTTTTTATTCCCGAATGGCAGCAGCACGGTATTCATCCATTCCCTGAATTTTTCCATGTTTCCAAATACTTCTTCGCCTCTGCTATATAGTTTCGCCATCTCTACTACTCCTTCCGATTGCTCTTGTGGTAGTTTTTGTGTGGCGCTGTATCTTCTCAGTGTCCGGTCTGTGGTATGCATGATGTTTGCCATTTCCATGAGGCTTATATCTGCTATGTTCATCAGGTGGGTCATTGCTTGTTTGGGTATGCCGTTCCTGATTACGCTTATAAAGTCATTGTCATTATTTATATGCGTGAAATCGTGTTTTCCTTGCATGCCCATCAGCCCTATGGTGCGGGCTGCTATGGGGTCTTGTGTGTATCCTCCATAGGCTTCAAAAGGCTCTGATACTATGCTCGGGTCTGTATCATCTGTAGTTTTGTAGCCTGTTTTCTTACTGGTGTCTTTTTTCATATCCGGTAATTTGACCACAATTTACGGTCATTTTTCCGATTTATCAAATTTATTTTCCTGCTACCATACTTATTTCCACTTTCACGCCTTTTGGGAGGCCCGATACTTGCACTGTTTCACGTGCTGGTGCGGCTTCTCCGAGATAACTTCCATATACTTCGTTCACCTGTGCGAATTGTCCCATATCCATCAGGAAGATGGTGGTTTTTATCGCATTGCCAAAGTCCATTCCGGCTTCCTTCAGTATTGCCTGCAGGTTCTTCATCACCTGGTGTGTTTCTGTTTTAATATCCTCCTGAACAAGATTTCCTGTTTTGGGGTCTATGGCTATTTGTCCTGATATGAATAGCATATTCCCGAATTGTACAGCCTGGCTATACGGCCCTATTGGCGCCGGGGCATTGTCTGTGCGTATGATTTTCTTTTCCATAGCTGCAAAAGTAATTGTATTCATGACCAAATAAAATGTAGTGTTTAAATGAAATGGAAAGTTCGCTTTTTTATACCTGTTAGTTTCACCTTTTTGTTTTTCACTTCTGCCTTTTTACTTATTACTACATTTGCACACTATTTTATGGAATACTTATTACACATTGATACGGCCAGCGACACCGGTGTTGTGGCTATTGGCGGAGATGGCCGCCTTGTTGCTTCGCGTATTAATGAAGAGTCGCGCAATCATGCGGCTACCATAAATCTTATGATAGAAGGGGTGCTTGCGGATGCGATGATTTCATTTGCAGATTTGTCTGCTGTTGTTGTGTGCGCAGGGCCGGGGTCTTACACTGGTTTACGGATTGGCCTTGCCACGGCAAAGGGCCTGTGTTATGCGCTGGATAAGCCTTTGATACTCGATAACTTGCTTACTTTACTGGCTTACGATGCTTTCCGTAAACACCATAATACTTTCGCTCAGTACGTATCATTATTGGTTGCCCGCGATAAAGAATATTTCATTGGTATTTATGATCATGATTTCAATTGCACACTGCAGCCGCAGCATATTATGGAAGAACAGTTGGAACAATTGATAAAGAAAAATGAATATGCCTGCATAATTACTAATGCTTCTTCAGATATTATTACAGCTTTAAACATTTCCGCTTTTCAGTCAGATAATAATATCAAAATCACCCTTGATTCCTGGTGCTTTTACGCTTTCGAAAAAATTAAGTGTAATAATATTGTAAATTTATCTGCATCCGAACCTTTTTATCTAAAACAAGTTTATACTCATAAATAATTGATTGTTAATTACTTACAGCCATAATTTCATATCATTTTTTGTACTTTAACTCAGCGTTAACTTTTTTTTTAAATATTTGGTGTTTCATATCGGTTTAATTGAGTATGTTTGCATCCCATTTATATACTTTATATCAGTGGGGGCAGTAATTAATCAATTCTTTTTTTAATCATTAAATTTTAATTAATGGAAACGACGGTATCAGCAAACACTCTGGTAATTCGGAAAAGCGAAGGTTCTAACGAGCACATCAAGTTAGACTACGTAGCTGTGAAAAATGCAGCTATGACATTGAGGGCAATCAACCACAAACTGCGTCAGCAGATCGTGAAATTGTTGGAAGAAAACAAGCGTATGAATGTAACTGACATCTATGTTAAGTTGCGTTTAGAGCAGTCTGTTGCTTCTCAACACCTCGCTATCCTGCGCCGTGCTAACATCGTGATCACTGAGCGTGATGGCAAGTTTATCCATTATGCATTGAATCATGCCCGTATTGCTGCTGTGGCTAAGTTCGTTAACGAACTGGTTCACTCTGAAGAAGCAAACGCTTAATTTGTTGTTGTAAAAACTTCATAACAAATGCCCCGTACTCCGGGGCATTGTTATTTTTATTAACCAGAAGTTTATAAACTTATTTTTATCCCGCACCCATTCTTCTTATCAACCTTCAACCTATCACCTATCACCTTATCAACCTATCACCTTATCAACCTATCAACCTATCAACCTATCAACTATCACCTATCACCTATCAACCTATCAACCTATCAACCTATCACCTATCACCTATCAACCTATCAACTTATCACCTATTGTCATCCATGGTTTGCCGGAGGGTCATATACAGCCGTTCCTGCTCCGGCCGGTGCTCCGGCAGCTCACTCAATGGCTGGCAGGCTATCAGGCTATCGTGGCAATCCTTAGGCAGCATCTGGTACAGCCGCGTACCCCTTGTTTTCCAGGCTATCATCTCATCGGTCACCTCTTTGATTATCTTGCCGGGGTTGCCCACCACAACGCTCCTCGCCGGGATAATAGTTCTGGCAGCCACAAACGTCATAGCCCCTATGATGCACTCATCACCTATCACCGCCTCGTCCATAATTACCGAGTTCATCCCCACCAGCACATTACGGCCTATGCTGGCGCCGTGAATAATAGCCCCATGCCCTATATGCGCCCCCTCCTTCAGCGTCAGCGTAATGCCGGGGAACATATGTATGGTGCAGCTCTCCTGCACATTACAACCATCCTCTATCACAATACCGCCCCAGTCGCCCCTGATAGCCGCGCCCGGCCCCACATACACATCCCGCCCTATGATCACATTACCCGTAACCGCAGCCTGCGGGTGCACAAACGCCGACGGGTGCACCACCGGAATAAAACCCTTGAATGAATAAAACATAAACCAAAAGTAAAGAATAAAAATGCCGGATAAAAAGTATAATTAATTCTCACATAGCCATAAAATTTACAAAATCACTTGCGGGGGGGGGTAATACCCATACGTTCCGCATATGCTATCAGCCCTTCCCGCCCATGAATGCCAAGCTGTTCAGCAAGTTTCAAGGCATAATTTTCAGCAGTGCGCTTCGCTAAGTACATTTGTTCACCAATTTGTCTATAAGTCATTTCTGTGCGGCATAGCCCCAGGAATTTAATTTCCTGGTCAGTGAGGATACGCTTTATTAGTTCTTCTAAAGGCACGGTTGCCAGATTAGGGCAAGTCTTTAATAGCTCGTCTGAAAAAAAAATATTGTAATCATATACCGTAAGTATGGCTTTTTTAAGCGTTTCCGAATCGCAGTTTTTTGAAATGAATCCTTTCGCTCCGTTTTTCATCATCCTGAGCACAGCCTGTTCTTCATTATGTACCGACAGTGCAAGAACTCGTATAAGCGGGTATATTTTTATAAGTTCCAGCGTTGTTTCATAGCCATCCATTCCCGGCATACTGATGTCTATCACGCACACATCAGGTTGGCACTGCGACCTAGCTATTTTATCAAGCAGCTCATGGCCATCATCTGCCTCAATAAACACATGACAGCCAAAATTCATGCTGTTGATAAGGATTATAATTCCGCTTCTTACAAGCCGGTGGTCATCGGCAATAGCGACCAATATGGTAGGTAAATAGTTCATTTTGATGGTGGATTTGAATGGTTAAGTTATAAATTTATTATTAACGCTGTATTAAATTTTGTCCCGTTAACAAAATTCTTAAAAATAAAGTATTTCTACTGCTTTTTTCTAAGCCGAAAATGATTATAACAGCACAAAGGTAGCAATTTTTTAATACTAATTAACATTTGAAGTGAAAAATAGAGTATTTCTACTGTTGCTTTTTTTGCAAGCAATCCCAAACTTTGTGGAAACAATTCAAAATCGCTTTCTACACACTCTAAAATCAAAATATATGTACAAGGATTCATCATAGGTATAAAGAAACAATTATTTGCAAATATATCATTAAGTTAAAGTCTTTTTCACAACAGTAAAAATTTAATTATGTGAATTAGCATATGCCGTTTAAATACATCGTACGTTTTTAAGAAAATCTTAAAACAAAAATCACAATATTTATCAACAATTAAAAAAAACATAATGGAAAGTAACAATAAAGACTGCGGTTGTTCCGGGTCAATAAGAAAAACAGCAATATTTGGCGTGTTGCCAGCAGACACGAGTATCTCTAGTAATCCCAATGGCTCAATTACCGCCGTATTGACTAGTAATTGGAGTTATATCGGATTTGACCAGAATTTTAATTATGTAGAAGCTGATGAAGTGGGAGGTGGAACTTCTCTAACGATTACGTGCGATTGCAATAATGGTGGCTGTAGCCCGACTTATGTTGATTGGGGCATACCTTTTGACGGACGTGTAAAAGGCTACGGATGTGATATGTCAGGATGTACAGGATCATGTACTGGTTCTACTTCCGCATTAGTTGGAGGAGTTAATACACCGTTTTCGTCTGGAGGATTTATAGATTTAAGTATAACTCCGGCATTTATGAATCAAGGAGATTATCTTCCAGGCGCTTTTGAAGCAATGTTCTATTCAACAGCTGTCATGTCTATTATTAATAGCTTTCTAAATGGCATTTACCAAGGCCAGCCAATTCCCTCTGCGATTGCTTCTAGTGTTAGTTCTTTTACTGCTCCAGATGGCTATGTTTTTGCATTTGTAAATATTTGTGGCAGAGCTACCGCGCTAATTGTTCCTAATACCGCTGTAGCTGCTGAAAATATGGCAGGTATCGATGGTGATTGCAATTGTAAAAAAGGAAGTGGTGGCTGTAATAAAGATTCCGGGAACGGTCGTATTTCTTGTAAAGCGAATGGCTGTCAAAGCTGTAGCCTGACAATTAAAAATAGCATTGACGATGATGATGATTTTATTCCAATGACAAATTTTGTTGCCCAGAGTTTTATTTATTAATTTTGAGGAACTGTTCTTATCTTTTTTGATGGTATAGGTATAAGATACCCCCCTTATACCTATACATATGTTATTATAGATTTAAAAAATAATGCTTAATGTGATCTACATTTTTCATTTTATCGCAATCGGATCAGATACAATTAACATTATTAATTATTATAAAAATGTATAAATATATAATTATATTTCTGTGTTGCTATAATTCAACGTTTGGTTCTGATACAACTATAGTATTTAGACAAATAAAATATTCACAATTATTTGAGGTCGCAAAAAAAGAGCAAAAAAAGGTGATGCTCTTTTTCCACTTTGATGGCTGTAGCGCATGTATTAAAATGGAAAAAGAAGTCTTTACAAATAGAGATGTGTATGAGTATTACAATTCAAGCTTTATATGCTTCTCTATAGATATTTTAAAAGGAGATGGGGTTAACATAAATAAAATTTACAATGTGCAAACTTGTCCGACATTCACATATTTAGATCCTATCGGTAACGAAGTGCATAAAATTGTTGGGGCATTTAGTAGCGATGAATTTATAAAGCAAGGAGAAATCGCTTATGACACGTTAAATTCTCTTGCGGGTTATCTGAAACGGTATAAAAATGGAGATCGTAAATCAAATTTTCTTAGAAAGTATTGCTATGTACTTGAAAACGCTAATCAGCTTGACTCATTTACGATCAATCAATATATATCAACCCTATCAATAGAGGATATGAAACAATTTGAAAATATTAAATTCATATATGAATTTGCTTATCACAACCACGAACAAACTATTGCTTTTAATAGCGTTGCGTTTAATTTCATGTTAAGAAACAGATCATTGTTTAATAGTTATTTTGATAGTAGCCAGGTAGCTGCAAGATTAGTTTTCTTAACATTAGATGCATTATATAATGCCATAGATAACAAAAGCGAGAAGGTATTTAAGAGCGCAATAGAAACTTTAAAAGCATTTGATGGAAAGATATATATATATGAGGAAATCGATAATCGAATAACTGCTGCCACAGATTCAAAACATTTGGTGCTTCATGCTATGCTCGCTTATTATGAGAAAAATAGTGATAAAAATAATTATGAAAAAATACTTGATAAATTAATTCATTCAATTTGGAATGAAAGTAATGAGTTAAATTCACTTGCATGGAATTATTATGAAAAATATAATGACGAAAAACAATTAACCAAGGCGGTAAATTGGGCCGCAAGATCTGTTGAATTGAAAAATGCTTATGCTAATAACGATACGTGGGCTGCAATTCTTTATAAACTCGGTAAAAAAAATGACGCCTTAGAAAGGGCTAAAATAGCCATTGAAATTGCAAAAAAAGAAGGGGATGATTTTTCATCAACGTCTAAACTAATTGAAAAAATCGAAACAGAAAATAAATGAATTACGACATTACCTCCACTACCCCCCGTCCTCTTTTTAAACGAGTTGACAGTGCAGGCGTGTTTACAATGAATATATGATCTCATATTGGACATAGTGTTCTTTAAAAAGTCGTAGTTTGGCGTAGATTTTATCTACGTCATGGAGGCTGGCAATCTCTGATTGCCGTATAGTTTCCGTACCAAAATCAAAAAGCAATTTCAATTCCTTCCTTTTTTACCTGGTCCACTAATGCGGAATCATCATCAGAAAAAAATCTTTTTGCCCCTATGGTGAACGGCTCAATGCGCAGATCAACTTTGCGGGTAAGTTGCCATGCTCTTGCCTTTTCTTTTATATCATTGCTATCAAATTGTTCAGATACCAGCATTACGTCAATATCACTGTCTGCACTGGCTTCATTCCGCGCAAAGCTGCCATATAAAAATGCTTTCTGTATCCGCAGCCCTGCATCATTGAGCAGCCGGATGTATAATTGCAATAACCTTATAACATCTCCCTGAGCCATTTGTAAAGAATTTTAGTTTGCTCAAAATATATCATTGCTGTACCCGCATCAGGTTCCAAAGGAAAGTTCTCCGGGTATCGCCCTTCTAATTGGAAAACCTGTATCTCGGCAATAAATTGTTCCTGCTTTTCATCAAAATTGATCTGTGCGGTATCTGCAAGCGAAGACAGTATATGAGTTCTTGCAGGATGTTCTTCAGTTATTTTTACCACAAGAGCTTTTAATATTTTCTCAAGGCATAAATGGCAAAAAAATAATCCTGCAAGGAACCGGTTATTTTCAATCATTATTTTAGCATTAAGCATTTCTTCATCTGCCCCTGTTTCCCAGTATAAGATTTGTTTTTTAACGTTAATCATAAATTGCATCAAAATTAGTAATTAAACAGCAACTAATCATTGCAATAATCTACCCTGTAACCATGCAAATCCGCATTTATGCATTATTTTTTAAAATCACATCACCCAAAACCCATACCAAAAAACCCTAATTTCAACACTTCACCCAAACCCATCCAACTCATCACATATACCACCCTAAAAACCAAACATTTAACCCCCAAAAAAAATCTATCATAGACAGCTACCTGTCTATCATACTGCTAAAAACGCACTATCATAGAAATTTCTTTTGCCAAAATGCTTCGTCCGCCATAGCTTTGTGCCACCGCCATAGCTTTTTTATCAACCGCCGTAGCTTTTTCTGCGAAGGAGGTAGCGAAGGAGGTGTGCCCGGATTAGTGGGTTTGGTAGCGAAGGAGGGGAATCTGTATCACCTGTGTATCCAGGAAGCCCGGATTAAAGGTATAAAGAAAGCTGTGGGGGATAATAAAAGAAATGCTGAAAAGTCAAAACCGGTTTACCTTTTCTTTACCATTTTTTACCTTTCTTTACCTCAGATTAACCTTTCCTTTACCTTTCTTTACCCATTTTTAACCCTTATTTACATTTTGGTTTCGGGTAATATCATTATCCATTGCGGCTTTCAGCAGGGTTTTGCAATTCAAAAACCAGTTTTTGGGTAATGTGGATAAAATTGCAGAATAGCAGTAACCCAAAATCAGCATAGTGCGATTTTTTATCAGGATCATATTGTCTTTTGCATTTTGATTAATCCAAGCGTGTGATAAAAATGTGATATTTTTGCGATATTTTTTCAACACAACTGATTGATTATCAGCAAAAACACAGCAAAATTTTTTTAAAACCCCCGTGTGATATTTTATCAAGCATAACAAAATTACGGCATGAAATAAAATGTTTAAGGCGTGTGGAACTTCACGGTAGAAAATAGCAACGGGATAAATACAAACAGTTGATTATCAGTAAACTAACAGAAAAAATATTTTTTTCAAAAAAATGATACATTTTCCAGGAAAGGTCAGCGTGCAGATAACCTGAACCCGTTTTTCCGCGCATACGCCTCCTGTATTATTCTGAATTTATTTAATAATGTTTCTTCCTCTTTCGAATCTGCTTTTACCACATCATACAAACCCGCTATTTCACCCATGCCCGATTCCGCGTTCAGATGTTCAAATCCCGAAAAATCCTGGCTCACCAACCGCTTTTCTATCACCAGCAAATCTGCTTCACAATGCCTCAATTCCTCCGATCCGCCCACATCCTGCATATGCATAACCCGGTCCCGGCTCGAATCAATAAATTTTTCAAACTGCGCCCTGCACGGCGCAAGCCGGCTGTAATCCTTACTCTTCATCGCCTCGCCCAGCAGCGCGCCATATTCCCTGCCCTTTTCATACAGGCTGTCGTTTATATGCACCAGCGCATTATTCATGCGCAGCGCCTGCGGCCTCGTTACCAGGTTACAGGAACACAGTTGTGCTACAAATAAGATCAACAGCAATGATACAGGCAGCCGCATATAAACATTTGCTCAAATATACAATTCCGAAATCACGAAAGCACCCAAAACATAAAAAATTTATTAACTCTGATTCCCAACTCATCAACGTATCAACTTATCAACCTGTCAACTATTCAACCTATCAACCATTCAACCCATCAACTTATCAACCTATCAACTAATCAACCATTCAACTTATCACCCTATCAACCATTCAACTTATCAACTTAACTTCGCACCATGGGCAAAGTAGCCATCAACATAGTTACCGGCAGTTTACAGAAAGAAGAAACAATAGTGGGCATTGACCTCGGCACCACCAATAGCCTTATAGCCATT
>Ga0302185_10002011_pt1 | contig 13708 bp, 15 predicted proteins | sample II_Bog_E1_1_FD_200231 | JGI IMG/M metagenome (GOLD analysis project Ga0302185, IMG submission 200231) | Peat permafrost microbial communities from Stordalen Mire near Abisko, Sweden - II_Bog_E1_2 | ecosystem: Environmental > Terrestrial > Soil > Wetlands > Peat | place: Sweden: Abisko... | reverse complement strand
TGATTGTCAATGTGATGTCAAAGATCCAATCTGTTTTGGCAATTAAAAAATAATAATTTCGGGCAATGGAATAAGAAACGCGGCAGAGTGTAAAACAGCAAAGGGAAGTAGAGTTGAAACAGCTTGATTAAGTAGTTAAAAAATACTCAATTTAACTTCTAGTCGATTTAGATGAAGACAATACAATTTTACAGTCTATTGCAGCTTATCTTAAAAATATATGGAACTCACTTGATAAATTTCAGTTCATCACTAAGGAGGAATATAAAAATCCTATCTTCTATTTGGAGTGCATCACCAGTAAATCGCGGAGGGAGAAAGTTATTTTTTATATCAGTACGTAAAATATGGAACTCACAGAAATTCAAAGGAGCTAATGGAATCAATTATCATCCAGTTTTATTAAAATTAGTTTATCGTAATTATCCATCCTTTTTATTGACTTCAGACTTAAAGAAGGACTAAAATACCTTGAGCAAATTCGCATGATTATTGGCCAGTATATTAACAATTATTTTCATCTGACGCAACAGTTAAAAACAAAAACCTGGAAAACCAACGACATTATGGAACAATTTCATAGAACAATAAGATAATTGAGCTTTCCTTATGAATTAGTTTAGATGAAGAAGAAATCTTATGAGCTAGAATTAATCAAAACTATTTATTTTAGCTTTAATCGAGCAGTTTCATTATTCTGTTAGACCTACTTCGGTAGCAGCGATTAGCCAATTTGGTAAAAATCATAACCTCAAATGACCAATCTGTAAGAGTGGAAGCAATTACTATATAAAAGTATTCTCACTGATTCTTCGCTCATTCAAATCGATATTATCAATAAAAATCCAGTTATTCCTGTCGAGGAATACTAAACATTAAAACTAATCACTGATGGTTAATTAACATTTATAAAGAGATAATGTTGGCTTGCGATTGGCAACAGTCCAGTATTGGTTAGAGCTAAAAATTTTGCATATAATGAACAATTGTTAATGAAGCTGCCAATTTATTTTTTCTTCTCGAGGGAGCAGCCCTAAAATTAAAGTCTTGAATGGTATGTAAAGGAAGGACTGAATAAACTTAAATAAATTTGGCTGAAGTTAAGCAAGTCATTACTTTAATTTAATACATTTTACAATGAGGGTTGTCTTCTCCGAGCATCAGCAAAAATAGCAGTCACAATGTAAAAATTAAAGGGTAAGAACTTAAGGAGTAGTTTTACTCTGTTAAACAAGTTTAGATTAGCAAAAGTAAGAAGTATCAAATCATCAGAAATTTTGCTAAATATCCTCTAAAATTATGAAAAATCAATGTTAGTGTTTTCTGTCTCCAAAATGCTCTCATATTGTGCTGATAAAGGGATGCTAAAAACGAAGCAATATCTTAATAAACTGAATATTTTTAACTTGTGCTCTTTATCATCAAACCTATTGTTTCTGAAACCCTTTGAAAGAATAAAAGATAGATTAGTAAAAAAACAAAAGATAGAGGCAGGGTTGATATGTGTTGAAAAATTGTACAATTCGATTTAAACATCAATAAAACAGTAAACATTTACTGATGTCTTGTATTTCACTCGCAGATACACATTAGCAGGCATTGTTGTAGAAACAATAAATACAATGACGAAGATTAGATTAAATTTCTCTTTGCAAAAACTTCTTCAATAAAGTTCAAAAAGCTCAGTTGCAACCTTGGAAAAAGAAGTTTTTAGTGTTGAGACTTGCAAATCTTTAAAATCAATTAGTAAAGAAATACATAATATGACTCCTTTCTATAGTCTTTATCTTATTATTAATGAAGACTCCTGCTATCCACTTCATAATCCGAATAACATATCTTATGAGCTAATAGCCACTGAGTAGGTTTACAGTTCAGCTCCTCCCAGTATAATATATCAGATTGGCTCTCAAAGTCGGTTGATTTGGATCTATTTTGTTGATGAAGGATAAACTTGCTTCTAAATAAAAGATAAGCTCAACTATATTTCCAAATGTATTGAAGCAGGATTGAAGAACTGTAGAGAAGAAATCTAAATTCGACTCAATAGTCTTTCTGCTATAAAAAAAAGTTTTGTTAGAAGCCTTAAAGTAAGTTATTGGAAAAAGTGGAGATAATAGAGCTCGAAGATGGCTATGTAAGAGCAAAACAGATTGAATGATAGTCTATATCAGATTAGCCTGTAAAGCCAGACTATCAAAGAAAAATTAAAAGGCCAAGAGAAGGCTCTCAAGAACAATTTTATCTGTTATCAATAGTTGTAGCGTAAACAAGAAGAATATAAATCATCAATAACTTACAATTCTGCTTAAGCCCGAAGGATAGAGGAAGCTCAGACGAAGTTGTAAAATGCTCGTGTACTCTCCAACATACTTCATCATCGAACAGTAATCAAAAGTTGTTTTTTGCTTTGGAGGAGTAACTCTCTGGTCCTCAAACTGACATAAATTCGCAAAAAGAGAGTATAAAACTCACCTTATATAAAAATGGCTTTAAACAGTATCTTTAGTATACTTCCTAATTGGTACTAATCTCAACTAAATGAAGTCTTTCTGAAAATATGTATTTATAGAAAATAGGCGGCTTTCAAAATAAAATCGGTTCAAAAGTTAAGTGTTTCATTTTAAGAAAAAGGATCTCGACTCATTACTTTCCAGTCGAATTTGATAGAACAATAAAATTCATCAAGGCAAGGTAACTCTTTGTAATAATCGGAATATTCTCAAGACGGCAATTAGAGCGTGGGAGGCAAGTTTAAGTTATCAAAAATGCAGCATGAAAAGACTATTTGCTAATTGAGTGCCTAATAGATGTCGAAATACAACAACGGGGCTTATAAATTAAACCCAAAGACTCTCAAATTTTTGAAGAGAATGGGGAAGTTATAAAATTGATTTTTAATATAATTGATTGTGATTCCAAAATATGGATAATTTATACCATATTTAATCCTCATGAACAAGCTGAGTTTTCTCCTACCAGCAAAAGTCAATTTACCACTGCCATCGTCTTTCACAGTAATTGTTGGCTCAATCAGTTATAAATGCCCATAACCTACTATTCCGATTGCGTGTTCAGCCCTTTTATCCACTGTACATAAGTTACCATGCAGAATTCGAGAAGGCACAAATATCAATTGTTTAAAATGCTCAATTGTCAGTAATCCTTTTGTGATGCAGATTGATTTCACGTTTTTACTCAAGAGAATTCAATAAAATCCGAAGATATTAGACAACATTGGCGTCCTGAAAATAGGAAGCCTCTGCCGTTACGGAATTCTCGTTACGAAATAGAAATAAGGAGTTTTCATAAGTATCATTGATTGAGCAGAGTAATGATACCAAAAATTGATGTAGATGAAAATAAAGTCATTATTCTGTAAAATATTAATAACAGTATATGGTGATCAACTAAAAATCAGAGGACTTCTAATCGAGGTCCATTTAGTAGGATTCATGGTCAATAGTTATGAAATTGTTGTATCAGTCAGTATTTAATAATTAGGATACTGTTTCACATAATCAATTTTTGAGTCCTTGCATGATGCTCTTCATGAATTATCCATAGGTGGCCAAATATTTCAGCTCGTTCTCTGAAACTTCATACATCATCTGGTAGTACTGCAGCTGCTTTTGTTTCTTGAAAATAGGAAGCTATTATATTCCAAATATTATCGATAAAATACTGTTGAATTCAGTCAGACTTTTTATTTAGTTTTAAAGATAAGGAATTTACTTTTACAGTTTTTGGATTTGCTCGTTTTTAGAACCACGAGAAAAGATTGACTTTAAAGTCGTTTTTCCTCCCATTAACTTTGCTAGTTAAGATTGGCACTTTAATAGCTCTTCATCCTTATCTCTTTTATCCTACTAGTATTTATCCTTAACTTTAAGAGCTTCCTCCATTGCTTTGACCTCTAATATTTCATAGGTAATCAAATCGTGGCAAGGAGTAAAGGAATTGACAGCAGTGACATCTTTTAAAGATATGATATTGTCGTGTACCTGTTCATTGTTGACAAAAATGAGGTTGGGATCTTTCTTCTCCTCCTCAGGTAAATATTCGACATAGACATTCTTTTCGTATTCTGGAAGCATAGAGACATTGCAAGCATCTGTATTAACTATATTCTACTGAGATGATGAGTGAACCCTGCTCTTGCCTCGACAATATTCTCCACTTGACCCTTGAGTCCTTCCAATTCTTTTTAAGCCTTCTTCAAAAAGCCACTAAAGTTAGCAATATTGGCTTTAATTTAATTGGCATTCTGCGTAGAATAGTTGATGCTATTAAACGTGTTCTTGTATTCACTCACCAAATCACTGTATTTGGGACTCTGCAACGTCGAAAAGTACTTTCTTATCACATAGGTACTTTCTCCAGATCTAACCCTTTATTTCTTAAAAATTATTGAGTGATCGTGCACTTAAAAAGATATTATATCTTCCCGACTCGCTTCAGGAAAAAGTCAAAGAATTTTTTACGAATTTCGATGTTTTCCACGTCTTTATTCCCCTACATCATAAATATTGTACTGCAATCTTTTTTTATGGGATGGGAGGAATGTACAATCCCGGCCACTTCCGAACCAGAGACTCCCTCAGATAGAAGAAATCGTTATATCTTCTCCTAATTTAGAACGCACCTAAATGGTCAGACCCAGAAATTAAATAAGTGTAGAATCCTTTAACTGAGTCAGCCTGTGGATCTGTTACTTTGACGTCGACTGTCTACTTTTAAGAATCTAGTTACGAACTACGATCGTGGTTGATGCTTATCTTTGGGTTCTTAGCTTTCCATTCAGATAATTATCGTATTGATATTAGATTTATCCGGGTTATCATATTTTGCTATAATTAAAATAATTAGTTCACAACAAACTAGTTGCTCAAAACTAACCTTCAATTACTGATCCATCCGATGTTTTGGGGAGTTGCCGCGTACTTTCTGATGGTGATTTAATATGGTGAAAAGTGTGATTTTATACGGTACAATTATTTTATTTTCTATACACAAAAGCATGGTTGAGGTGATTCATTCCTATCGTGGGTTCTACCCCTTCGGTCTAAAGAAGTAAACATAGAACACATACGTGTAAATTTTGAAATAAGATCTCTCCGAAGAATAAATCAATGATTACAGGGAGAAGAGTAAAATATATCGCGAAATATCCAACGTACACTTCGTCAAATTGCTAAAAATACTTAAATAGGAAAACAATCTGCATTTTCTATACGAGTACTATGAGACCTCTCTTGAGGCCTTCATTGACAACTTGAGGAAGGATAACGATGAAGCAATCAACAGGGCTAGGTTCAAAGCCATTTCCGATTAGTTTAAATCTAATATCGACAACATCATCGCCGAACTCATTAAATTTCAGATTAAAATCGACATCTCTCTTTCTAATTTAGCAGTGGTTCTCAAAAAACAGTAAGGAGAAAAAGCAGTCATGAAGGTGTTCGTTGACTGTGATGCCGAGTATTTATCCATAGCCAATCATAAATATCGGCCAAAAGATAACAAATGGAAAACTTTAGCCGAGTTAAATAATTCTTTTCTTCGTGAATTATATGAGGCTGACAAAAAACGTCTATCAGTATAATTTGACTAACTTTTGGGCACCAAATTGGGTAAATTTAATGCTTCCGATAAGAAAATGTCGCCTAACTTTGTCATTATAGGGACGAAGCTGGTGTTTCTCAACACAGAGGATAACTATCGATCAACCTCGCATGAGGACTCATTGAAAAATAGCAGAACCGAAAATAATAGAATGTCTGTGAATCCAAAGGAACTGACCTAAAAGTTGATGCTCGATTCCATGAAGAATAGTCGTAACGATACTAAGTCAGCAGCCAATCTCAATTACCCTCCCGCTGCAAAGCCTAAAATATAGCGTATTGTCAATTTTGACCAATCCTTTTAGCCCGAGTTCAAGCCAGAATAGTTCACAAAAGAGAACACCTATATTTTTGAGTAAAATGATTACCTCTAATCTTTAGAGGAGGAACTAAACAAAATAAGTTCATGGAAAAAAGTGCAGTAGTCAAAAACTTCCCATTCAACTGAGGAAAAGACCATTAAAAATACTTCCGATGAAGAGATGAAAAAAAGCAAGGAGGACTCGAATAAAAAAATACTTGGGAAGAAATAATCACCACAATATGGGAGTTTTGTCATGCATAAACCTGATTCTTCTAACAATCAAAGTAGTAGTAATGCAAGCAACAGCAGCAATTCCCCAGGAAGGTTTCCTAATGACAAAATGGTAATAGAGCCCTAAAGAACTGAAAAAACAAATAAGTACCGAATGAAAATAATAACTTCTCATTAAATCTAAATAGAGGGAGGATAGTAGCAAAATGCAGAACAGCTTGAACGAGAGATAATGGAGGATATCCGATCAGGAAAACTTAATATTAATGAACTCGCTTCATCCGGAATTAACAATAGTAGTGTAGTGAAAAACTAAACCATAAATACATCCCACGAACACTCCAAGAATGAGTACCTAATTACAAGTATGATGAAATCTAAGCATTCAGAAACAAATTCAAAAGAGGCTAAGGAAGCAGAAGCTTATAATTAAAACAAAAAATATTTTGCGGAGAAAATAGAAAATACGAGGTCAAGTGGTTTGAAGTAGAGTCACCTCAAGTATATCAGCGATCTGATCTCTAAGGGTGGAGCTAAACCACAACACAGTGGCTCTTCCAATCACGACCAAAACTAATAGATTAAGCAAGTGAAATCGTAGCACAAGATATACACAGTATCGAGTTATCATCAAAATAAGCCATAAAAGGCGTAAAACGCTGACCATATCCATTAAAAACCATAGACAACTGAAAACTATCTGAATAAAATCCGGTAGGTAAAGAATCGTGCTTAGCAAATACTGAAAGGGTGTGGCAAAAAGAAACAATGATAACTTATTCCTCTTCATTTTATATATAATTGCAGATCACTGCTCATTCTCTGTCCCATTTCGATACGAGAGATATCAGGTCGTCCATCTTCTTCTTCTCAAAAGCTCTAATCTATTACTCCGTGGGAGGGGGAGGCACATTCTTTTGATTCTCTTCTTTTTTCTTAATCTCAGGCCCTCTCTTCAAAAGATTTGGAGATAATTTAATCACGGTAATTCCTCCAAAGGAGTCACCTAAAAGGATGATGGGATTTTTATTGTTAAAGGCCAAATTGGTCAGTTTAGGATTTTTCACTGGCTTTTTATCTGCCAAACTTTTATGTTTTTACACATTGAGGTCATAGACATAGATTCTATCAAGAGTCGCACAGGAAAAAACTGTTGATGAATAGGGAGCCCACATTGCGTCGACAACAATCATTCCCATATCAAACAGCATTACTTGCGCTTGGGGATAAGTTGAGTCCCAAATTCTGACAGTCCAATCAGCGGAGGCAGAGATAAAAGTGGTGGGATGATAATGATTCCATCTCACCTTATAAACTGCCAGCAAATGCCCCTTATAGGTTTCTTGATATTGTCCTGAGTAAGCCAGTGAACACTTATGGATTTTGCCTTCTTCAGTCCCCACCAAAAATGAGAAATTGTCAAATTTGTTGAAATCAAAGCAGAGACCACAGGCCAAGCCGATGAAAGACGTCTCCTCTTCTTTTTCGCCTGTGAGTTTGAGTTTAAATACTTCTTAGGGTTATAGTTTATTCTTCATCAAGCTCCAGTTCATAACTCGTCCATCAGACGATATGGAATAGAAGTTAAACTTTTAACTAATGTCAGGGTTCCATCTGATTTGCCAAACCGGATCAGTATGCTTTTGAGTTCTGACTGTGGATTCGTAAATAGGTTTGTTGTGCTTATTTCTGACGTCGTAGACTAGAACTGTACCGTCATAAAGGCCTGCTGCCAGAAGAGCAGGAGAAGAAGGATGCCAGTCCAAGCACATGACACCTGTTGGCAAGCTTTAGTATTTATACTCGGGATAAGTCACATTTTTTAACGACCAAACGAGAATCTGACCTGCTTTCTGCTTTGCAAAATCATAGCTTCCCAAAGAAACAGCAAACAAGTCTTGATATTTAGGATTCCAGACGATAGAGGTCACATGCTTCTTCTTCTTTTAATAGCTCAACCTCCAAATTGGAAGCAGTTCTCCTTCCTGTTCCTGTGCCTCTTCTCCCTCTTGCCAATAGTACTTATAATCGTTATATTTCTTATCCTCTTCATTTTGACGGATCATTCTTTACATTATCTTCATACATCTTTTGAAAGATGTCGAATATCTCCCTGAATCAGTAGGCTGCTTTTACTTCTTTTCGTTTGTCGCCTTCTCATCTTCCTTGCTCTCCTTCTTGAACTCGTCAATATAAGAATCCCAGATTTACCATTGCGTTACTTATCCGCGAAGATTATCAGTGATGGGTGGACAGGTAGCTGCTCCTCTCTCTTTTATCGAAGGATATATTGTCTGAACTTCTCTGCTCTTATAATCAAACTTGTTTCGCATTGCCTGTTTGATAGCCTCCACATTTTTTCCTGATCCAGGCTCCTCCTGTTCCGCCTGTCTTTTGACCTGTTAAAACTTGGTCTTGCGAATGTACTAAATCTCCTCCTGCACTTTGTAATCATTAGATGAAGTATGAATATAGTCTCCCTCAAGACCAAAGTGCACAATGAGCTGATCAACAGAATCATTTTCCTTATTTTTCCTGTCCAGATAATCATACATGACTCTGTTTGGTTCTGCCAAAGGGTTGGATACAACAAGTGTCTTGGTAATTGTCAAGTTAAGCTCTGCAGCGGACAATCTGGCATACTATGGAACTTTCTATATAGAGATTAGTGTACCTGTGCTTAGTCTTCCTCTTCTTAGTTGACGACATTGACATCATTAACATGGACAATTTATTGTTTTTTCACTCCTTTTTTCTGTATTACATAACCAATACAATGCTGAGCTGATTCTGCGATGTGATGTTCTTCTTGATAGCTGGTCGAGATGGTCTCATTTCAAATCAAATCAAAGATAAATAAGTAAGTTATATTAAAATAGATTGAATTTCATATTTGATTATCTTAGCAAGATGATACGACAACCTTCACAAATCAAATCATTTTATATAATCAATGAGCTTTTTTAATATTGAAGAGGTTAATAGCGCAGAGGGAGAAACTCAGTGGGATTAAGTCAAGTCCACCCTTATTAAACTCTATATGGAACCAGAAAAACTTAATATCGTCAGCGATCAACTCCTTATCCAGCAGCAAAATTAACTCATGGAGGATATTAGAGAGAAGATATATCGATCTCATTTAAAGGACTCTTTGGGAAGTATGGAAATGCTACACATCGACTCAAGCATCAGCAATATTAGTAGCACTTTTAACGGCGGAGAAGATGAATCTTTAATCAAGAGCAAATTTACTGAAGAGGTGTAATTCAGTTTGGTCAACTCTGCTTTGAAGGAAGTCAAATTGAACTGCTCAGAAGAGGCGTATGACACCATTATCAATTATGTGATTAACAACAAGCAGAAATAATGCGAAAGTCTTGGTAAAACTCTGGAGAAAAAGAACAGATAAATCGATTAGCTATCTTTAGCGCTCATCCTGTAAATAGCTCGTTATTTATAGTAAACAAAATGAATTGTCCAAAGTCAAAGAGTAGATGAATCCCTACATCATTAAAGCGGAGTACTTTGAGTAATAAAAGAAAAAATTGAAAAAGAAGAATGACCAAATCATGGAGAAAGATAAGAGAATTCACAAGGCAGAAATGGCTTTGATCTTTAAGGAAAAGTTGCAGCAGGAAGTCAAGAAGAAAAGCGAAAGGCTCAGGGAGTTTACCGACCAGATCTATAATAGAATGAAACATATTGAGTCATAGTTGAACAAGATATGGCATCATATCATGAATGTAATGTAGAAGAAAAGCTCAGAGCCCTGTTGCGAGTAAGTTGATCCCAAAGGTTGTTGGAAGAAATAAGTCATGAGAAAGTGTCGATAGAAATTGCTTGAGGAGAGAAATTTGCTGAAAGAGTAATAGAAACAGTTATAAACATAGTATTTAAATCTATAGAGGATATCTTAGCAATTATCTTAGCAATGGAAAATATGATTTAAATTTTATAATTTATTCTTGGTCAATGACCAAGAACCTTTTATTATTATTATTATTATCTTAGTAATATAACTTAATATTTTATATCAATTATCGATAATACTATTATTTGTTGTAAAATTACTAATCATTATTAGATCTCGTGCCCTTATCCTCTGAATATTAAATTTAGTTATAAAGAAATAGGTATTATGACGCTATTTTCTTACTTATATTATTTTTAAATAGTTTTTTATTTAAATTTACATCTAGATCCATTGATACCCACAGCAAACTTTTTTTGATAAAGCTGGCTTATTTAATCATATATTTAAAGCAAATAGTTAATCATTTATTGCGGCGCTTTTACTGTAAGGCTTTCTCCTGAAAAGCCCAATCCACGCGAATATTTTTTTCGTAGAGTTGTTAACCGTTCATTTCATTGATAGCTGATTGTGCCTCTTCAAAATTAGCATATTCTATGAGTGCATACCCCTTCGCAAATCCAGTTTTCCTGTCCATATTAAGATGAAGACTCTTTATTTATCCATATTTGCTAAAAGCATCGAAGACATCATCCTCCTGTATTTCCTCGTGAAGGTTTGTGGCAATTAGGATCCATCCTTCGACCGCTAAATTACTACTGGCTTACATTTCAGAGGATAGGGAGATTATTTATGCACTGTGTTATCGGATATCATTCTATTATAAATAATCACACAGCAACAACATTCAAAAGAAATTAACTTATTATTGATTAACCTCAGTCTTGCTCAAATATAAAGTTGTCATAGTCAGAAAATCATTAAAAATTATTTTCAAGCAGCTCAAGCATACCGTCCAATTGACACAGAGAATTTATGGTGGCAATTTATTGGTTTATGTGCTCAAGGACTGATGATTTCCATAGGGCGGGCTCGGTATGGTGGGCTAATATGGTCTGCAATAGCAAAATGGCAGTTCTCGAATATTTGCTATTGTGAACAAGAAGCACTAACTTATCGACTATGTTGTTGATTTCATCCTAACTAAATTAATAATTACTTATGTAAGAGAGGCAACTGCACGTTAAAGGCAGCCTCGTTGGATAAACTCATCCACCAAACCGAGAAAGATCATCATGTTCTTCTTCTCTAGAGATGTGATTAACGCTCTGAATAGATATTTTCTTACTGTTTGTACTGAAATTTCTTGAGGAAGGAGTCATACTGACTCACTTTTTTGTTCTGATGCTGTTCGAATTTTATATCAAAAGTTTAAGACTTTTAGTATATGCCTCTGTAAAAATATTGATCGTTGTAAGCAAACTTTTTCTACTAATTCTTTTTCATCCATTGAAAAATTTAGTTTTCAACTTATCCTTCCTCTTCGTCTTACGTCTAGATGTCCATTTTGCTATTACGAGATTTTGCCAGTAGCTCTCCTCCCTACAACCCTAAGATTATGTGTTGATTGTTTTGGGTTACATCGAAACAATTAACTGCGGCTGGGAGTTTGTCTTGATAGGATAATTCAAAGGTGTCAGATTTGTATACTTTTAGATAATGATCGAAGGAAGTAGTTATGAATCTGGATCCTTGGTTAACCACATGCACTCCGCTCACAGTTTTCTTGTTGTTGCATGCAGAAAACAACTCTTTTCCTGTCCTAACATCCCATAACGAAACTTTATTACCTCCACAAGCCACAAAGGTCAATTTAGAAGGAAAAAGATCGATTGATTCTAACGGCTCCTAATGATGAAATTATAGCTGAGCTTTTTCATGCACTCTGAAGTCAAACAGTCTGATATACCCATCATAACCTGCTGAAAGAATATGGTTGTCCTCCAATGCCTTAATGCTTTTGATATAATCTGAATGTGCATTGTCATATGAGTGCACTACTTCTCCCATAGCGACATCGAAATGTCTCAAAATAAAGTCATCACCACCCGAGTACAGATCATTTTCCAGATACTCCAAAGCATTGACTCTCTTTTTATGATTTTTGAAGGTTCTTAGGTGAAATTTTTCTTTTGTATCCATCACTTCAATAGTGCCGTTTTCATCACCAATTGCCATAACAGCAGCGTCTGGACGTAAACAAAGGGAAGTAATATTGGCAACAACATTAATTTCCTTGACAATCTGACTCTTTGCAGTGTCATATATGGAAAGAGCGCGACCATGGGAATAGAGTACTAGCTGCTGATGATTGTGGTTTGAGGAGATGGATGTGACTGTTGCCGGGAAGGTATTGAGGATGCTGTTTTAATACTTTTTCCAGAAGCGCTGCTAACTAGTCTGTTTATCTTTAGTTTGAGCAGATTTAAATGGTTAAAGCTTTTGATATGACAACTTTTGCATTTGTTGATGGCTATTATAATGTTATAATAAAGATTGCACCCATATCACTTCCCAATAATATCATTATTTACTCAGTAGTTATTGCTAAACTTGGCGGTAAATCTGTCCGTTCCCGTAAAAATCTGCATAAATTTATTTCTGCGGTATTCGAGGTTGATGTTCCTATTCTCTTTATATAGTGCCGAAATCTATTTGTCTATATGAGATGTCTTTCTTTTGGGTAATAAATCTTGGATCAGATCTTCAGCATGTTTTATCTTTAGTTCTTGCTCCAGTTTGGATTATAATCGACTACCTGCAGGCTATTCCTCAACTATTGTTTTCAATTATTGATACTTGTACTCAGACTCAATCGGTCGAAAATCAGCTTAAGTGAATTTTACCTTTTGGATGGGAGTACTCACTCTTAGAGAAGATTGATAAGAGTTTATCGAATATTATAACTCATTGAGTAGAGTATTGTTGGTGTTCCCTTGATTTGACTGTGTATAATGAGTGGAAATGCCTCCTTGCTTTTCTTTCTTGGGGAATTCTTAATCCTCTGATTCTTTCTATTTATCTGGAAACTCATTTATGAGTCTCTTCTTGACTGTTCCATAGTAGTCCTGATTAGAGTAATATTTGGTTTGTTTTTGATGAGTTTAACTCTGCTGTTTCTCTCTGGGGTCTTCACTCTCGAGCTCATTGTTCGACTTAATGTCGAGAAGTCTTGGCTTGTGCATGCAACTGTCTAAATTATGATTAAAATTATTAAACTTGATTATAAATAGTAAAATATCATATTCCATTCGTCAAATAGTATGGACACTTCCATTCACTTCACTTACTTCCCCAACTGGTGTTTACTTATATCTAATAATTGATAATATATGATGAGAATGAAATAATTCATTAAAAGGTCTCCTGTCAAGCCACTACTGATATAAAGGAGCTCTTTTCGATAAGATAATAATAAAGATATATTTTTCTTTTTTAATTTCTTCATTCGTATTGATATTAATCTATAATTGTTGAATATCAAGTATGAAAAGCACATAGTAAAAACTAGTCTTAAAGCATTAACTCGACTTAAAAAAGTAACAAGCCTCGAATAATACCTAGCAATAAGATAAAGAATGTTTTTCTTTAAATTGCATCTCTCAAACTTACCAAAAATTTTCAAATGACTTTTACTTACCTGTCATTCTATCAGTTATTGGCTATACTACCGATATCTACTATATTATTTAAACATAAGAAAACTTAAGAAACACTTATACATTCTCCCTTTATTTG
>Ga0302185_10002002_pt1 | contig 13732 bp, 12 predicted proteins | sample II_Bog_E1_1_FD_200231 | JGI IMG/M metagenome (GOLD analysis project Ga0302185, IMG submission 200231) | Peat permafrost microbial communities from Stordalen Mire near Abisko, Sweden - II_Bog_E1_2 | ecosystem: Environmental > Terrestrial > Soil > Wetlands > Peat | place: Sweden: Abisko... | reverse complement strand
ATAAAATGCTTAATATATAAGCTATGAGCGTTTCTCGCATGTAATCGAAATTGATTACAATTAACAATATTTATTGCATAAAAAAATGCTATAAATTAGGAATTATCTATATAACCATTTATATTAACAAAATTTTTAGATAAAAATAATAACACTATTAATTTGTGTATTTATATATACGATTTTGTAAATCACTAACCTTATCACTGTTTCTCATATGGTAAAATATTTACTTCTATTTTTATTGTTATTTAGTTGCTCTATTTTAGTTAATGCACAAAATACCGCAGTAAACATAAATGGAAGTAAAGGTAATGCTATTACAACAGCAGTTCCATTTTTAGATATTACACCCGATGCCCGCTCTGGTGGCATGGGTGAAGCAGGAGTAGCCATATCTCCAGATGCCAGTGCTACTTTTTGGAACCCATCAAAATTAGCCTTCGTAACTGAAAGTAGTGATATTTCATTATCATACACACCATGGATGCGTCAATTAACCCCCGATATAAATTTAGGTTACTTAAGTTACTATAAAAAACTTGATGATCGTAATACTATAGCGGCCTCTATGCGCTATTTTAATTTGGGTAATGTTGATGGTTACGATAATAATTTTAATTCCTTAGGCACCTTACACCCCAACGAATATTCATTTGACGTTTCATTGGCCCGTAAATTTGGTCAGGGTTTTTCACTTGGTTTAACCGCTCGCTATATTCATTCTAATCTGTCTCAAGGGGCAGGCGGTAACCAAGCATCTGCAGCCAATGGTTTTGCGGCCGATGCTTCGATGTATTATAGGTCTGTAAGCAATTTTGCATTTGGTGTTGATATATCCAACATCGGTACAAAAATGAATTACTCTATTGGGCAACCATCCTATTTTTTGCCAACTAATTTAAAAATTGGTGCAGCACAAACTGTGAATATAGACGAACTTAATAAAATTACTTTTACGGTCGACATAAATAAACTGCTGGTACCCACACCTCGTACCTATACTGTAAATGGTACAACAACAACCGATAATGGCCAGAATGTATCAATTGTAAATGGTATTTTCGAATCATTTAGTGATGCACCGGGTGGCTTTAAAGAAGAACTGCAGGAAATAAGTGTTTCTCCTGGCGTAGAATACTGGTATAACCAGCAACTTGCGTTAAGGGCCGGGTATTTGTATGAAAACCCTAACAAAGGCGATAGGCATTACCTTACGTTTGGTGTTGGCTACCGGTTTGATAACCTTGGACTGGACTTTTCATATGTTGCAGCCAGCGAACAATCAACTCCTTTAGCGGGTGGCGTTCGCTTTTCCTTAAATTACAGCTTCGGAGCTATAAAATAAACCAGTATTAATTCTATTCAGGAATACTTTGTATTGATGGTATGAGATATTGTTTGTTTTTGTTATTTTCTATTTTAGGAATATTTAAGGCATTCGCTCAGTCAAAATCAACTCATGATATAAGTGTTAAGATCAGCCCCTACAGCAATTGCACCATTTACCTGGGGGCGTACTATGGCAAAGGGCAAATACTTACGGATACAGCACGTTTGAATGTAAATGGCGAAGGTGATTTTTGCGACACAAACCAGTTAACAGATGGTCTTTATTTCATAACATCTCCCAGAAAAAAAATACTTTTTGAGTTTTTAATGAGTGATGGTCAGCATTTTAAAATATTAGGAGTATAAATGGTTATATAAGCATGACAGCCGGTTGTGGTTGGTACTAACGCAGTACCTAAGCCAGTTGTAAGGCCCGCAGTTGTTGCGCCAACGCCGCTTGCAATTGGATTAAAATAAAGCTGAGTACTAGCCGATGCCCCGTGTGTAGCAACCGTATATTGAATACCGGTAATCGTAGTAGCTGTACCTGCGCCGCCGGTTGCCCCTGTAGCGCCAGTTGATCCTGTAGATCCGGCTGCTCCTGTAGTGCCAGTTGCTCCAGTAGTTCCCGTAGAGCCAGTTGCGCCTGTAGGGCCTGTTACTCCAGTAGTTCCCGTAGAACCAGTTGCGCCAGTTGCACCAGTAGTTCCTGTAGCGCCCGTTACGCCGGTACTACCTTGAGCACCGATATCTCCTGTTGCACCAGTTGCTCCTGTAATGCCTTGAGCACCAGTGTTACCGGTTGCACCAGCACTTCCAGTTACTCCTTGAATACCTTGTATTCCTTGTGGGCCAGTATCACCGGTTGCTCCGATAGCGCCTGTAATACCTTGTATGCCTTGGGCACCCGTTACTCCTGTTACCCCTTGAATGCCTTGTGCTCCTGTTACCCCTTGAATACCTTGAGCACCAGTAGCCCCTGTATTACCCTGAGCACCAATCGGCCCAATGCCTCCTATGGCACCCGGCGCTCCGGGAATACCTTGTATACCCTGAGGTCCTTCAGCACCGGTGGCACCTTGCGGGCCTGTAGGTCCCGTTGCCCCTTTAGCCCCGCCCGGGTTAAAGGAATAGATCGCGTAAGGGACACTTAATAATTTAGAAGCGCCCAACAAAACATAACCTGAGCCCAGGTCGACTTCTGTTTGAATGTATTTTTGACTGTTTGCCCATTTGATTCCCGCATAGGAACCCTGTGTAACATCCCCGCTGCCTACCTCAATACTAAATAAGCCATAGGCATCCGTGGTAACCGTTTGGGTTTCCTGGTACTCGATAGCTCCTGTTGGAGATCCCGACAGGATAGAGAGCCTGATATTGATCTGTTTATTGGTAAGTAATGCCCCATTGGAGCCCCGAACAATCGCCTGATATTTAAAGGCCTGTGATTGAGCCAATAACTTTCCGCTGAAGGTGAAAAATACTGTGCATAGGATGTGCTTATAGTCAAAAAGACTATGCATAGCGTAAGTAATAATTTGTGAAAGGGTTTGGTCATTTTTTTTAACGGCGATAAGATAGAAAAAATTTATAGATAAAAAAAATAAAATACAATATTTTTTTTCGGTCTATAATTTATCTTTTTGCTACGCTTACAAACTCGTTAAATTTAAAAAAATAGCCTATTACCCGAGGAAAGGGAAAGGAATATTGCCTGGTTGTATTAAAACCAATTTGTTTTAGTAAATTTTTAACAGTTACAAAATCCATAAACTGAACATGCGTATTGTCTGATTTAAATCCTTTTTCTTGTGGAGTAATAACAATAATTCTCCCGTCTTTTTTTAAAAGATGAATATATTGTTTTAATAAGGCGATAAAATCATCACCCGTCATATGTTCGGCAACGTGTGCTAATAAAATAGAATCAAATGTTTCAGGTTTATTATATGATGATTTTAAAAAATCATCTACAGTATATGCCTTTAAACCACGGCATTTTGATACTTCTATTGAAGTTGGGTTGTGATCTACACCTATGCCATTACCATTTAAGTGTAACAAGTTTCTCCCAATTCCGCAGCCAATATCTAATACAAAACCTGGTTTCAAGCTTTGTATATTATACTTATATGGGTATTGAACATTTAAAAACTTTTTCCACCAGGCAGATTGTCTGTATAATAATCCCTCCGTGTAGTCTTTTTCATTAGTTGGCTTTCCTTGTACAATTTTTGGGGCACTCATTCTTACTTACTATTAAGTTGTTTTTTAGCCCATTGCAAATTACCTGCGGCCAATTTATGATTAGGATCAATTTTTAACGCCATCTCACATGCCTCTATTCCTTTATTCCATTCTTTTAGCTGATTATAGGCTGCTCCCATATTACTATAAGCATCTGCATAATTGGGTTTTAAAGCGATTGCGAGTTTACATGCTTCAATACAACGTTGGTAGTTTTGTTGATTATAATAAGTAACGCTCATATTAATATAATCTGCCGCGGATAGTGGCTTGGCAATAATTGCGTTAGTTACCAACGGTTTTCGTTTGGTGGATGCTTGTAAATAACTTTCAGCAATAGAATCATTTGGCAAAACTGATAATGTTTGTTGAGCTGTATGTTTTAAATTATCCCATTGTCCAAGGTCGTTATAGGCGCCCATTAAAGTTTGTAATGCAATTACAGAATATGGATTTATCTGTAAAGCCTTTTGCGCCATCTGTATAGCTTCAGGATCACGGTTCACTGTTTTTAAATATCGCGCATAAAAAGCATAAGAATCATAAGTGTTCGGGCTGTATGCAATGGCCTTTTTAAAGTTCTCATCAGCCTCTACAGGATGGCCTGTTGCTCCTTTTAATATACCTATATTAATATACAAGGTATTATAATAAGGAAGATATTGTGAAGCTTTTTCAAAATATTGCTCAGCAACGGCATAATCCCCTTTTCCCATTTGGGTTAAGCCGTAATTCATTAATCCACGGCCATTTAGCGGGCTTTTTATAGTAACATCATACCATAATGATTCATCATTATTCCATACTTTATTACGCTGGTGGATCCCGTATGCATTTAAACCTAAAACTAAAAATATGCAAGTTCCGATTAGTATCCTGTATTTTTCACTCGCGATAATTTGCTTGTCTTTTTTAAATAAAGCCAAACCGATGTAAGTTACCACACTAAGTGAAAGTCCAATAAACGGGAAAAACATTCTATGGTCATTGGTTACTTCTGCAAATGGCGCTAAAGACGTAGGTAACAATGAGGCTGCAAACCAAATTAAGCCGAAAGCTATAGGTTTAGTTTCCTTTTTTGCTGATGTTTTAAAAACAATAAAAACTAATGCAATCACGAATATCAAACCAATAATTATTCTTTCATCAAAATGATTACTTAAAACGGTCCAGTCGGTATCTGCACTTAAATTTACAGGTAAAAAGAATGATATAAAATAGTGCAGCCATATCCATGTTTGCGTAAGTAAATACGGAACTAGTGGGTTTGATATACCCGCAATGGTGCCTGATTTAGAAAGTGTATAAATCTGTGTTAATAAAACTGCTGTTAATATGGGTAAAATGGTCAATAATGTTTTACCCAGCATTTTCAGGTTTTTTGATTTGAAAAGATCTGCAACAGAGAGCTCGTTTTCGAACAATAGTATATAAAAGAATAGTAGGATTATGAGTACCAATACAGTTTCTTTAGCAAAAACGCCTATAACCGCCGGTATTACATATAAATACCATTTACGTTTAGCCGGATATGCAATATAAATGAGAAATGATGCTACGATACAAAAAGTTGACAATACATCGGAACGGGAGATAATATAATTGACAGTTTCGGCATTTGCTGTATTTAAAACATACCACGCTGTTGCCGCAATTGCTAAGTAACTAACCCAAGGATGATTAATTGAACGTTTAAGTAAATTATTGTACATGAAATACAACAATACGCCCAACAATACAAACCAAATAAATGTAGAAAGCTGGAAATAGAATGGATATATTCCTCCGCCTATCCAATAGTCAATAGCTAAAGAAGTGGTGACTACCGGGCGTAAACCCCAATGTAGCGGATCGGCGCTAAACATTTTAGGGTCGGTGAAAAACTGAGGTATATTTTTCAGATCGCGTATGTGAACATTGTCAACAACTGCATGCGAGTCATCAAAATGAAATCCGTTGTTGAAATGATTAGCGTAAGCAGCAATTAACACTGCTAATAATATGATACCTAAAATTAAAATTTTACGGTTTGGATTAGTCATTGGCTAATTATAGGTTTTTAATTTGTACTGCTAAATAATGAAAATTATGTAGTTAAACAAAGCCTCTTTTAAATTTGATGTTGTTTAATGCTTGTAACTTATAAAATATTTGTTTCATGTTTATTTACTAAACACAACCAGCTTATTATTTCAGGAAAAGGCTTTGCATTTAATTGGGCAGCATTTTTATTGTCGTAACACATCTCGCACCATTGTAACATAGGTACGCCAAATGTGTAATCTTTATCAAAGAAATCAATAATGCTTTGTGAGGCATTTCTGTAACCATGTTCATGAAATGCAATTTTTGGATTGATATTCAGATATCGGCAGGCAGCATAAGACCACGCAATAGCCATCATTTCTCCTCCTCTATGTAAGTCAATATCTTCAAGATCACCGCTAATTGTTTTTCTAATATCAAAAGGCATACAAGCCAAATGACCGGCTTCATGTAAAATATCACCAGGGTATAATAATTTTTGAATATCAATTATTAATGCCCCGTCTCTTAATTGAAGCCCTGGTAAAAGAGTTGTTTCTTCGATCTTTTCTTGGTGATAAACTAAGCCGATCTCTTGCAAAAAGCAGCGTATTTTGGCTATAATTTTATTCATGCTTTTAATAAGGTTTTAGTATTCAATATCACTATTGATTTTAAAAATCTGCAAACTTCTAATTTTTTCAAGTTCGGTATATAAGATAAATGCATTTTTCAGATCAGCGGATACTTCTTTATTTGAACATTCTAGTTTAAATATCTGATCAGGAAATTTAGCATTGTATAAGCATCTTTCATGAATAAGCTTTCTGTAATTTTCATCAATATGAATATTGATATAACTCGCCAACTTGTTTATAATTTGCTCAATACCTTCATCATAATTTGCCAAAAATGATAAATCATCACTTTGAGCAAACTTATTTAATGATGCATAATATGTTTCGAACACTTTAACCATATGCCCATCAAAATTCGCAATAGTTGTTTTATTGGAATGAATTCGCAATATACTATCGGAGATTAATCCGGGTACGGCATGCATACCTCTCTTTTTTTGTTGGGAACATAAAACTTCATCGGGCTTTCTAAATAAGAGTAAGAATAGGGTAGATGGATAAAGCAATCTAAATAGCGGCAAATAATATAAATGCCAACTGTCGGTTTTTATAAATAGTCTTTTTTTGTTTGTGCTATTTCTTCGGCCATACAGTCGGATTGCCGCTTTTAAAATTGCCTGGTATTCTACATTAATTAACCATTCATCTATCGTCAATAACTTTAACAGATCATCAATAAAAGGCACTTCAGATAATGTAATAAATATGAAATATAAATACAGTAGGTTCAACAGGATGAATAGTGTTTGCCCATTCTGTTAAAACATTAAAATCGCTTACAGGCCTATAGTAGCGTGAATTTATTTCCAAACAATTAGCTCTTAAAATAGTTTCGTTGAAAAATGGATCTGTAAATTCAATTCCCTTAAAATACCTCCATCTGCATTTAAGCTCATCATCTTCCGAATATAATTTTATAGGATACCAATTATTTAAATGATCGAAATTCATTTTATATGGATGCTGCTATACTTTTTTAAGGAATAGGTTTAACTCATACTCTAACTCAGCAGCAAGGTTTGTTGCCACGGGTGTTTGCTGAAGTCGTAACGCGTCAATAATTAATAATTTTTCGGACACATTATAATCTTCGTCTCTTGATGTTTTATCAGCATTTTCAAATAATTCAATTAACTTAAACCAAATGTGTTTAGTCTGATAGGTTATGAAACAGGCCTTGCAATAACAGCAGCATTGGATAAATTGAATAATGGCCGTCCGGATAAAGATAAGCTTGCCGAGGCATTAAGACTAATAGATGTTAATGGCCCGCGCGGTAAAATAGCAATAAGCACTATGGATTTGAATACTCTGCAACCTATATATATCCGATCAGCCAAAATAGATGGAAATAATAACAAAGTAAAAAATGAAGTGATTGATGTTGTGAACGGAATAGAATGGAACGATAAAACTTTAACATCGGCCCGCCAGGGAAATCATAGCTGGCAAAATCCATATCTGTGTGTATAGAAAGAATAGATTGCGTGGCTTTATAATCGGAGCTGCATCACTGTTAATTGTAATAATGCAGTCCGATCACAAAGCTTATTAATAAGATTTAGGCATTTGTTTTTCTTAGGCTGATAGGTATTGATGGATTTACATGTTAATAATTACATGTGTAGTTGTTGTCAGAACCGTTGTATCATAAATAAAATCTGACTTGTCAAAATCGTTTTTTTTAAAACCATACACTTGTTTGGTTTTTAACTTTTTTAGTTTTTGTGTTGTTGCTTTCATGTCTGATTTTTTTAATTATCAGATAATTTATGAAGGCATTGTCGGTTTAAAAAAGTTATTACACCAAGTCAATTATTACATATATCAATTGTAATAATTGAGCTTAAAATAATATCGGCTAGCCAATCGGTTTAATAAAATAAGTATGTTTGTGTAGACCCCGACAGGCCTTAATAACAATCAATGAAAGTTTTTAAAATCACAACCCTGAAACAACATATTTTCTTTTGGTCGGCCTTTCTTACGTATGAAATAATTGTAGGATCTTATTACGCAGGTAAACTTTCAAGCTTTTGGGATTATGCAGGCCACTATATCTTACACATAAGTTTATTTTATTTTAACGCACATATTGTTTTTTCGTACGCTCTTAATGATAAGAGAAAGAATTATTTTTTACTAATGCTTTTTATTATAGGGGAATTTATCCTTTATATAATACTCAAACTGGGGTTATATTATTTATACCATATTTTTAATATTTTAATCATTCCATCCTATACAGAACCCAAGCGGTTTTTAATGGATAGTATATGGCGAGGAGTTTATTTTATTTTTTTAAGCACAGGATATTGGTTTGCCTTAACCACTATTAAAAACCGGGATAAAATAGCCGACCTTGAAAACCTAAAACTAAAAAATGAACTGCAAAATCAAACCCTTGAAAAATCTTTACTAATAGCTGAAAATGCATATTTAAAATCGCAGATAAACCCTCATTTTTTATTAAATACATTAAACTTTTTATATAATTCAATCGCTAAATTTTCAGAAAAAACTGCTGATAGTATATTATTATTATCAGATATAATGCGTTATGCTTTAACCAGTACTGGCGCAGATGGAAAAGTTAGGTTAGATGAGGAAATTAATAATATTGAAAGTTTTTTAAAATTAAACCAAGCTCGCTTTAATGAGCGGTTGTGTATTGATTATGAAATTGATGGAGATACATACGGGTTGCGAATTATTCCGTTAGTGCTAATTACATTTGTTGAAAATGTTTTTAAATACGCGGATTTGTTAAATCCATCAAATCCGGCAAAGATTTCTATTCAAATAATAGAGAATATTTTAATTTTTTCTACGTATAATTTAAAACGTAAATCTGTACAGTTCGATAGCCATGGCATTGGTATTGACAATGTTAAGAATCGCTTGAATACTTATTATCAATATGAATTGGTAATTGATGATGATGAATCCGAATATAAACTAATGTTAAAAGTTAACCTGTAATACTATGAGTACTTGTTATGTTATTGACGACGAAGATCACGCTATTGATACTATAGTAGGATATATTAATAAGTATCCGGGGTTAAACCTGGTAGGAAGTTCCATTAGCCCACTTAAGGGGATAGAAGATATAAGAAATGCCGAACAAGTTGATATTGTATTCCTGGATGTAGATATGCCGGAATTATCGGGCATGGATGTCGCAGACATAATATCGTCCTTTACATCCGTTATATTTACTACCGCATTTCCAAATTATGCATTACAAGCTTTTGAGAAAAATGGTTCTGATTTTTTGTTAAAGCCTATATCATTTGAACGATTTGTTAAATCTGTAACAAAAGTTCAAAATTTGATTAAAGCAAAATCAGGTTTAGACAATACCTCCGAAAATGATCAATATTTCTTCATTAATCCGGGAGTAAAAGGAAAAATGATTCAATTGAATTACTCAGATATATTATATATAGAGGGGCTAAAGAATTATGTTGTGATTTATACAACGGATAATAAATATATCACTTACTTATCAATGAAGGAGGTTGAAAAAGCTATTCCTCAAAATAGATTTATACGAATACATAAATCCTATATTGTTAGTTTAAATAAAATAAAATCAATAGATGGTAATAATGTTATTATGTCGCAAAATAGCGAATTACCAATAGGCATATCATTTAAAGATAGCTTTACTGATATGATTAATGCCAAAACCCTGAGAAGTTCCAGAAAGTAGTGATGCCGTTTTTGTTCTTCTAGCTTTCAACGATAAATGATGCTTATAGAGCAAATAGTAAATAATAAACTCTTGCTTACGATGGTTTTCTGTAAAAATTCTGTTTAAGTGCATGTGAAGCAGATCCGCTACCAGTTTATTTAGCTTCTCATCAGAAAAATTATTGGTTTTAGTTTTTAATAAGTTTAAAGCTTTTAAATAATTATTGAACTCTTTTTTTCCTGCAATAGCAATTATGTTGTTTTTATCAGCATCCATATTGTTAATAAATGCTGAGTGTTCTCGATACTTGTTATCCAATTGAATTTTAACAGATTTGCTATCCTCAAACTCATGTTTCATGTTTTCATGAATAAGATTGAGTAAATTAATATATTCATTAGTGGATTTAAGAAAAACCTCGAGTATAATATTAGCTGTTAACAAGGCTAAATGTAATTCGGAATAGCCAAATTGTGTTTTTGGATTTTTTCTAAGGAAATTAACAACAAGATCACTACTGGTTTCAAACATTCTTTCCGCATATTCAATAGTATAAGCGCCATATCTTTCTATTTCTCTTTTGTAAGTATCTAATAACAGGTTGCTTATACTTCCTTTTTCAAAATTGCTACGTATGTTTTTTTCAAAATATTGTATAACTTCAACGGTGTTATTTCGATCGATCAATACCCTCACCCGTAAATGATTGTCAGTATCAATATATCTTATAAAATACCAGCATTTTAGCATTTTTTGTTTCCTTAATGCGTTTATAATCTTATTTATGTTTTTTAATAAGATACTGTTTGACACGGAAGGGTGACTATATAATTTAAAATACAACCACTCGTCACCAGGCAGATAAGTTCTTTTTGTTTTACTTTTTTTTACTGATAATGGTTCCATTGGCATCGGGTTATATGTAACACTATTACTTACAACAGATGTTATAAATTGCCCACAAAGAGGCTGATTATCTATGTTTTTGACTAATGCCGCCGGATCAAGAAAGACTTCTTGCAATATTATAGAACTTTTATTACTGATCACCTGCATAAATATTTGCACTGATTCATTGTCATCACAATCAAAATATAACTGATTATCACCTTCGGTAAAAGCGAAGTTTTTTTTTAGCCTTAAACTTTTATATAAAATATTTCTATCGGCTGTATTTTCAAATTCTTTTTTTAATTCGGTGATTTCATCTTTGTTCAATATCCATGTTGCGGGGAAAAGAATACAATTTTTATATTCAATCCTGGGATAAAAATTAAGGCCCGGGAGTAAAGATTTTAAATCAATACTATAATTGGATTTTATTCCCTGATATTGGAGATCACATAAAAATCTATATATTGAAAGATCGCTTCTTGTATAATTATAAGCCGAACTTAATCTGGGTATTATAATCTTGTTTGTTTTTTTAGATCTTAAAATTATCTGATCGTTGATAACAGAAACAGTAATATCAGATAGGTTTATTATATTATTTCTGTTTAATGTTGAGTGTACGCCGATAGGAATTTCATATTGGCGTACACCTGCATTAGAATTGATATTAGCCGAGTGCTCATCATTAAAACATGAGATCTCAGCAAAAATAACATCTTTGTTGAGTTCCGTTTCTTGTAAGTCAATTGCTTTGCTTTTAGCCAATATTTCGGCATTAAATTGGGTAAATCGACCTAATAAAGAAGTAGCTGTACAACCACCAGCTTGTTCTATCCAAATTTTATTATCATATATTCTAAATATGACTGAAAAGCTGGGTGGCATTTTGGATTCAGATTTATGCTCGAGTTTTTCAAGATCTTTATCTGAAATTACAATAACTTGATCGTCTTTAGCTTTTGAAAGTTTCGATAAAAAAAATTCATGAATTGGAGTCCAGCTAAAATTTAAGTTGTTTGATTGAATATCTAAATTAATGCCGTTTAATAAGCCACTACTAATTAAATTACTTTCCAGTCCTTCATATCCTACACCGGCTTCGCGGTCAAGTGCAACTAATAATTGTATCTCTTGGTTTTCAAATCGAGTTGTAAATCTATTTTTAAAATTTGTAAGTGATTTTGGTTTAGTATCAAATGTTAACTTATCAAGACAATTCAATCCTTCTTTTATATATTGTTGATATTTTACATTAAGTAATGAGTTTGTCTTTTTTTCATAACCCACATAAAACTTTGATTTTAATACTCTCCTGCAATTTATAAACCCACTACTTTCAGCTAAGCTTTTAATATTTACATCATTTTCGTGCTTAATATTATCAATAGCATATTTGTATTTTAAAATACTATCCAGGAAACGATCTTTAGATGAGCTTTTGGATATAGTATCTGTTATTCTTTCAAAGTATTTTTCACCTGACATGTTCGGATTTAGTTCAGAAACCAATAAGCCTGCGTCTATAAGTTCATTAATGTAGTTTTCAATCTCATCGTCAAATCCAATTAATTCATTAAGCCAGTTTGTTAATTGAGCCTTAGTTTTTCCGCTATTACAGTAGGTGATGACTTTGTTAAGTAAACGATCGGACTTGAAAGAGGAAATGAAGAAAAGATTTTTTTCTTCATTTTTATTATAATTATACGTTAAATACCTCTTTTCATTTTTAATGCTATAAATAGAGTTATTTGAATAGTATTTTACATTATCAATTATATTTAATGTTTCAATCTCTTCGGCTATATCAATTAATAATTGAAAATCAGGATTAACATATAAACGATCTTCTTCCAGTAAAATACATGATTGTATATTCTCGGATTTGCACCAATCAAGTGACGTAAATGCTGAAAACATGCCGAATGGAGTTGGGCGGTAACACATTCGATTATAATATTTTTGCAGACTAAACTGTACTTTTTTATCAAGTAAATGATAATTAAAGTCATGGCGCATTAGTTCTGTATAAAGGCTCTCGCTGGCAAAAAAAATTGCTAACTGAAAAAAGTGTAGTTTAATAATACTTTCCAGTTTAGAGCTGTAATCATTATAGCTCAACGTAGGGGTTCTCAAAAAGATATATGAACTAAAACTGACCATAAATTATTTGTGAGTTATTTTTAAATCATGAGTATAAATAGGCTTATGTAAATATTTATAGAATCATTATTAGAACTTATATAAAAAAACAGTTAAAGGTTTTAAATCCGTATTAAAATTATTTAATATTTGGGTACAGATAAATATACTAAAAGATATATTTAATAGGTTGAATTGAAGAGACGCTTTTTTGTTTATATGCCTAAAAACTTAAGTGGTATATGTTAAGGCTGTATTGGTGTAATTATTTTTCTTTTAATATAATGATGACTATCTTTATATTAACAAAAAAGAAATTGATTGAATTTTACAAGTGAGTATTAACATAGGCGGTGCTTTTGTGATCTCATTACTTAATATATTTAAACAAGAACTTAAACCTTATCACAAATTTACCAATTACTTGTATTAGGTAATAAATATTACTAAAATAATTCAAGTATTTCTACGTCAGAACTTTAAATATCCTCAAAAGGCTATTTAACATAGGTCGAGTATTGTCCATTAAAGTTATATAGGCTTTCTTCCTTTTCAGGCTTGCTAATATCTATGCCTAAAAATCAAATCCACTAACTTTTTAGACTGATCCAAAAATTCTGCTTAATCCCTTATCCGTTTTGAGGCACAAAATACTTTAAAACAACAAAGCCTGTTATGCTAATAACAGGCTTTGTGTCGATTCGATTTTAAGTACTCAGAGCGGGAATCGAACCCGCACTCCGTTTACGGGAACAGG
>Ga0302185_10002000_pt1 | contig 13740 bp, 7 predicted proteins | sample II_Bog_E1_1_FD_200231 | JGI IMG/M metagenome (GOLD analysis project Ga0302185, IMG submission 200231) | Peat permafrost microbial communities from Stordalen Mire near Abisko, Sweden - II_Bog_E1_2 | ecosystem: Environmental > Terrestrial > Soil > Wetlands > Peat | place: Sweden: Abisko, Stordalen... | reverse complement strand
CATAATAAATGTTCAATTTGTCTTCCGTCTTTGTTTTGCTAAGAATCTTTAAGTTAAGATAATGATTTAGCTCCATTGGATATAATTACTCGATATCAAAATGAAGACAAACTAGCCCTTCAGTGATTTGTTTGAAAATATTGAATATAATTGCTGCTTGATTTTCTGCAGAAATTTTAGCTAAATGTTAGTTGATTCTCAGTTTCATTAAATCCTGCCTACATTATTAAAAGACAAAATACTAAGCTTAAATTTCTTTTTGGCCTTATATTTCATTCTAAACCATAAATATTTCAAAAACATTGATTAGTTTGTTAATACCAATTAAATCTCTTGAGGTGAGGAAATTGAGTTTTCTCTTCAATGTTTTTATCTTTTATTTGTGTTTTATTTCTTTTATCAGCTTTAATATAATAACTTCATCTGCTTCTGGAATTATCATCTTCTTTATTTTATCTCTTTCAACCCTTTTAATAATGACGTTTTTTCTTAAAAAGGATAAGGTTTTTTTGTGATAATTTTTGTTTGTCGTAATTGAATCCAGCTCTAAACTTTAAGCCCTGTAAATATTGTGAAAATCCGATTTATTCAAAGTTTATTATGTATTAATTTGATAAACTAAGTTATTGATACTAATATATTTGCCCGAATATCCTTTTGATGATAAAAATTGTTTTAATATTATTTGTTAATTCATAAATATAGTTTGCCCAACACGTTGACAATTTTTAGGCGAAAATGTCAAAGTAAGATAAATGTTGATAGAATTTTTATCTAATTGCTTGATTTGAATCATAATATTATATTCAGAGATAGTTGCTATTTGTTTTGATGATTCTTAAGAAGATATATAGGGATTTGATTTGATAGTTTAGTAGAAAGCAATTATTCCAAGAGTTAAGAGAATTTATTCAATTATTGCTACAATTTAAGATTTTGCAATTTGCTTTCGAGCAAAAAAGTTAATAATTTCTTCTAAAAGTTGACTCATCGCATTCTTTTGAGAAATATTTGAATATTTAATTTCAAAAAAATCTGGCAAAAGGTTCGTTATGTTATCAATGATTAATTATCTTCGATATTCTATGGCAGTTGATTTTTAACTATAACTAAGAATTACTTTTTATTTGCTATTTGTTTTTACTACAGCATTGAGATTTTGCATGATAGAAATTTTAATCTTAAAAAAAGTATTAAGTTATTTGAAGGAAGCATATTTGACTCTAAATAACTGTTCTATTAAGATTTATAAACCAATAACAAGGCTGTTTAACTGATTATGCAAGAACATGTTTCTCCTCAGTTATATCTATCTTTCATGACTAGTTGGTATCTCTAAATTGACTTTAAACACTGCAAGTAAAACAGCATAGATGATAACATTCAGTTCGTATTTTCCTTTCAATGATGATATCTTATCTATTCTCATTATATTAGATTAACTGATCACATTGTTTTTTGGAAGCAACTTTTATTAACTAAGTATGAGTTAGATGAGCTACAGAATATTCGGAAAGTTATAGTAGAAAAAGCTAATGACATTTGAGGTCAATGGCATCAACCCTAGTTGAGTTTGAATTTATTATATGTCAGCAAGTTGAACTCTTTTGTTAAGGGTGAATTCGTCTTGATTAAATTGAATCTTCATATTATAGAAAATTAATAATTCTCTTACATATTTTTACGACCATATTGATAAAATTGCAGTCATTTTCATAAATTAGGAAACATTTTTTATTTTTTATTCTATTCTTTAGCTTCCAATATAAATGTCCATAAATATAAGAGTTAAGCCAAATAAGTTACCAAATTCAGTTATTTCAGTCCAAAGGTCACTCACTATATTTTTGGCACTATCATATAGATCTTCATTTTTTAATTTCATTATTATGTCCATCGTAGTTAAGGCTAACGAGCTTAACACTCTGGTTTACAAGTATCTACTTGAAGCCGGTCTAGCACATACAGCCTATACTCTCTTTAATGAAGCCTGTCTCGAGTTGCCGCTAAAAGAATTTCGTTATGATGTCAAGAGTGGTCATCTTCTTTCTCTCCTTTAAAAATCTTTAATATATTCCCAAATCTAATCTCACGTCAGCATGGTAATAATCCTAGGATATAGAGCTAATACACTGAATGCATATAGCCATTCCATTTGTTGAAGCCACATACATGCAAAATTACAGAAAAAGTTCGTCGCTAAAAAGAGTAATTGATAAAAGAACTTGATTCTAAAATAACTGACAGTATCAAGAGAACTAACTCCATCTACAATGCTGCCATAACTAACCGTGAATATGATGATATCATATACGAAGCCAAAGGTAACAAATACTTTTAAAAATTCACCAAAATTAAATTGCCTGCCAATGAAGGGGAAGACCATGCAAATAAATTTATACTAGATGGTACTTAGGCTCATCCTTTATTGTAGTAAAATTGCTGTTATTTAGCAATAGTGAGGATTGTGAAATTGATTTGTTGAAATACGATAGCATCAAGGAAGAGGTATCCATTGAGCGCATATTTCCATGTGTTCGGGGAGGAGACCTAGAAAAGGTGATCGCTTTTGCAATAGTTAATGAATGCGTGATTGAAGTTTTTGAAAACAATCATGTGACCATCTTTCCCGCACAGGAAGACATTCTCACTCCAATTGAATTTACCATTCCAGCTGTAACTCAAATTAATTCTCTCTAAAGTAACGCCAACATCCAACAACTTGTCTGTTTTAAAAATTCGACTGAGTACTGGATTATAAACATTAAAAATCTTAAATTGGTGAATCATGGCAGTGGCAATTTTTTCTGGAAGAGTTTCGATGAATATTTGTTAATAAATAACGAGTCGATATAGCTTAGATCAATCCATTCCAATGAAGTTCTCAAGCACTATACATGCTAAGTATCACTATCAAAATGTAGAATACATGGGAATCTGCCCAGTTTAATTCCACCAAAGCCCTATTCGCAGTCATCTCTCGGCTGAATAAAATTATACATGTAGGCCTTGGTTATAACTCAGGTTTATACTTTCGAGAAAAACTAACCCTTATTTGTGTTCAATCTGGAAGATTAAAAACAGTTGAAGCAAGTCCTTTGGGTGACATCCAACAGCGTTGATTATCTTTGCTACCTCACTCATGATCAAATAAAAATATTTGATATTTCTTTGAACGCCTACTCAACAATCATCGAAATACAAGAGTTTGATACTTTAATTTCAATGATGTATCCCATTCGCAAGGCCTAAAAAGAGTAAGTTTATTTGGTTGGGCTCGGGGTTGATAATATTCTTCTCTATGATATCACGAACTCCAAAATGGAGCGAATCTAGTCATCAGGACGCGTTTTATCACTGTAACTATGTATTTAATTAGAAAACCTCTAAGCTAGTAGCGATTAGCCATGATCACTGACAGTACAATATTTTTCCTAACGGGCCAGTACATTGATCCGCTCTTTAAATGATAAATTTGCTTTATTTATGGGACATATTTGCCATGGAGAATTTATAACCACGATTATAGAGCAAATCCTTTATTTTTCATACTTAATGTTATTATCTTAGACTAACATTTTGATTTTCATGATTGATTTTTGACTTAAGAATAAATAATAATATATATTTAAACAATGTTCCTTTCAAGCTATTTTTAGGTCATTCGAAGACCTTTAATTTTTTAGGAGGCATCAAAAACAAAAAAATTCAAATCAATTAGATAAAAGATATGGAAGATATATTCAATTTTAATAACTATGATTTGAAGAAGAATCATTATTTCATTACTTCAACATCCGCTTGTTGGGCATTTGTAGCAACCTCCAACAGAGTTCACACCATAGCCACTTGTGCACTGAGTGCAACCACTTAGGCCACAGGTTTGACAGTTTACAGTACATTTGTAGCAACCTCCAACAGAGTTCACACCATAACCACTTGTGCACTGAGTACATCCGCTTGGACCGCAAGTTTGACAGTTTGCAGTACATTTGTAGCAACCTCCAACAGAGTTCACACCATAGTTATTTGCACACTGAGTACATCCACTTGGACCGCAAGTTTGACAGTTTGTAGTGCACAGGTTACAGCCTCCAGTAGAGTTAACGCCATATCCGATTGCACACTGTAGACACTCAGCTAGGCTGCAAACCTAACAGTTTGCAGCACATGAAGAACAACCTCCAGTGGAGTTAACTCCATAGCCGCCTGCGCACTATAAGCAACCACTTGGGCCACAAATCTGACAATTTGTATCACACGGGTAGCAACCTCCAGTAGAGTTTACTCCATAGTTAACTGCGCACTGGACGCATCCTGTTGGATTACAAATTTGACAATTTGTAGGACACGCGCTGCAAGTTTGACGAGCTCCAGAAGGATTAGCACCATAGCCGACTGGGCACTGAGTGCATCCAGTTGGACCGCAGGACGGACAATTTGAAGGACATAAGTAGCAAGTTCCTAATAATCCAAGTCTAGCAATTGAACCATAGCCGCTAACGCACGATAAACAGCCACTCGAGTCACAAGTAAGACAGTTTGCAGGGCATGCGTTGCAACCTCCAACAGAGGTAACCCCATAGCCACTTGCGCACTGTATACATCCACTTGAACCACAAGTTAAACAGTTCACAGGACATGTGCTGCAACCTCCAACAGAGTTAACACCATAGCCACTTACACACTGTGTGCATCCACTTGGGCCGCAAGTTTGACAACTTGCAACACATTTGTAGCATCCTCCAGTAGAGTTAACTCCATAGCCACCTGCGCACTGAGTGCATCCCGTTGGGCCGCAATTCTGACAATTTGCAACGCATGGGTAGCAGTTTCCAATAAAGTTCACCCCATAGCCGCTTGAGCACTGGGTGCATCCATTTGGGCCGCAAGTCTGACAGTTTGAAGGGCATTGAAAACAATTTCCAATAGGGTTAACGCCATAGTCACTTGCACACTGAGTACATCCACTTGGACCGCAAGTTTGACAGTTGGTCGGACATGTGTAGCAATTTCCAATAGAGTTAACACCATGCCCACTTGCGCACTGAGTACATCCACTTTGGTTACAAGCCAAACAGAATCCAATCCAAGAACAAATATAACAGCCTCCAAGAGAAGTAACACCATAATTAACACCAAAGTAAGCAGTTTGGCACTTAGTGCATCCACTTGGATCACAAGTCAAACAGTTTGAGGTACATGGGTAGCAACCTCCTTCAAAGTTAACACCGTACCCTACTGCGCACTGTGTACAGCCAGTTGGATCGCAAGTTTGACAGTTGGCAGCACATATCTCACAATCTCCAAAAGAGTTAACACCATAACTCACTATGCACTGAGTGCATCCAGTTGGATCACAAGTCGTACAGTTTGCAATGCATTGGTAGCAACCTCCTTGAAAATTAGCACCATAACCTCCTGCGCATTGAATGCATCCACTTTGGTCGCAACTCTGACAATTAGCAGGACATTGATAGCAATTTCCAACAGAGTTAACACCAAAGCCGCTTGTACACTGATTGCATCCACTTGGGCCGCAATTCTGACAGTTGACAGGACATCTGTAGCAACCTCCAGCAGAGTTAAGTCCAAATCCTGAGACGCAGGAAGCGTCTCCAAGTCTCATCATAGTGATGCAGACTAAAAGCAAGAGAAGTCTGAGAGTTTGAGAGTTCATTGAGGTGAGATACGTTGGGCAATAAAATATATGTTGATTAACTCATAGGATACGTAATTAAACACTTACATTTATGTAATAAATAGGATACGTTAGTCGCCATTTATTCTTGATACAAAATTTGTTAATAATCATTTTATTTTATATGTTAATCATTAACATTAAAACTATCACTCAACCGCAGCACTCTCCATTCCAGCATTCTTCATGATAGCTGTGTCCACATTTAAGGTGAAAGAATTGACTACTTCCCACTATGGGTAGATAGCAGTCAGCACAGTATGCTAATTATCCATCACTTACAGTGAGAACCGACGAAACTTTGGTTTGGGGAATCATTTTAGGTATCTATATTTCTTCAACTTTATAAAAATCTTAGAGCTACTTAAAAACATCTCTGCAAATCTTCTTCCTGATTTATAAGATTTGTATGATAGATGCAGGGTTAATCGCCATTGATGACAAAATTCTCAGATGATTCAACTGCTATTGGTAGTTTTAGTAATACTTCGTTTAAAAGTTTGTTGCTAAGATTAACGGCTCTATATTTGCACCTGCATTAGATGATGAAATTATTTTAAATAATTATTGTTCATTGGCGATCGTCTTTTCTACTTACTGGACCTCCTCCGAAGTCCTTACAGTCTATTAAACAAACTTCTATGGCTCTTCTTTTATTTGAGTAATAAACTAAATTTTTTCAAGCAGTATTTTACTTTATCTGAGGGCCTCTTCGATTTATTTCTCATACTCTTCTTCAGAAATTTCCTCCTTTGGAGAAATTTCGCCTACCTCAATTTACCTTTTATTTTTTTATTCAGCAGAGAGACTTATACTCTGTGTTTTATTCAAGAAGGAAAGAGGTTTTTTTGTTCTGAATGATTCTTGCGTTTTTCTTTGTATCTATTAAATATTGGTACGATTGAGTTTACTTTGATGCTGTTTGAGGTGCACATCGAAGCTGCTTTGAGTATCAAAGTGTTGATTGCAGACGTAGCATTTAATAAGACGAGTAATCGTCGACGGTTTCTTAATTTATATCTATTTTATCTTTTTCTTTCCCAGGCTTTTCATGCTATTTTTAAATATCATCTAAAAGATAAAAGCAAAAACATCTTTAAAATAAACTAAAGTTCTGTCAATCAAATTTACAAAGACCATATAATTTTATATAGAAAACAATTAATGTTAAAAATATGTCCGGACATCATGATCTCAAATTGCTTTCTTTTTTAAGTTAATTTTCCAAATAAATGAGACGATTAACTGAATTTACCATGCACTCATGTGCTTTACGTTGCCACTGAATTCCTGTCAATTCATTGCCTCTCAACTTTTCTTCCTCATTTATTTATATATTTTGTCTATAAGCTCCTTTTAATAGTCTCTCTTCACTTTCCTGTTATAGTTCCTTCAGTTGAACTGAATATTCTTCTATCTGCGTTTCGTAAAAACGGCAATTTTTCTAAAGTTGAGCATTTTGTTCTTTCAGCAATAAAACCTGTTTTTGTAAAGGAGAATTTTTAGATTGTTATAAAGTAGTCTTTTTAATTTATATCAATTATCTTTGTAACGAATCTCTCTCTATAACTAGTTTATTTATCTGCTTTTCAGCTTCCTTCGAATAGTTCATGCTACACGATTAAATTTCTTCGCGAATTTGTCTTAATTATATTACTATATTATTAGAAGGATTGGATGTAATCGGATTACTTCCAAAAGCATCGAATTTCTCTTTTTCAATATACCCATGTTAAAGTTTCCTTATCTTTTATTGACAAATTCTGAGTTCCTTGGTCATTTGAATCGTCTTCTATGTTAAATCTTTCTTTTCACCTTGCAATTTCTACACTCTCATAAGGGCATCATCTGCATCTGAGGTGTCTTTAATGTGATTTTGTATTTAAATAGCATACTTCTCTTATAAATAGTTATAGTCTTCTGATAATTGTCTAATTCTAAGTTTTAAAGTCTATAAACTTTATTTTTCCAATTTACTTTATTAAACCCTGTCGGATCGATCTACAAATAACTTTCTTGTAATCAATTGACTGCTACTTTAAACATTATTGAAGTCTTCTTAGTCCATATCTTATATTACATCTTATTCTCCTTTGATCTACGGAGTTACCTAACTAAAATTCTTTGATTTCCTCACTGAATTCTGCATTCGAACTTTCCTCTCGAATTTGAAGTGATTAAAATTTCCCTTAACTTATTCTTCAAGATGTATCACTTTTTTTAAAAGAGTTTCTATATATTTATTCTGCACTTCCAACTTATTATCATTGGATTCTATCACAGTGTTTATGAAGTTAGTGAAGAATTTCTTTATGTGGGTGATGTTTTCTGCATGATTTGTTTGATTTTAGATAACCCTGTCAAATTTATTATCAGAGACACTACTTTTTAGAGGATTACAATCAATTAGACTTACTTATTATTTTTCCTTTTAATAGTTAATACAATTTATCTATTCCTTGCTTCCTAGTTTGTTATTTGTGTTTTGATTAATATAATTGCGCAAGTATCTATTTTCGCCATCGAGCAAAGTCTATCTCGCTGTTTGACCTCTCTAAAACTCCATGATCATTTTCTGCAATTGTGCATTCTCATGTTTTAACTTCTATAAATCTTTGCTGTGAACGTTTTGACGTAATTATTGGTTTTCATTGATTAATTTTTTCACTTTGATATTTAATTCCCTCAAAAAATTACTCTCACTTTCTTCTTCAGACACTGTATCAGACCAATCGAAAATTTTCTTTAAGATTCGTCTATCGATTTAACTGCTGCTATTTATATAGGTTCTTAGTTCTTCGATTTTCTTTTGATACCAAGCTAATTTTTAGTTTCTTAGTTATTCGATGGTTAATACTGGACCATATTTATCACCTGATGAATAATCTTTATAGTTGGTCGTTGGAGTGGCTTTGATGTGAGATTTTTCATTGTTAGTGGAATAATAAAATGGTTTATTTTCTGTGGATGATTGCTTATTGGGAGTGCCGTACTTGTAAGAATACTTTGAGGAGCTCATTAATATAAATTATTGCTTTCTAAATGGAATTACAGAAATAAAATAAATAAAATATTTTAGTGTCAATAATACGGATGATATGAATACTACAATGATATAAGATAGATATCAATATAAACGAACTTTCTTCGAGGGATAAAAAGATTAAGTTATATTTAAAACCAATGATTTTGTCGATATTTTTAATTAAATTTTAGCTTGACTATAATTAATGATCTTGCTAATATAAAAAATAACGGTTTCCTCCAACGCTCTACTAATCATAATTCAACTTATTGCATATATTCTTTCTCTTGGACTAGCTTTAGTTTAACTAACATTCACAACTGAAATTCTTTTTGTAGTATTTCCTGGTATTTCACTGATCGCCAAAGTGGTTCGATAGGTAAAGAAAAAACATTGGAAAAGTATACTACAAAGCCAACTCCAATTTTATATCGTCTACTTGTTAACAGCTTTTCAGTGTGCATTTTATGGTCAGTTACTCTTCCTAGTATATGGTCCTCAAAGAGCAGTCTTAATAATTTGCGGTATAGTTGCTGCAAATATTAATTACAGTTTACTGGCGAATCATGAATTAACTTCGCGTTGGTAGACTATTATTTATTCATTCGGACAGATACTGCATATAAGTCATGAAACGTGGGCCACAATAAATCTTATCATGGTTATTGATTAATCAGGAGAGGAGGGTCTTGATTTGCTAAAAGATTTTATGTTGCTTACAACCACTACAGCAATTGCAGCAGGAGCAGTAATTCTAGATTTAATGTATCGAGGTTATGAAAAGGCTGTGGAGAATAGCCATGAAAACAGACATGAAATTAAGGATGAGAATAAACATGAAAATGAGCATGAGAATGAAGTTAGCTTGTAAAATAATGAATTTCATCAAAAGTTAATTAGTTCTAATTCATCAGCCTGATAAATTTATCTTACATTTTATATATTTTAGATAACAAATTTTTATCATTGCTATAAGCAATTCATTTCATTTCCATTAAAAAAATTTAAAAAAAAATTGAGATGGATCATTTAATTTATTAATATTTTTAAGCATTCAAGGCTTTTAAAAATTATTTACTCGAATAATTTCGCACAGATAAATTGAAGAAAATATTTAGAAGATAAAAGAGATTTCTCAAAATATAAAATATAAAGAAAAAGAAAAAAAGAAGAAGAAAAGACAAAAAACCAAAGATGACTTTATGAGAGGATAAAACTCATATCAATAAAACTCCAAGCAAGGTTAAAGTATATTCAATCTTTAATATAATAAAATAGAAAAAATGCTTCACATATCAAAAAGATATTTATATCCTTATTTTTAAAAAATTATTATTTTTTAATTGGTTTTTAAAATTTTCCTATTTAAAATTTTAACTGCCATCTTTTAACAACGATTATATTAATTTGAAATACTCTTAAATTATATAAACATAAAAAAATAATAATAATAATTAATAAAAAAACGATTACAAACTATACCACTCTAAATCAAGGCTTCTGAAAAGCCCTTCTTATTAAAATATTAAATTAATAATAATTTAATTTTTAATAATTATAATTGATGAATAATCATAATTTCATTGTTTCAACATCCGCTTGCTGGGCATTTATAGCAATCTCCAACAGAATTAACGCCATATCCAGTTTTACATTGAGTGCAACCGCTCGAACTGCAAGTTTGACAGTTTGCAGGACATTTGTAGCAACCTCCAACAGAGTTAACACCATAGCCACTTGCACACTGAGTACATCCGCTTGGACCGCAAGTTTGACAGTTTGCAGTACATTTGTAACAACCTCCAACAGAATTCACGCCATAGCCGCTCGCGCACTGAGTACACCCACTTAGACCGCAAGTTTGACAGTTTGCAGTACATAGACTGCAGCCTCCAGTAGGGTTTACGCCATATCCGATTGCACACTGTATACACTCAGTTGAGCTACAAATTTAACAGTTTGCAGCGCATGACGAGCAACCTCCAGTCGAGTTAACGCCATAACCCCCTGCGCACTATAAACAACCACTTGGGCCACAAATTTGACAATTTACATCACATGGATAACAATTTCCAGTAGAGTTAACGCCATATCCGACTGAGCACTGTATACATCCAGTTGGGTTACAGATTTGACAATTGGTAGGACATGGGGTGCAATGTTGAAGTAACCCTATAAGAGTAGCACCATAGCCGATTAGGCATTGAGTGCATCCCGTCGGATCGCAAGTTTGACAGTTAAACGCATTGCATCCATAACAAACTCCATTAATGTTAACTCCGTGGCCACTTAGGCACGATAGACAACCACTTGAGTCGCATGTCAAACAGTTTGGAGAACATTTGTAGCAGCCTCCGGTAAAATTAACGCCATAGCCACTTGCACACTGTATACATCCACTTGGGTCACAAGTCTGACAGTTTGCTGTACATTGGTAGCAAGTGCCAATAAAGTTAATACCATAGCCACTTACGCACTGAGTGCATCCACTTAGCCCGCAAGTTTGACAGTTTTGGGGACATGCGTAGCAATTTCCAATAGAGTTTACTATATAACCACTTGTGCATTAAGTGCATCCATTTGGACCGCAAGTTTGACAGTTTGCAACACAGAGGTAGCAACCTCCAGTAGAGTTAACACCATAGCTACTTGCACACTGAGTGCATCCATTTTGGCCGCAAGATTGACAGTTTTGGGGACATGCGTAGCAATTTCCAATAGAGTTAAAACCCTAGCCGTGTGAGCACTGAGTACATCCAGTTGGGCCGCAAGATTGACAGTTTTGGGGACATGCGTAGCAATTTCCAATAGAGTTAAAACCATAGCCGTGTGAGCACTGAGTACATCCAGTTGGGCCGCAAGTTTGACAGTTTCCTAAACATCTGTAGCAACCGCCCATAGAGCTAAGACCATAGGTAACAGGGATAAAATTATTGATGCTTGTGCACTGAGTACATCCACTTGGGTCGCAAGTCGGACAGTACGTAGGACATTTATAGCAACCTCCGTCAAAGTTATTACCATAGCCATTTGAGCACTGAGTGCATCCACTTGAGTCACAAGTCTAACAGTTTGAGGGACATTCTTAGCAATCTCCAAATGAGTTAACACTGAAACCGGCTCCACACTGAATGCATCCAGTTGGGTCGCAAGTTTGACAGTTTGCAGGACATTGATAGCAACCTCCAGTAAAGTTAACGCCATAACCACTTGCACAAAGAGTACATCCACTGGGATCACAAGTCTAACAATTGGCAGGACATCTGTAGCAACCTCCAGCAGAGTTAAGTCCAAATCCTGAGACGCAGGAAGCGCCTCCAAGTCTAATCATGGTGATGCAGACTAAAAGCAAGAGAAGTCTGAACGTTTTCAAGCTCATTGAGGTGAGATACGTTGGCAATAAAATATATGTTGATTACCTCATAGGATACGTAATTAAACACTTACATATATGTAATAAATAGGATACGTTAGTCGCCATTTATTCTTGCATACAAAAAAAGAATTTAATGATCATTAATAATGCTCTTTAAAACTATCATTCTGCCTCAGCACTCTTCATCCCAGCATTCTTCATTAAAACTACGCCACATCTAAGGTGGAACTATTATTAAAAACTATGATAATTCATTAAATCAAATTAATAAGGATAAGAGAACGAAGTTTATAATGAAATTATATCATCTTTTTGGTCTTGAATTATGAAAGAATTAACTGGTAAGACAAAAATACGAAATATGTGATAATATCGATAATGCATCAATTGAACATCGCCTTGATTTTGTTGTCAAAGGTTTGGTCGTCGAGGTTATCAATCTTGATTGCTTGGAAGTATTCCTTGGGATCAAAGTACCCTTTAGCGATGAGGAAAGTTTGCCGAAGCACCAATTCCTGCCTAAATTCAGAGTTACTTTTATTTTAGCATCATCATAATACATGATATCGTCGTAGTTATCTCCCTACTTCTTATTTACTTTCAAAAAATTAGCTACCTGTTCAGTCGTTAACTTTTCTCCTTTATTGTTGGTAGGCTTATAGTTCATCATTTTATAGAGCTGGGAAAGAGCTTCCGGATTGTTTTTATCTAAGTTAATCTTTATGCTTACATTTTTCGAGAAGCGCTTCAAAGTCCTTCAAATTTTTATCTACTGAGCTATTGTTTTGCATTTATTTATTTATAGTAACTAATGTTAATTCGCATTTAAATTCTAGAATTAATAGACGGTAACGCACAATATATTTAAAACACGTTTTTTTGAAAGAAAAACATATTGCATTCTTCCCCATAAACTTTGGGTTTGATCATCTTATATTATAAACATTACAGACTGAAAACTGTGAAAATAAAACTGAAGACGTCAATAGTTCGTGGTAATTTATAAATACAAATACATTTTTTTAGGAAATATAGTCATGTTGCTAAGTGGAAGATATTTATAAGTTATATGAGAAAAGAGGAATTGGAGTTTCTTTAAAATATTGAGAAAATAGAGCATAAACAGGGATATCTATTGTAAAAATGCAAGACCGAGCAGCAACAATTTTTACACATCTTTGGACAAAGGCATCTCATTTCAAAAAAAATGCTGCATAAAAATATTGAATAGACCCTCCTCTATCTCATCGGAACTTTTGGACATCTTGCACTTTAAATGAAATATTTGACACTTTGTCTTGAAAGTCACATGGAATTATAGCCAGATAGATATCCTCTTATCAGATTATTAATCAACTGGGCATAAACTTACACCAATTTCAAAAATTAAAAATTTTTGAGCCTAACAAAAGAAATTTTGCAAATCAAGGAGATCAATAATTTTAGAACACTTGAAGAGTACATAACTTATTTAAATATAATTGGTTCAGACATCATGAATATCGTTTGCCGACGAAAGAAAGAAAACAAATCTCTGAATAATTTACCAGCAAATACTTCAATACCAATTGATAAATATTCTTTTAGCCATTTCGACCCTTCAAATTTACTGTTATTTGTTTGCTATTCCTTACCGAA
>Ga0302185_10001998_pt1 | contig 13747 bp, 9 predicted proteins | sample II_Bog_E1_1_FD_200231 | JGI IMG/M metagenome (GOLD analysis project Ga0302185, IMG submission 200231) | Peat permafrost microbial communities from Stordalen Mire near Abisko, Sweden - II_Bog_E1_2 | ecosystem: Environmental > Terrestrial > Soil > Wetlands > Peat | place: Sweden: Abisko, Stordalen... | reverse complement strand
CAATCTGCAAACCTGCAAAAGGGAGACCTGGTTTATATTTTCAGCGACGGGTATGCCGACCAGTTTGGAGGGCCCAAAGGCAAGAAGTATAAATATAAGCAATTGCAGGAAGTTCTGCTGGCCAATGCCGATAAGCCGGCCAAATTGCAAAAAGAAATATTGGAAAAAACGCTAAAGGATTGGATAGGCAGCCTGGAACAGGTAGATGATATACTAATTATTGGCATACGGGTATAATGAAAAAGGAAATAAAACATATACTTTTTCTATTTGGCATAGTTCTATTTGTAAATCCAATTTTTGCACAAAATCATGCGATAGACTCCATTAAACAGGTATTGAATACCGGAAAAGAAGATACCAATGAAGTGAATACACTTAATAAATTAAGTTCGCAGTTATGGCAGGTAAACAAATATGACACTTCATTAATTTATGCCAATAAGGCAGTGGAATATGCAGAGAAATTGAACTATAAAAAAGGCCTTGCGGAGGCGCTGTCTAATATTGCAGATATTTATAGAGAGCAAGGGAATAATTTAAAGTCTTTAGATTATTCATTTAAATCATTAGCCATAAATCAGGAAATTAATAATAAAAAGGATATTGCGCAAGACTATAAGGCCATGGGACTTTGCTATATGGAACAAGGCGATTATTCCAAAGGTGTTGGATATTTCTTTAAATCCCTGGCTATAGATCAGGAAATTGGAAATAAAGACGGCGTGGGTTCTAACCTTTGCAACATTGGAAATATTTATTTAGATCAGGGTAATTATCCCGAAGCGCTGGAATATTTCTCTAAGTCTATGGCAATTGAACAGGAGATAGGAAATCAACAGGGTATTGCAATTAACTTGAGTAACATAGGTGATGTTAATTTTAGGGAAGGCAAGTATTCGGAAGTATTGAAGTACGATTTTAAGTCGTTGGAAATTGAAGAGAAAATCGGGAATAAATATGGGGTTGCCCATAGTTTAAGCAATATTGGCGGCTTTTATTTTTCCGAAGCCGACTATAGCAATGCGCTCGAATACAATTTTAAAGCGTTGGCCCTATATAAGGAAATACAACACCAGCAAGATATTGCACCTATTCTTTTATCTATAGGTGATATTTATACCTATCAAAAGAATTTGAAAAAGGCGGCAACATATTATGATTCCGCATTGCTTATTTCAATGAATAATGGCTATAAGGAGACCATACGGGATATTTATGACAGGATAGCTAAGCTTGACGGCACCAAGGGTAACTATAAAGCAGAGCTGGAGGATTACAAAAAGTTTGTACTATATAGTGACAGCCTGGTAAATGAAGATAATACAAAGAAAGCGTTGCTGGCAGCTATGACTTATGAGTTTGCTCAAAAGCAAATGGCCGGAAAAGCTGAACAGGATAAAAAAGATGCTTTGGCAAAACAGGAAAGTAAAAGGCAGAAGGTAATTCGCGATTCATTTATGGGCGGCTTTATACTTATGCTGGCTCTTGCCTTTTTTATATACCTGGGCTATCGCCAAAAACAGAAGGCAAATGTGACTATCACCCACCAGAAGGAACTGGTAGAAAAACAAAAGGAAGAGGTGGAAAGACAGAAAAATATTATAGAGCATCATAAAGAATTAGTGGAAGAAAAAAATAAAGACATTACCGACTCCATCAATTATGCCAGGCGGATTCAAAGAGCCCTGCTGAAAGAGGAAAAACACGTTTCAAAGCATTTGCCCGAACACTTTATATTATTTAAACCCAAAGACATTGTGAGCGGCGATTTTTATTGGGCCGTTGAAAAGGAAGAATATTTTTATTTTGCCGCTGCCGATTGTACGGGGCATGGCGTGCCCGGCGGATTTATGAGTATGCTTGGCCTGGCTTTTTTAAATGAGATCACCAAAGGTGCTGCCATACTTACCCCCGCTGAAATACTGGATGAACTCCGGAATAAAATTTTGACGGAATTTAAACATAAGGAAGGAGAAGATCAATCCAAAGACGGGATGGATATTTCGCTTATGCGCATGAATTTAAAGACAAGTGAAATACAATGGAGCGGAGCAAATAACCCCCTGTATGTTATCGATGGTGTAATGAAAGAAACTCCCGCCGATAAGCAACCCATAGGATACTTCCCTTTAATGAAACCATTTACCAATCATTTTGTTAAAACTGAAAAAGGCAGCGTATTATATTTATTCAGCGATGGGTATGCTGACCAGTTTGGAGGGCCCAAAGGCAAAAAATTCAAACAGTCGCAGTTTAAAGAACTTCTTCTTTCCATCCATAAAAAAGGTATGAATGAACAAAAAGATATTTTGGATAAAGCCCTGAAAGATTGGATGGGCAAATTGGAACAGGTAGATGATATATTGGTTATTGGAATAAGGGTTTAATTCAGTCTAACACCTAATGAGAGCAGGAAATAGATATTATTGTATTTGCGGTTTTGTTCTGTCCCTGCTATTTAATACAAGCTGTGTAAAGGCTCAAACCTTCCGTTATTTTGATGCGCTAATGGAGGCCAATGCAAAATACATTAACAAAAAATATGATACTGCGGCGAAGCTGTATGACCTTGCTTCCGTTTTAGCGCCTAAAGAAGATAAAGCTATGGCCTTTTTTAATGCTGCACGCTGCTGGGCTCTGCTTGGAAATAAAGAGAAAGCATTTAACGACCTTACTATTTCTATTGATTGCGGTTTTTCCGATTTTACGAAGCTGGAAACCGATACCGACTTTACCGGCATATACGATGATTCGCGATGGAAGATTACTGTTCAAAAGATGGGTGCGCTTTACTCCGGAAGAGAAAAATCGTATTACTGGGGAATGTACTTTGGCCTTTTATTTATCTTGTTTTTTTATAACCTGTTTTTATTCATATCGCTTAGGGACATTACATTTCTTTATTATTCCATTATCATATTTTTTCTTGTAAACTTTGAAATTTGGCGAACAAATGATTTTGGCGCGTATTTGCCCAGGGCTTTCATGCTTTTAAATTATTCGAATTGGATACATTTTCCTGTTTTCTCCCTTTTTATTAGCATTGCCACCATTTTCTATCTGCTTCTCGTCCGAAAATTTATGAGGTTGAAGGAAGTGTTACCTACTGCGAACAAAATATTACTTGGTCTTATTACCCTAATGATTTTAAATATTGTCCTTGTACAAGCGAACCTTATTATTTTCATTATGTCAAAAGTTTCGCCCATAACTATTTTTGTGTCTTATATTATATGTTTTATAGTGGGAATACTGTTATGGATAAAAGGCCATAAGCATGTCCGGTATTTTGTGCTTGCCTGTTCAGTTTTGTCGCTAAGCATGTTGTTATTAATATTAGATGAACTGGGGGTGGGTGATTTTAATATTCATATTAAAGTATTCCGCCCCGATAATATTGGCACTATGGCATTTGTAGGACTGTTATCATTTGCTTTGGCAGATAGAATAAATATATTGAAAAAGGAAAAGGAAGGGGCGCAGGAAAAGGCATTGGAAGTTTTAGAAGAAAAAGTACAGGAAAGAACATTGGAAATTGAAGAGCAGAAAGAATTAGTGGAAGAAAAGCAAAAAGATATACTCGATTCCATTACCTATGCTAAACGTCTTCAGGATGCTATTTTACCACCGGTAAGTTTCATAAAAAAGTTTTTGCCCGATTCATTTTTAGTATACAAACCCAAAGATATTGTTGCAGGTGATTTTTATTGGATGGAACGTTCAGATGACAATATACTTATTGCTGCTGCCGATTGCACCGGGCATGGGGTGCCGGGTGCTTTGGTGAGTGTGGTATGCAGTAATGCTTTAAACCGGACGGTAAAAGAGTTTCACATAACAGAGCCCGGCAAAATTCTGGATAAAGTGCGGGAACTTGTTTTAGAAACTTTTGAAAAAAGCGAAAGCAATGTGCAAGACGGAATGGATATATCGTTATGTTGTATCACTACCAAAACAAAAGAAGTGCAATGGAGCGGAGCATATAATTCCCTTTGGTATATACAGAAAGGAGAAATAAAGGAAGTAGCCGCCGATAAGCAACCCATAGGCAAGAACAATAGGCCAGAACCCTTCAATACCCATAAACTAAATCTGCAAAAAGGCGATACATTATATTTATTTACCGATGGGTATGCCGACCAGTTTGGAGGACCGAAAGGCAAAAAATTCAAATACAAGCAAATGGAAGAACTACTTTTGGCAAATGCTTCCAAGCCTATGGACGAACAAAAGGATGTGCTTGAAAATACCTTGGAAAAATGGAAAGGTACATTGGAACAGGTAGATGATATATTAATTATTGGGATAAGGGTGTAAGAGGATTCAAATGATTTGAATTTGTTTCTATATTTACGTCCATGAAAAGTCGATATATAATTATATTTCTGATCCTTATACTATGCTTTCGTGGGAGTGGACAGAATCCTGTACTTGACTCTTTGAGAAATCTTCTTAAAACAGAAAAGGACGATACTAACAAAGTAAATACGCTTAATACCCTTGCGTATTCACTTTTTAGCACTGTGCCGGACTCTACTGTTTTGTTAGCCTTGAAGGCAAGCACCTTAGCCAAAAATATAGGCTGGGTTAAAGGTGAGGCCAAGGCATACAATAATTGTGGCACCGGATATTTTGTGCTAGGGAACTACCCAAAAGCACTGGAATATTACTTGAGAGCATTGAAGATAGAAGAGGCATCAGGAAATAGGATACAGCAGGCGAATATTCTGGGCAACATAGGCAATATTTATGCTGAGCAGAGCGATTATACCAAAGCCCTGGACTATGAATTAAAGTCATTGAAAATAGAAGAAAAGATGGGAAGTAAAGTAGGGCTTGCAAATACTTTAGGCAGCATTGGAGGTATTTATATGTCCACCAGCGATTATCCTCAATCGCTGAAATATTACCAAAAAGCATTAAAAATATCGGAAGAACTTGGAGATAAAGAAGTACAGGCAACCAACCTCAGCAATATGGGGAATATTTACCAGGATGAAACCGGTTCAGAGGCCACCCATATTCATAATGATTCATTAAAGAAGAAGGCCTTAGATTGCTTTCAGAAGGCATTGAAGCTGGAAGAAGAATTGGGAGATAAGCGCTTAATCGCATACGATCTTGATGGAATAGGTTCGCTTTATATTAAAATGGGGAAATTTAAGGATGCGGAACTGAACATGAAAAGGGCAATTAAAATAGATAGCGCCATTGGCGAACTGAATTATTTAAGAATATTTGAGGAGAATATATCTCAATTATATGACACAACCGGACGTTATAAGGAGGAGCTTGTATACTACAAAAGAGCAATAGTTTTAAAAGATTCTTTGTTTAATATAGATAAAAACAAAGCTCTTACCCGGAAGGAACTTACCTATCAGTATGAAAAAAAGGAGGCTGAAGAAAAAGCCAAACAGGATTTGAAGGAATTCGTTCAGAGAGGAATACTGGATTCCTTTATTGCGGGCTTTATAATGGTGCTTGCTCTTGCATTTTTCATTTTCAGAGGGTATAGACAAAAGCAGAAAGTCAATGTAATTATCACTCAGCAGAAAGAGGCGGTTGAGCAAAAGAATATAATCATTGAACATCAAAAAGCATTGGTGGAAGAAAAAAACAAAGATATCCTCGATTCAATTACCTATGCCAAGCGCCTGCAGGACGCCATATTGCCGCCCATGAGTTTAGTAAAGCAGTTCTTCCCTGAATCGTTTGTGCTTTACAAACCCAAAGATATTGTTGCAGGTGATTTTTATTGGATGGAACGTACAGGTGACAATATACTTATTGCTGCCGCCGATTGTACGGGGCATGGTGTTCCCGGAGCATTGGTGAGTGTGGTATGCAGTAATGCTTTAAACCGGACAGTAAAAGAGTTTCATATAACGGAGCCCGGCAAAATTCTGGATAAAGTGCGGGAACTTGTTTTAGAAACTTTTGAAAAAAGCGAAAGCAATGTGCAAGACGGTATGGACATATCGTTATGTTGTATCAATATCAAAACAAAAGAAGTACAATGGAGTGGTGCTTATAATTCACTTTGGTATATTCAAAATGGGGCGATTCATGAGGTTTCTGCCGATAAGCAACCCATAGGCAAAAACGACAAGCCTGTACCCTTCAATACGCATAAACTAAATCTCCAAAAAGGCGATACATTATATTTATTTACCGATGGGTATGCCGACCAGTTTGGAGGACAGAACGGCAAAAAATTCAAATACAAACAAATGGAAGAACTTCTAGCTGCAAATGCTTCCAAGCCAATGGACGAACAAAAGGATGTGCTTGAAAGCACCTTGGAAAAATGGAAGGGCGCATTGGAACAAGTAGATGATATATTGGTTATTGGAATACGAGTGTAAGAATTAAAACCTTATAAACACATGAAGAGAAGACATATTTCTATTACACTCGGGCGCATAGAAGCCTTTAGCGACGGTGTAATTGCCATCATCATCACCTTGATGATATTCCAGATAAAAATTCCGTTGATCGATCCGGCTTCCACATCTGAAATACTGCGCAGCCAGATTTATACTTTGCTTCAGCCATTCGTGGCCTATGTATTAAGTTTTGTAATGGTGGGTGTGTTGTGGGTAAACCATCACCAGTTTTTAAGGCAATTAAAACATGCCGACCGCAACCTGCTTTGGTACAACCTGCATTTGCTTTTCTGGATGTGCATATTGCCTATCCCCACCAATTTTTTAGGGCAGGATTATAAACGGCCTGAGATAACCATGCTGTATGGCTTTGTAATGTTTATGTGTGCGCTGGCTTTTCTTCTTATGCGGGAATATGTGCACCGGCACGAACATCTATTTATAGATGGCTTATCTGCCGAGCTTCGCCAAAAGCAATTGCGGAAGTTAATTATAAGCGCTGCGCTTTATTTTATTTCAATCTTTGCCGGATTCCTTTCGGTGTATATTTCGTTGGGTATTTTTGTGTTGATTCCTGCCCTGTATTTCAGGCCTACCAATATTGTTGTAAGCGAAACGGAAGAAGAAAAAACAAATTAGCTTTTACTTTTTACGCTCCTTCTTTCATCTTCAGCTCCCATTTCCAGGCAGAGAGCATCATATCGTCCAAGGAATATTTGGGAGTCCAGCCAAGTACTTTTTGCGCCTGTGTACTATCGGAATAAATAGAAGCTACGTCGCCTTCTCTTCTTCCGCCAATGCGGTAGTTTAGTTTTTGTCCGCTTACTTTTTCAAAAGTATTTATCATTTCCAGCACACTAACTCCTTTGCCCGTGCCTAAATTAAATACCGAGCAAGATGGGGTATCCTTATTTTTATCGAGATAAGAAAGCGCATCTGCATGGGCCCTGGCAATGTCGCTTACATGCACATAATCGCGAATGCAGCTGCCGTCGCGGGTATCGTAATCCTTGCCATATACGGTGGTTTCTTTCATTTTACCTATGGCTGTTTGGGTAATTACAGGCACCAGGTTGGCAGGCCTTTGTAATGGTACTTCTCCAATTTTGCCCGATACATGCGCCCCTACCGGATTAAAATAACGCAGTAAAACCGCTTTAACATGGGCGTTTGAATGGGTAAAATCTTGTATAAGCCTTTCGCCTGCTATTTTAGTATAGCCATAGGGCGAAATGGCGTGGAGCGGTGTTTGTTCGTTAACCGGAAGCTTTTCAATATTGCCATAAACGGAACAGGAAGATGAAAATATGAAATTCGGAACCCGGTAGGCAAGTATATTAATAAGTGATACAATATTGTTGTAGTAATATAGCAAAGGCTTTTCTACCGATTCGGGCACCGACTTAAATGCCGCGAAATGAATTATTCCGTCTATGTCTTTGTTTTCTTCAAACATCTTTTTTACGGCTGTTGCATCACACAAGTTAATGGCGTAGTTTTTAACCGTTTTCCCCGTAATCTCTTTTATCCGTTCAAATGTTTTGGCCGCGGAATTAGAATAATTATCGGCTGAAATAACTTCGCAGTCTGTGTTTTCTATAAGTTCAATAATAGTGTGCGAACCTATATATCCTGCTCCTCCTGTTACCAGTATTTTTTTCATTTGATATAAACTATTTCATGTTTGCTTTATCCGAAAATCCAAGTTCGTATTCCTGTTTTCTTTTTCAGGGTATAAAACAAGGCTACGTTCCAAAATATAAGGCTGCTTGTTGTGGCAATAGCGGTACCGTTTAAACCCATGCCGGGTGTAAGTAAAAGGTTAAGTGCAATGTTAATCAATATGCCTATGCTCATATAAATAGTAGTGTACTTTTCATTCCCGGTCATTAAGGCAAAATCGACGACAGGCCCAAACATAATGTTAATTATTTGTCCCGAGCAAATAATAATGAGGGTTATTTTTCCCGGCAAAAACTGCGAACCCGAAAGGCTCATAATTTGCCCGCTCAGCAAGATGAACCCAATAAATACGGGTAGGGAAAAAAGCATTACCCAGCGGATGGTGCGTGTTATCATCTTTTGCAGTTTTTCTTTATCCTCGGGTGTGTTTAATCGGGCCAGGGAAGGTTGAATAATCATATTCATAACATACATGAAAAACATAAGGGAGTTAGCCACTCTTTCTGCTGCATAGTAAATACCCACTTGCCCTGCGTCTTTCAGCGAACCCAGCATAATAATATCTAAGCGGGAAAGGCTGGTTATACAGGTCAGCAGGAACAGGGAGCCGACAAATTTTTTCCAGGTTCTTTTATCGTATTCGGCTTTTATTTCTTTCATGTTGTTCACCCGGCGGAAGACCATGAAGACGAAAATAAAAGCTACGAAGAAGGATATTATGTTCAATCCGATAGCTACGGGCAGGCTCATACGGCCCATCACCAAACGGAAAATTACCAGGGCTAAAAGCAGGAAGAGCGGTTTTATGGTATTGTCAGTCAAAAATGAGAGTAGTAATTTATGCTGGCCCCGCAATAAATTGGTATAAAAATTAATAAATGTATAAATAGGAATGATGGAACAGGATACCAGCAAGGGTAGGGTATAAGCTGTTTTGGGCGCGAAATGAAGCAGATATACCGAAACCCATAAATACAGGGCTGTTCCGGCTGTTAAAATAGTGCTTATAATAAGCAAGGAACGCGATGCCCAATGGTACAATCCTTTCCAAAGGCCCTTTTCACCTTTTGATAAATAGGAAGAGGTAAACCTTACGGCTGCTATTTCAAAGCCATAGGAGGCAAAGTTCATCAGGGTAAAGATAATGGCTGCCGTATAGGAATAAACGCCGTATCCGCCCGGACCCATTGTTCTGGTTAATACAATCATGATTAAATAGGCGAATACAAAATACCCCGACCGTATTAAAAAAGAAGGAAGGATGACCGTAGAAAGCCTGTTTCTGTCTTCCTCATTTTTAATGAAGAGACCAAGTATCTTTAGAGTCAGGTTTTGAATCATGTTCTGTTTAGCCTGTTTTTTAATCGGAGTTGTGCAAAGTAATCACTAAAAATGGGAAAAAAATCAATATGAGGCGGTTTTCATCTTAAAATCAGCGTTCTTTATGGGGCCTGAATATTTCCAATACCGCATAATCCCTATATTTGCAGTCCTTATCAGTGCATATTCAGTATTACATTACAAGGCCATATAAAGCAATGACTTTAAGCATATTCAACTTTCAATTTCCAGGTAAATGGTGAAACCCAATTTTTTTATTGTAGGCGCTCCCAAAACGGGTACTACTGCCTTGTATGAATATTTGAGCCATCACCCCGATGTATATTTCCCTAAAAAAACGATTTACTATTTCTGCCACGATCTTACTTTCCGCACGCCCCCCATTCCCGAAAATGTTTATCTGAATTTCTTCAAAGGAGAACATACGCAAAAAGCAGTTGGCGACGGTTCTGTTTTTTATCTCTTGTCTCCCGGTGCGGCTCAAAAAATTAAAGATTTCAATCCCGAAGCGAAGATCATTATCATGCTGCGGAACCCGGTGCAATTGGTATATTCCCTGCATACCGAAAATCTTTCCAATGGAGACGACAACATAGAAGACTTTGAAGAAGCGCTGAATGCCGAAAGCAGCAGGAGGGAGGGCAAGCTTATTCCGCCCCACCACAATGCTCCGCTGGAAGCGGTTTTTTACAGCGAAGTGGCTAAGTTTTATGAACAGGTGCAGCGGTATAAAACGGTTTTTGGAGACGATAAAGTGCATGTTATTTTCTTTGATGATTTTAAAGCCGATACCCCAAAAGAATATGGCAAGGTATTGAAATTCCTGGGGCTGGAAGAGATTATGCCCCCATCGCTGAAGGTGGTTAATCCGAGTAAGGTTCCGCGCAGCAAAGCCTATTTAAACTTTCTGCTTAGCCCTCCGGGTTTCATCAAAGCAGCGGGGCGGGCCCTGTTTCCGCACCATAGCTTAAGGAGGGAAAAGGTGATTGACTTCTTATGGAACCTGAACCGGAAATATGTGCCGCGCAAACCTATATCAGATAAGCTAAAGCAGCGCCTTATCGATATCTATAAAGACGATATGGAGAAGCTGGGGAAATTATTGAATCGGGATTTGAGTGATTGGACAAAAATGTAAATGGAGGATGCCAAACTGAAAATATTATTCATCTCCTGCTGGTATCCAAATAAAATCAGGCCGCTCAACGGGATATTTGTAAAACGACATGCCGCGGCAAGCGCCCTTAATTGCGATGTTTCCGCTATTTTTATTTGTGGGGCCGGCAGCAAATCTATTGATGAATCGGTGGAGGATGGTGTGTATACCTTACGGGGATATTATAAAATTCCCTCAGTTAAAATTCCGCTTATTACCAAAATGGTGAAGTTAGTCCGCTACATGCTCATGTGGAAAAAGGTATTGTCGTTTTATAAAAATAAAAGGGGCAAGCCTGATCTAATTAATTCGAATGTGGTGTATTATCCTGTTTCTATTATAGCTCCCTTGTTAAAGAAAGTTTGGGGTGTTCCCTATGTCATTACCGAACATTGGTCCGGTTATTTTCCCGAAGACGGACGATACAGCGGTTTTATTTTAACATCCATTTCCCGCCATGCGGTGGCCAAAGCCGGAGCCGTGATTACCGTATCTAAAAAACTAAGCAACACCATGCAGTCATTAGGACTTAAGAGCCGATATTTTCTTATTCCCAATGTGGTAGATACTGACGTGTTTACACTAAAGCCGGTACGCACCCCGGACGGCCATTTTAATTTCATTCACATATCTTCGCTGAGCGGGGAAAAGAATGTTACCGGAATCATCAGGACATTTAAAAAATTCCATGTGCTTCATCCGGATTCAAGACTTACCTTGATATGGGATAAAGAATCGAAAGAATTACTGGATAAATTAAACGAAGAAAGTTTTTCGGAAGCCGACGGTGTTTTTCTTATCGGGCGCAAAGTGGGGCTGGAATTGGCTGCCGTTTATCAGCAAGCTGATGCCTTTATTCTTTTCAGTAATTTCGAAAATCTGCCCGTGGTAATGCTGGAATCATTATGCTGCGGAGTACCGGTTATAGGCACACGGGTGGGCGATGTGCCGGAATATATCAACGAGAATAACGGGTTGCTGGTCGACTCTAAAAATGAGACTCAGTTGCTGGATGCCATGGAGAAAATGTACAGTAGTAAGGGAAAGTATAATCCGGTGGAAATACGAAGGGAAGTGGTGGATAAGGTAAACGCTGCTGCCATAGCAAAGCAATTTTTAGCGGTCTATAAAATCTGTCTTAATAAGAATTGATATGTGCGGCATTGCAGGGATAATAGCATTGAATAAAAACACTTCCGGCTTGGCTGCAGCAGCAGGACGCATGAATGATACTATCCGTCATCGCGGGCCCGACGGGGAAGGCTATTTGCTCATTTGTAATGATTCCGAAACAGCAGCCTATGGAAAAGATACTCCGCAATCTATCATTCAATCATCCATTTTACATAAGCCTGTTCAGTCAATAAGCGACAACGGGAAAATAATAGGCGTGCTTGCCCACCGCAGGCTTAGCATTATTGATATTACTGCCACCGGGCACCAGCCCTTATGCAATATTTCCAAAAAGCTGTGGATCGTTTTCAACGGGGAGATTTATAATTATATTGAATTGCGGAATGAGCTTACCAATAAGGGGCATCGGTTTCATACCTCATCGGATACCGAAGTGGTGCTTGCAGCCTATTCCGAATGGGGCTACGAATGCGTGAACCACTTTAACGGCATGTGGGCATTCGTAATTTACGATAAAAACAAAAAGCAATTATTCGCCAGCCGCGACCGCTTTGGGGTAAAGCCTTTTTATTATTGCCAAAATGAAAACACCTTCGCATTTGCATCGGAACAAAAAGCATTGCTCACCACAGGCATAACGGATTACAGGCGGAATGAAAAAGCCATTTTCGACTACTGGGTTTTTTCTAAAATGGAAGAAGAGGAGGAAGGCATGTTCAAAGGAATTTATGAGTTGTTTCCTTCGCATTCCCTCACGCTCAACTTAGAAACAGGTGCATTGAAAAAGTGGAAATATTACACACTTCCCTTTTCCGAAGATTATACCGATCCGGGTTTCAAGTTGGCAGAGAGTGTGGAAAAGATACAATCCCTTTTCCTCGATTCCGTGCGGCTGAGGCTGCGTTCCGATGTGGAGGTGGCTTCGTGCCTTAGCGGCGGAGTGGACAGTTCTTCCATTGTCAGCGCTATTTATAAACTGACCGGCAAAGGACTTAATACCTTCACTACTTCCTTTCATGAAAAAGCGCTGGATGAAAGTAATTGGGCGAAAATTGTTTCCGATTATACGCACTCCCATGCGCATTATACCTATCCTGCTTCGGCTGAATTATTGAATGACTTGAGTGACCTGATCTACTGCCAGGATATACCTATTTGGAATACCAGCACCTACGCCCAGTTCCGTGTGATGCGGCTGATAAAGGAAAACAACATAAAGGTGGTGCTGGACGGACAAGGCGGAGATGAGCTTTTTGGGGGATACGGCAGTTATTATTTTTATTACCTGCGGGATGTATTGCGGCATAAAGGAATAACTGAATTCCGGAAGCAAGCCAAGGCGCTGGGTCAATCGAAAAGATATTTTAAAGAGTTGATTTTAAAAAAGTATTTGAATTATCTGCCCGCTTCACAAAAGCTAAAAGCGCATTTGGCTATGCACCCTGAATTGAAATACCTTAACCGGGATTTCCTGAATAGGAATGCGGAAAGAATAAAGCAAAAAAATGATAATTATACCCTTAACGCATATCTGAACAGGGACTTTAACGGCACGCTTTTAAAAACCTATTTGAAATGCGAAGACCGTTGCTCCATGTGGCATTCGGTGGAATCGAGAACGCCTTTTTCCGATGATATTAATTTAATTGAATATGTTTTTTCCTTGCCCTCTTCGGTAAAAATGGTGAACGGAGAGTTGAAATCGCTTATGCGTACTGCCATGCGCGGCATAACGCCAGATGTTATTTTACGCCGCAAGGATAAAATGGGTTACCTGACGCCCAACCGCCAATGGATAGCCGATATACGGAATGATGTGCGGCATGTATTTGAAAACCCCGCCTTAACGGAATACCTGGATACAAAAAGTATTTTGAAAGATTACGATACCCTCTTTAACCAAACTGGCAAACCCGGCGAGGGGCGCATGTTTAAATTTATAGTGTTTGCAAAGTGGATGGAAGTGTTTTCGGGGAAACTTTAATGACACATACAGTGCGATTGTCATTCTGAGCGAAGCGAAGAATCTCCATATACTATA
>Ga0302185_10001992_pt1 | contig 13760 bp, 13 predicted proteins | sample II_Bog_E1_1_FD_200231 | JGI IMG/M metagenome (GOLD analysis project Ga0302185, IMG submission 200231) | Peat permafrost microbial communities from Stordalen Mire near Abisko, Sweden - II_Bog_E1_2 | ecosystem: Environmental > Terrestrial > Soil > Wetlands > Peat | place: Sweden: Abisko... | reverse complement strand
TTCTGCAACCACACATATACCCCTTCAAAGAACATGGGCGCTTGGTTCATCAAAAACTGCCCGTCCAGCATATAGTTTGCATTCCTCGTGTTGAGTTCCAGTGGGCAGCACTCCGGCTCTATGACAAATAGATTACCTGAAAAACTGATCGCTGCTATCTTATATATACGCTGGTTCCAGGGTATGATAACTTCATAGTCATATTGCTTGTAAGCAGTGTCCGTTACATCCAGGATTGTATACAGCGGGTTACATAGAGAGTCATTAGGTTTTGTCGAATTGAAATAAAACCAGTTACTTCCGGCTATAGCAGTATTGATGAGTACTGTCGAATCTACTAAATTTGAAAAGCTATTGTCAGGCAAAAATTTCTTTACCACGATCGTCTCCACTTCCGTAGAGTCATAACCCACCAGCCCGATATTTAATTTGTCCGATAAGTAAACTGTCCGCGTCGTAGTTGTGGTATTCGCAGTTTGATTCTTTGTACACCCCAAAAGGCAAACGCAGAGGGAAATGATAGATAAGGTTCGTACAGACATGGGGTTTATATTTTGTTAATAAGGTAAATATACGAATAATAATATTATTTTAGCAGCCAACTATGAAAAATATATTCATTGTGATGGGTGTAGCTTTTTGTTCTGTATTCCTTTCGTTCAAAAAAGAAGGCGGGGACAAATTCACCGGCACCTGGTTCTGGCGCGCCCAATACTTCGATGATACCGAATTGAACGCCAGTAAAGGCGCAGTCGAAACACAGGCCATAAACAAGATTACAATTAAGAAAGACGGCGAAAGATATTTGTTGACTTATGATGTTGCAAAGCCCCTGTTTAGCATGGGTGGACCTGACGGCCCCAAACAACTTACACTCGTCTATACCTGCCGCAACGATTCCTTAATAAATCTGGGCGGGTTGGGTTACGTTGCATTCCTCAAAGGGTCAAGCCATCTGCTCTGGAATAACCAGGAATGGGAAAGACCAGGCACAAGGAAGTAAATGATTATCTCGGCTGGATCATGCCGGTTGTACATTGAAATCTCACATAGCCCAAAGTTTCGCCCGCGGGTACTTAGAAATGCGCATATTAAAGGCTTAACCGTTTTAACGGTTTATATAATGGAAATGTGTTTCGGTTGGCCTAATTTATAGTTGCGGTATTATTAATGATGTTGCCACTTATCATTTTGCTGCCAGTTGCGCTGCTTACCCACATTTTATAGTTGCCTTCTACGGTTTTGCCTTCCGCCTTTGTTACATTTACTGTTACACTATCCACTCTGTATTCTTGCCCGCCTTTAAACGTTTCTGCAAAGGAATTGCCCGCAATGTGTGTCCCCAATTTATTTGCCGTTGTGTCTGTTACAGATGGGGCGTTAAAAGCAATGCTCTTAAAAACACCGATCCCGTTTGCAGGCCCTGCCACATTAAGTATCATTATATTGATCGGGAAACTAGGGGAGGACATGCTACACGCCAAACTAAAAAATGAGCTGTTTGTTGTTTTATGCAGGGAACATCCGTAGCAGATCGTCTTACCATTCTTGTCCGTAGTAGTCATAAAGGTCATTGGCGCTGCACCCATCATAGTATCAGCAATCGCATCGGTTTGATTGGTATCATCGCCCTGGGCAATAACTTGTCCGCCGGTTCTTGTCTCTGTTACTATTGTGTCCGCATAGGTCACACTGTTATCTGTAGCAGTAATAACATCAATTACCTCTTTGTTCTGGATTTGGTTTTTACAGGATACCAGCACGAAAATAGAAATTAGCGGCAAAAGGATGTTTTTCATTTCGGCATTTTTAGCTGCATAAATATAAATTTAGTTGCCACAATATTTTGCCATATTAACATTAATTAACATGCTGTTTCTCGCCGGCAATAATTAATAGGCCTCGGTCAAAAAAACTGCGCTTACGGTTCGGGATTATCTTCCTAATTTGCTTCAGTAATATGAAGCACTATTTCAAAAATGCAATAAAAATCACCGGTGAGTATATCGGTTTTGGACTTACGACCCACGACTTACGAATTTATGAAACATATTATAAAAATCACGCGTGATAAAACTGAGACATTTTTGAGACATTCTAGAGCACTAATACATTGAAAAACAACAACTTAAATCATTTTAAAATTTTTCCTGGACATTGTGACATTTTATGGGCCTCACTTATTTCCGGGAAATCATTTTTTGACGCCTTTATTTTAAGTTATACATTAAACTAAATTACAAATTCATCATGAAAAATCCTAAAATCCTGAAAATCCTGATCAAAATCAACTGAAAAAATGTTTTCAGTTGATTTAAAATCAACTATAAAATTTCACAAAACGTCCGAAACCCGCTGCCAGCCTACATCACTATTAAAAAAGCCGAAAAAAATCAACATAGATCAACTGTAGATTTTAAAACAACAAAAACAGTAATATATAAAATTCAAATCACACCACCTGTTATAAAATGATAAAACCGAACGACATACCACAAAGTTTGCTGCGCGATTTGCAGGGCATCCCCGGTTTCAATGAGTCGGCTTTTATTGCAGCCCACCAGCTTTCGGCTCCTGTATCTGTTCGGCTTAACCCTGCAAAAGATATCGGCCTGTTTTCTGCCCATGAGCATATTCCCTGGTGCCCCGGCGGTGTTTATCTCAGTGAGCGGCCGGTGTTCACATTAGATCCCGCTTTTCATGCCGGTGCATACTATGTGCAGGAGGCATCGTCCATGTTTTTACACCACATGCTCTCCGGCATTTTGGTCCACACAAAAGGTTTGCGTGTGCTCGATCTGTGTGCTGCACCCGGCGGCAAGAGCACGCTGATCGCATCCTTACTTGATCCCGAAAGCCTACTCATATCTAATGAGGTCATTCGCACCCGTGCTGCCATTCTTGATGAGAACATCGCCCGCTGGGGCTATATGAATACTTGGGTCACCGGCAATGACCCCCGCGATTTTGCAAAGCTTCCCGGTTATTTTGATGTCATTGTGGTCGATGCCCCTTGCAGCGGCTCCGGCCTCTGGCGCAAAGATGCCCGCTCTATCGATGAGTGGAGTGAGGCCAATGTCCAGATGTGCAGCGAGCGTCAGCAGCGAATCCTCGCAGATGTTTGGCCCGCCTTAAAGGAGAACGGCATCCTCGTATACGCTACCTGTTCTTACTCCCCGCAGGAAGATGAGCAGATACTCGATTGGCTAGCTCAGGAATTTCAGGTGCAGTCCTTATCTGTTGAGGTGAAGGAAGAGTGGGGTATAACATCGGTTATCTCGTCAAAAGGGATGGTGGGCTATAGGTTTTTCCCCGGTTCAGTAAAAGGGGAGGGCTTTTTTATTGCAGCATTACAAAAAAAAGAAGAGGCAGGCGAAATGCGCCCCATAAGATTTAAATCAGCCCACGATAAAAAAATACAGCAGCAGGCAGGTTATTTATTACAGGATAACAATGTGTTTTTTATACCCGCTGACAAAGAAAGCTATAGTGCCATTCGGCCATCACATGAGCCCGACTGGCATCAGCTTCAGAAAGCAGTATATCTGCGCCGCACAGGGTTGAAATTAGGCAGCGCTACTGCCAAAGAATGGTTGCCAGATCATGAGGTGGCGCTTAGTGTAGATGCAAACAAAGAGCTGCCGCATATCAATGTCGGTCGGGATCAGGCATTGCGTTTTTTAAAGCGGGAAGACACTGGTATAAACGATGTGGCAAAAGGCTGGAACGTCATTAGGTATAATGGTCTCGGCCTTGGTTGGGTAAAAGCGCTCGGCAACCGTATGAATAATTACTTGCCCAAACATTGGCGCATCAGGATGGATATAGATGTTTAAACTCGTTTCAATGACACAATTAAAGTATTTATTAAAACACGCTATCGCTAATTTAACATGACTGTAGGTATAATTTTGGGCATAATTGTTGTACTTTTCGGCATAAATCAGGTCGTTATGCTGAGATATGTGTTTATTTTTTTATTGTCAGTTTTAAGTATGCATGCGGTTGCCCAGGAAACCGATAGCTTGTTTGCCATTCGTAAAGGAGCTAAATGGGCTATAAAATATGAACTGAAGCAGTGGGAGTCTACCCGCATGCTCGCGCAGCGCTACTATGTTTCAGAACGCGAATTTGAATATGAGCCCGACTTCGACCGCACAAAAAAGATGGTTCCGGGAACCATAATTTATATCCCCGTTACAGCCGAGAACTATTCACTCGTTAAGCCATCTGCCTTAGACTCCCGCGATATGCATGAACTTTATTTCCGGGTCGGGCCAAAAGATGATATTGCCCTCATCAGCACATATGCTGGTGTTACAAAATCTACTATGAGGACCTGGAACAATCTGCACTGCAATAGCCTTACGGAAGGCCAGACCCTGTTTATAGGTTGGGTAAGGATGATTGGGCGCGATACCACAGATAACCCCACAAGAGCTGCCGCATACCCTCCTTTGCCGGTGAAACCAGTTGTGGTCGACACATCTAAGCTCCACATTCTTGGTGGCCTTGATACTGTTTATAACAGGCAGACTAACAATGGCCTTAATGTACTCACAGAAAAAGGTACATCAGTATTTTTTGAAAAAGGAGGAAAGACAACTGCATTTGTTGCCTTCCATAATGGTACACCTCGGGGCACTATCATTAAAGTATTTAACCCCGGCACTAACAAAACGATATATGTAAAAGTATTAGGCCCTGTTCCTGACACTAAGTTATATTCCGGCAGTATCATAGGTATCTGTGAGGCGGCAAAAGAAGCCCTCGGCATAGCTGAAAATAAAGCATGGGTTGAATTGTCATACCCCGCTAATTAAAGGTGGTTACTTGGCTGGGGCTACGATCAGCACATGGGTATATTTCAAGTGCTGAATTTAGGATTTGTGATTCGGATCCGGGCTTTTTACTTTTTTAATTTTTACTTTTTACTTTTTAATGAAGGTACTTGTAATTCGTTTTTCTTCTATTGGTGATATTGTTTTAACAACGCCCGTTATCCGTTGCCTCAGGCAGCAGCGCAAGGACGTCACCATACATTATCTCACCAAGGCGGCTTACGGCACCATTCTCATCAATAACCCTTACATCGATAAACTGCATTATTTGCAGGACGATCTCGAGCCGGTAATAGAAGAGCTGAAGAAAGAAAAATTTGATTGTGTAATAGACCTCCACAATAATATCCGCACTATGCGGGTAAAGAAAGCGCTCAATGTAAAGAGCTCCTCTTTCCCCAAGCTTAATGTCCAGAAATGGCTCCTCACTAATTTCAAAATAGACCTCATGCCCGATAAGAGCATTGTGGAGCGATATTTTGAAACAGTACACTCGCTGAATGTCCGTAACGATGGCAAAGGCCTGGACTACTTTTTACGGGAAGACAAAAAACTGAGTGATAACGATATCCCCGTCAGCCATTGGGGTGGTTATGTAGGCTGCGTCATTGGCGGCTCTTACACCACCAAAAAATTACCTGTTGCACAGTGGAAGAAATTCTGCGAACTGGTTCCTTACCCCGTGATATTACTCGGTGGCCCGGAAGACAGGGACGAAGGCGCTGAAATTGCAGACCAGGACAATATCAAAATATACAACTCTTGCGGCAAGTTCAATATTAATGAATCCGCCGAATTGGTAAAGATTGCCCGCGTCATTGTAAGCAATGATACAGGTTTAATGCACGTCGCCGCAGCGTTCCAAAAGCCCGTGATTTCTTTATGGGGCAATACTTCACCGGAGATGGGTATGTTTCCATATTATGGTTTCAATAACCTTAAAGAAAGGGTAGCCCCTCAATCAGTTATCATGGAAAATGAGAAGCTAGGTTGCCATCCATGCAGTAAGCTAGGCTATAACAAGTGCCCTAAAAAGCATTTCAAATGCATGAATGATCTGGATATGGTTTTTGCCGTTGAACAGGTCAGGAAATTTTGGATCAGTAACACATCTAAAGTATAACAGTGATTTTTTCAACTATCGATAATGATTTTGATTTTTCTATAATTAACCCAAAATGAAAACAGGTAACTTTGAGCATGTTCCACTTACTGATGAAGAAAAGGATGTTTTGTACAATATATACAAAACCCGCCAAAGATTTCTTTACCTCGCTTACTGCGGCATAAGCGGTTTCGCACTTGTCTGTTGTCTGAGAAGCATCGCCAAAACAAATGATACATACGATGTTAAAGAACGCTATACCGATTCTGGTATGCCGATATGGGTTTTCAGTGTGTCCGTCATTGCGCTGATTGTGATATCAAGTGCATTATTTTTTCTTTTCAAAAAAGTGATGCCGTTTTTGAAGGATTTTAGATCCGGTGTGAAGGAAAAAGTACCCTATAGTATTGTTAGAAAAGAATATTTTCCACTCACAAATCAGTATTATGTAGCGCTTGATGATCCAGACTATATGCATCACGAAATAGATGAAGAAACCTATTACAAGGTATGTGAGGGTGACAATATGTATATATACAGAGCTATCAACTCGAAGTATATTTTTGAATTGAATGGCAGGTTTACTATTTTATAATAAATAGTAAAATAAAGTTCTTTGAAATTATGACAAATATTTGCCCACGATCGGCACCCTTCGGCCTATACCAAAAGCTTTAGGTGATACACGGATAATAGGGCAGAACTGGTTACGCTTATATTCATTGGTGTTCACCAGTTTTAATATGCGGGTCACCAGTGCAGGTTCGTTGCCCAGGCTGATTATTTCTTTCGGCCCTTGCCTGCGCTCTATGTATTGGTATAATATAGGGTCTAGGACATCATATTCAGGTAGGCTGTCACTGTCTTTCTGGTCATGCCGCAACTCAGCGCTGGGAGCCTTTTCAATTATATTTGCCGGGATGATTTCTTTATCTCGGTTTATGTAGCGGGCAAGGGCATATACCTGCATTTTGTACAGATCACCAATTACGCCAAGGCCACCGGCCATATCTCCGTATAGTGTGCCATACCCGGTGGCAAGCTCACTCTTGTTAGATGTATTCAGCAGTATTGATCCAAACTTGTTCGACATCGCCATCACCAATGCTCCGCGTATCCGTGATTGCAGGTTTTCTTCAGCCACATTGAATGGCAGGTTTTTAAAAACAGGTTGCAGCGATTTTTCAAATTGCTCAAATATGCCTTTAATAGGGATGGTATCGAAATGGTTCCCGAGGTTTTTTGAAAGTTGTTCGGCATCAGTTACAGAGTGCCCCGTTGAGAATTGCGAAGGAAGCAGCAAGGCATTTACATTGTCGGCACCAAGCGCTTCGCATGCCAATGCCAGCACCACAGCACTGTCTATACCACCGGAAGAAGCTACTATGGCCTTTGTAAAGCCCATCTTACCGAAGTAGTCGCGAATGCCAAGGATTATGGCGCTGTGTATTTTAGATGTGTTTCTGTTTGGCTCAAAACGCTCAGGCATTAACTCTTGTATTTTCACATTGGCTGCAGTGCGTACAACCTCGTTAGCGAAAGTGCCATCATCGTTCCACGTCACTGATTTCATTGACTCCCCGAAGTAGGGCATCTCACTGAGCAGGTCCCCATTTGCATTCATTACCAGTGATCCTCCGTCAAATATGATCTCTGTCTGCGAACCCACTGTATTACAGTAAATCATTGGGAGATTGTACTTAAGCACATTGCGTTTTATAATGCTTTTGCGGCCATCCTCATGGATATAATCAAATGGCGATGCGCTAAGGTTGATCATAATATCCGGTTTCTGCTTGATCAGTTCATCCATGGGGCAGATACGATAGAGCGGATCATCGCCTAGGTTCCAGATATCTTCGCATATAGTCACCGCCAGTTTTTTCCCTTTGAATTGCAATACGTTCCATTCATAGGCTGGCTCAAAGTATCGATACTCATCAAAAATATCGTAGTTCGGCAGCAACGATTTGTGTACTATTCCTTTTATCTCCTTTTCAAAAAGCAGGTAAGCGCTGTTAAACAGGTCTTTACCCTCAACTTTAGGATTGCGTGATGGGCAACCTACAAGCACCCCGATGGTATCTGCAACTTGTCTTATTTTATCAATAGATGCCAGGCCTTGTTCTATAAAGTCATTGAACTCCAGAAAGTCGCGCGGCGGGTAACCGCAAACACACAGCTCTGAGAACACGATCAGATCGCCATTTTGCTTTTTTGCTTCTTCTATCGCCGATATGATCTTAGCGGTATTGGCTTCGAAATTGCCTATATGATAGTTTTGTTGCGAGAGGAAAATTTTCATATTCGTGTTTAGCCCTGATCAGGAATATTGCAAAGGTATTACAACCCACACAAAAATGCCATAGTATCAATTCCGTCGGCATACTCACTTAATGCAGGTTTTTGAGAGTCTCCAAAAGGAACAAAACCATTACCTATTATAGCTTGTATTTCTTGGTTACTTTTCAATTCCGCTATAAGATGCTTTTTGTTGTCATAATATTTATAGTGTAGCACACTTACGGCAGAGAACGGCATATCGTTTTCAACCATAAGCAGCGATTCATTACTCATGTATGGCACTCGGTTCAGAAGGTATATTGCCAGGTGGTAATCATAATTGTTCTTGTATTTATTCAGGTCAGCATAATCATTGTGCCGGTTAAAAATATTCAACAACCTCGCGAAATCGAAATTGTGCGGTACATATATCTGGGTCACATTCCTGCAGCCAAGGCCATAGTACATATAGACGTCATCTGCCAGTAATGCAAGTTGTTCATCCGTTTCTGCGCCATCAAGCACCGCAACGGATGTGCGATTCTTTCGGATGATATGCGGGTATTTACCAAAATATTGTTCAAAATAGCGGGCTGTATTGTTGTTTCCCGTAGCTATGTAGGCATCGCAATTATTAAGGCGCTCGGCTATTTGTACCTGTTCCGTTACTGCAGGCTCCCATTCGGTTAGCTTTCCAATAAGGTGTTTTAGCAGTACCTCATCTTTTGAAGATAGCTTAATTAGTAAATGATGCCCAGCTACGAAGCCACAAAGGAAATCATGAAAACCAACGAGCGGAATATTGCCAGCCATCACTATACCTACTCTCTTTATTTTTTCAGGCAAAGTGTATTGCGCCACCCATTGCTGCAATTGATCTTTTTGCAGGAACTGGTCTGTAATATTTTCGATAGCTAAGGATACATGTGCAGGTGTGAACCACGCATTTGCCCCTACCGAGCGATCCTGGGCATCCATCCATTCCATGCTATTTTGGCCCATATATTCGCCGAGTTGCGATAAAAGGTCAATTCTATTGTTTATCGTTAAGTTATTAGTCATATATTGTATGTGCTAAGCTAAATTTTGGATTTATTTACAGTTTTAACTATAGAGTATTTGATGCGAAGTTGTAACTTTGTGCGCACATAAACTAAATTTTAGACTTCTTATGGCTATTAAGATCACCGATGAATGTATCAATTGCGGCGCTTGTGAACCTGAATGTCCTAATAATGCGATATACGAAGGTGGGGTAGAATGGACAATGGCTGATGGCACTACCTTAAAAGGCCCATACACTTTGATGGACGGTTCTGTTACTGATGCGGCAGCACCTCATGCTCCTGTAGCTGTAGACGTGTATTACATTACTCCAAATAAATGTACAGAATGTCAGGGTTTTCATGATGAGCCCCAGTGTGCTGCTGTTTGCCCGGTAGATTGTTGTGTGCCTGATGAAATGTACAGGGAAACAGTAGACGAATTGCTGGGTAAAAAAGCTAAGCTGCACCTTTAGTACAAAGTTTCAATTGCACGATCCCGCGGGTAATTAATAGTTTTTAGGCATGCCTGTTTTTCGCCATGTACTGTCGTCTTTTATGCCAAGCTGGTCTATGGAGTTAGCCAATTGTTTTAGGAAATAGGGCCCAAAATTTGCATCACGGATCGTTTTTGTACTATCGTTATACTGGATAGTGATGACCAGGCCGGAAATGTCAGGGACGCGGGTTTTATATATGTTTTGACAAGTATCAACCCTATATGTGGTAAACTGATTAATTAGTTCCATAGCTTTTTCGGGGCTTATCTTTTTCTCGAATATTCCGGTATCGGGGTTAAAGCGAAGTGCAGTGTAAGTCATCATTCCATCGCTGTTTATTTCGATCGAATACTGAGGACACCGGCCATAACATCCGGGATGCAGTACGCTTACAGAGGTTATATTGCCATTGTGCCTGTGTCTCTTTTCATGCTTATGTCTGGCGCCGATTGCAGGCAGTCCAATTCCGAAAAGCAGGACAGAGAAAATGACAATCGCGATTTTCTTCATTTTTTTTATTTTACAGTCTAAAGATAACTTTATTAGGGCATGCCCTTGAAAAATGCTTAGGCTCTTTGGAAAATTACAGACCAACTATGTTGCCAGTAGAAGAACTTCAGGAATTATTATACCAGTTAGCGTTGACTTATGTACCAGGCATTGGTGCGAAGACAGGGCGGGCTTTGCTGGAGCATTTTGGGGATGCTGCTACCATTTTCAAAAGGCCGCTAAAGGAACTTAACAACATCTGCAAAATAGGTGAAGCAAAAGTAAAGGGATTTAAGGATAATGAGGTAATAGGAAAAGCGGAACGCGAACTTGCTTTTGTGGTAAAAAATGACCTGCAAGCTTTGTATCACAATCATGGTTTTCCTAAAAGGCTAGCCAATTGTATTGATGCGCCTCTGCTACTGTTTTATAAAGGTAATGCTGATCTTGATGCTGCTAAGGTGGTAGCGATAGTTGGCACCAGGAAAAACACGGATTACGGCACACAGCTCTGCGAAGAACTGGTGGAAAGGCTCAGAACCGTGGACAATGTGCTGGTGGTGAGCGGCCTGGCGTTGGGCATAGATGCAGTAGCTCATAAAAGATCGGTATCCCTGGGTATACCTACTGTTGGTGTATTAGGGCATGGGATAGACAGGGTATATCCTTATATGCACAAAGACCTTGCAGAACAGATGATAGAAAATGGTGGCTTGCTTACTGAGTTCCCTTCAGAAACGTTACCCGACCGGCCCAACTTCCCGATGCGTAACCGTATCGTGGCTGGAATGAGTGATGTAACAGTGGTAGTGGAAAGCCATAAAGCAGGTGGCGCGCTGATCACAGCTCATATGGCCAGTGGCTATAACCGTGAAGTAGCTGCATTTCCCGGCAGGGTGAATGACAGCAGAAGTGCCGGGTGCAATGAACTGATACGCACAAACATTGCAGCGATGATCACCAAGCCCGATGACCTGCTGGAGATGATGAACTGGAACAATGAAGGCAAACCCAAAGCGGTTCAGAAACAACTGTTCATTAATCTTTCGGAGGATGAGCAGAAGATCGTGGACTTGTTACAAACTAAGGATAGTGTGCATGCTGACGAATTGTTTCATGGCACCGGGCTTGCGAATTCGCAACTAGCTGCAACATTACTACAGCTGGAAATGCAAGGCCTGATAAAATCATTGCCAGGCAAGCTTTACCGGATGTATTAAAATATATCAAAGAGCTTTAAACGGAACGAAAAAATGATCATTAGTATTTTGATAACAATATTTTATAAATAAGCTTTCCTCAGTTTGATAGTTTAATTACATTTGAGAAATTGTTTGAACTCAAATGAGTGTTAATAATCTTCAGCGGATCCTATTGATAGATGATGATGCGGGTAACAATACGGTAAGCAGGATATTCCTAAAGAGAGTAGTAGTTGAAACGGAGATCGTGGCATTTACTGATCCTGTAAAAGGCCTTGAGTATATAGCTACAGAATATGCAGCTAAACCGGTTAATACTATTCTTCTGCTTGACATAAATATGCCCATTCTATCCGGTTGGGATGTATTGGGCAAGTTTTCTGATATGCCGGATGATATAAAGAAATACTTCACCATTTTTATATTGACGTCTTCCATCAATATTGACGATAAACAAAGAGCTGCGGCACACCCGCTGGTAAACGCGTACATTGAAAAACCGATGACGATAGGGCTTTTGAAAAGTATATTTTTAAATGATTAGCAATACTTTTCACGCTGCCATCACCACCTGAGCAGTTCACCAATTTTTTCCGCGACCTTATCTGCGTTGGGCAGCATGGCTGCTTCGAGGCCCATATTCATTGGGACTGCGGGCAGGTCGAGGGCGCCGATGGTTTGCACCGGGGCATCGAGATGCTGGAAACAGTTTTGGGCGATGCGGCCTGCTACTGCTTCACAGAATGAGTTGCGGAGCTGCTCTTCGGTAAGGACGATGCACTTGCCATGTTTCTTTACTGTGCTGTAAATGAGTGCTTCATCGAGTGGGTATATGGTGCGGATGTCTATGACCTCGACATTGCCGGGATATTGTTTTGCGGCATTTTTAGCCCAATATACGCCCATGCCATAAGTAATGATACACAGAGACTGGCCGTTGTCAATGGCTTCCTGGTCAGCTTCAAGGACTACTGCGCCTTTACCGAAGGGTAGGATGTAATTACGATCGGGCTCGATCATTTTTGCTTCCTCGGTGCCGGGTACTTTGCTCCAGTAGAGGCCTTTGTGCTCCAGCATAACGATGGGGTTACCGTCGTAGTAGGCAGCTTTTATGAGACCCTTTATATCTGCTGCATTGCTGGGGTATGCTATTTTGATCCCTTTTATGGTGGCGAGTGTGCTTTCCACACTGCCACTGTGGTATGGGCCGTCGCCGCCATAGGCGCCAATGGGCACACGGAGTATCATGGATATGGGGAACTTGCCGCAACTGAGGTAGCATGATTTGCTGATCTCAGTGACGAGCTGGTTGAGGCCCGGGTATATATAATCGGCAAACTGAACTTCTACTATTGGCTTGAGGCCCACGGCGTTCATGCCTACGGTGGAACCCACTATGTAAGCTTCCTGGATGGCCATGTTGAATACGCGGTTGTCACCGAATTTGTCGGCAAGTGTTGCAGCTTCACGGAACACACCACCGAGGCGTTTGCCTACATCCTGGCCATAAAAAAGGGCTTCGGGATGGTCTTGCAGTATTTCTTCAACGGCATGCAGTGCAGCATCAACCATCACCGCCTTTTCGCGGCCCTGTGGGCAACGATCGCCTTTTTCTTCGGTTACAGGTGTGGGTACGTAAACATGCCGACTGACAGTGGAGGGGTCAGGATCGGGTGCAGCAACGGCAGCCTCAAACTCCCGCTGTATGTGTATTTTTTCTTCTTCTTCTATTTTGTTGAGGTCGGATTCAGTGATCCCTTTTTGCAGTAACAATTGCGCCCTGAGTTTTGGTCCGGGATCATCCAATGCATGTTTTGCGAGGTCTTCGGGTGTGCGATACCATTCTTTGCGGACACCTGATGTATGGTGGCCGAGCAAAGGCACTTTGGCATGCACTAGTATGGGCTTACGGTTTGTCCTGACATACTCAATGGCGTGCTCCATAGTTAAGTACGCATCGGTAAAGACGCTGCCATCGACCTGGAGGCGTTCCATGCCTTTGAAGCCAGCGGCAAACTCATAAGCATTCATGGTGCGGGCTTCATCGCTGCTTACTGAAATACCCCAATCGTTATCCTGGACGAGGTATATTATTGGTAACTGGTGCAGCACTGCAAACTGGAAAGCCTCGCCCACTTCACCTTCTGTAACGCTGCCATCGCCGAGTGAGCATATGGTAACGGGCGGAACAGGGTAGTTGGACAGTTTTTGTTTTTCGCGGTATTGTATGCCTTGTGCAATGCCTGTAGTGGGTATGGCTTGCATACCTGTAGCGCTGCTCTGGTGAATTATGGTGG
>Ga0302185_10001991_pt1 | contig 13760 bp, 13 predicted proteins | sample II_Bog_E1_1_FD_200231 | JGI IMG/M metagenome (GOLD analysis project Ga0302185, IMG submission 200231) | Peat permafrost microbial communities from Stordalen Mire near Abisko, Sweden - II_Bog_E1_2 | ecosystem: Environmental > Terrestrial > Soil > Wetlands > Peat | place: Sweden: Abisko... | reverse complement strand
CGCTTCTCTATCCTCCAGATAAGGAAGAAATCAATTACGCAATAATTCAACTTAGAGAGCAACATAAAAAGTAATTCAACAAGAGACAACTTCGTCATGCAAGGTAGAATTGGATGGCGAGTTCAAATAAAAAATGATAAAATATGTAAAGATATTGTAGAATGAAAGAATTTAAAGATTACAGCAAACAAAAAGAATTAAAAATAATTAAATTGCCAAATCAGAAAGAAAAGAAAACTAAGTGGATGATTTATAAGAATTAACAGTAAACTTAACATCCAGACTGAAAACTAAAACTCCATTCCAGTTAGTCGGAGACATTCTCAAAAATAATGCTCATATCGCTCGCCAAATTGGCAAATACCTTGACCTAACCAAACTACTCGAAAATCGATTGAATTTTCAAGAAAAAAGGAATACTTTGACTTCCAATTCATTGAAAAATACGTTATAATTAATGCTTTATCAATTGTGATACTTTACTTTTATATTGTTTATTTGTTTATCAATAAATGAGATTGCATTGTCATAAGTCTTCGACACCGAGGGTATACACTTCGTAATGTGAGAGATCAACCTATCTCTATGGGCCTTATCCAAGTAGAGCACCCACTTTCTATCCTCGACTTTCATAGTAGGAATTAGAAATGCCAAAATTACTAAAAACTTTCATCTCTAATGATTTTAGCCTAATTTCACTATTCCCAAAAATCAAATAATAATCGTCATAAGTAATGGCCCTTTTCTCTCTCATTTCGAACACTTTTCTCCCCCAAAGTGAAAAGATCAATCCCATTCCCTTCTTAATTCCGGTGGAGTCAAAAGCTTACTGAGTATAACCTGCGAACATCTTACCATATATAGTCTTGGCTATGACTATAAGATGTCTGTGCTTATCAATATACTTATGAAAGTTAATCTTGTTATAAGGATCAGTCTTATATAAAAGTTGAGTATACTTGATTTCGCCCAAATAATGTGTCAACTTCTCAATAAGAAATAGGCGATCGTGATAATCCGATTATAGGAAAATAGAACCAGGGCAAGGAGTAAATAAATGCAGTTGATTAACATTTTATGTCTTTTCATTTTCATTTTCGACCTGTAGTTGCATACATTTCTTATTCAATTATTTAAAATCCATCTCAAGTTATTCCAGTCTTTTCTTATTGAAATCGAGTTATTTATCCTTTCCCTTCATATGTTCTTGGTGTTGACTGAAGATATTTTATTTTTATTGCTGCATTTGTTTGATAGCTTATTCAAGTCCCTTTATCTTGTAATTTAAAAATTCGGAAGATTATTCAACTACATTTTGGCTTGGCTTAAATGGTATATCCTTCATAATAAAGCCAAGTTATTTAGATTACTATTATTATTTAACTTTTCTCAACGAGTTTCTTCTCTATACTTATATTTTGGGATTTTGGGGACTCTCATATTTGAGATGAGGATTTTCTAAAATTTGCGAGATACTGGTTCCTTGTTACACAACCTCAATATTTTTTATATGGCTGGTTTATTGTTTCAGAGAATCGATTTATTTTTGTAATTAACCATTTTTTTAAATTTAAGTTTAATATTGCTTTTTGTAGTCCTCATAATAACTTTTTCTTGATTCTTATAGATTCTGACTTTTCTGCTGCATTAATTATGTATTAGTTTCATTGATAATTCTAATACTTTCATAAGATTAAATAAGATCTGCCTAATATTGCTTACATTTTTTCCTCAATTCTTCTATTTTGAGTTCATATTTTTCTTATGTTCTTTTCAATTTGGCCTTATTTAAATTTTACAACCCAACAATCGACTTGCCTTTTTCTGCGATTTGAACTTTAAGTGCTTAATTTTAAAGAATCAAATTTTCTAACTTCGACTTCAAATCACTTTACTCGTCATTTAAGTCAGCATCTGCTGCTAGTATTTGACTTTAGAAGATAGATTTTTATAAGGTTTTAATTTTGGTTTGAAGTTTACCCTCATGATTCTCTTTTTATTTCCGTTTATTCATTTCAGTCTAAATCTCTTAATTTAGATCATCAATCTTTTTCTTTAATTCTGCAATCAGAGATTCATTTTCGGCTATTTTCTTTCGTAACTACTCTTCAGTTTCTTCATGATACTTTTTCAGTTAGGATATTTCTTTTTTTAATTTTGTCTCTATCTCTATTTATTGTCTTTCGCTTTTGTAAGATTTAAGATTGAACTGCTATTATAACTCTTGCTGCCATTTGTCGGTAATTGACTTATCTTTCAACGATGAAAGTGATTTATATTGTTCTTTATAAAATTTAAGCTCATTAAGGACAGCATTAATATTTTTACCCAAAATTCCAACACTCTCCTCGAGATAATTTTTCTTACTTAACTCTAATAAAGAACCAACTGTATCAGTCTACGAGAGACTCATAATAATTTTTTGATTGAAGTTTTACAGTTAACTTTTAGCTTTTGACAAACTATCAGTAATTTATTTTTCCCGAACAGAAATACCCTCCTTTTTGCTTTAAATTGCCTGGAAAATTAACTATCTGATGCATTAAAACTTTTCTCGATACAATTCCTTTTCGCATAAATGCTAAGAAAGTTTTACGTTCGCAAGGTTATTAATTTTAATTATATCAACGAACCAATCGAACCAATATTTGAACTAAATTAGTCCCATTTTTTCTTCAGTCGATTTTCTTCTATCCAATTTGGAGTAACTATTTTCTTGTTCTAGATCATACTTGAGTTGCTCATAATCGGTAGCCAAATTATAAACCATTTCAGCACAAGTATAATCAGTTGATGCAATAATTTTGCCAAAACGACGATAGACTTATTTAATCCTATTCTCGATATAGTCAAGGTCTTGACACTTTTTCATTAATTATGATTTCACCATTTGTTGATTTTGATGGATTCTTAAGAAAAGATTTTTATTAAAAGAATTAATGAGTGTTTTTTATGTATCAATAATTACCTTGCCATTGGTATCAAAGGCTTATAATATTTTTGTTAACTCTTTATTAATGTCTACAATCGTGGTTGATGTTCCCAAAAGTAATGATTGAATCCATTTTCTATCCTTTTGAAAGTTTAATTCTTTGAATTTATTGATACTAGATTTATTCTTCATATTCATCAATTAATCATATTTATCCAAAATCCATCTGTATTCCCATGACTATTGAAATATTTTTCCAAACTTGGTAAACTTCTAATCTTTAATGATCTCTTGAATTTCTTTGAAATCATCATATTCCAAAAGATTGAAGATTCTTATTTTACTTGAATCAGAGGAAATTTGCCCCATTTTGATTCTGGTTTTAGATTTGATTTCTTCCTCATCTCTTTTTGCAATTTTTAATTCTTTTGTAAGTTTGTCTACCTATTCTTGAAGATCTTACGCCTTTTCCTTGATATTTTAATTATAACTACCGAGGGATATCATATGATCAAGGGTAGGCACATACTACATATTAATACTGACTAAATGTTTCCTAGCCTTTTTGCTTTCTCCTATATAAATCAAGCGCATTATTTACATAATGTATTAGTTTTGTTCTCTATATGTTTTGGTTGGTATCATCTTCTTAAAAAGTATTGATTATAAATTCTCAAAGATCGAGTTATCAGACTATATAAAAATCTCTTTATAAATCAAAATTATATTTGTATTCAATAAAACAGACAATTTAGGGATAAATATTCAAACAAATTAGACAGAATTCATCAAGGATAAAAAATAATTTACCAGAATCTAGCAGTGCATTTTTATAATTTCTGAGCGACTTTATTTGTTTATAAGATAGTTTATCATTGCTTCATTTCTGTCTTTGTCAATTCAGAATGCTGCAAACAGGTAATAATTAAATACTTTCTCGATTAATTTGAAATTTGTAACTTAAAATGAGTGAGTACGAGGAAGAAGACCTAGGAAAAGCCAGCGCACTAAAACTAAAATGGGCCCTCGGCCTTAACTATCACATCTATGATGGAGTTCACAATCTTACCAATAGCGAAAGAAAGGAGATTTTCATTCCCGTCGCGAATCAAGGTGTTATTTACGATTACTAAAACAATCTACAGCGTCAGTTGCAAGGCCATGTACCTTTACCATAATATAGTGTAATCAAATATCTGCAACAGCCTACAACCGGCAACGGGATATTATCGTGACAGCTGATACTGGATAAGATTCAATGTTGGTGGTATGGGATGTGAATTCTGGTACGCCTCGCAAAACAATTTTCAATCCTCACCCAGAAGGTGTATTGGCTTTGGATATCAACACAGATGGATCATTAATTGTGACTCTTAGCAAATCAGTTTCTCCTACTGAACAGTGGGTGACTTTGTGGAAATGGGAGGAAGAGGAACCTTGCTATATCACAGCTAAAATGGATGAGAAAGTAGACTGCATGCAAAAATTTGTAAAATTCAATCACAACCAAAACTAATTTGCCACCACAGGAGAAACCCGCATTCTGTTTTGGCTTTGGTAAAGTAGTGATCGAGGTTTTGAGCTTTACTCTCCTGAAATTCCAAGTAAGAAAACCTTGACACAAACAGTATTTATTCCAAACTCTCCACAAGCAGTTTCAGGTACTCGTGAAGGCGTCATTATAGTCTGGGACATATCACTAATAATGGAAGATTACACTCAACCATAGTAACGACGGGCAATTAAAACTGTGAATCTCATGAACAATCCCAACAAAATTGACCAGATGAAGAAAAATACTGCCTCTACAGCTATCTCCGTGCTCAAGATAGAGGATAAATTTTTGGTGGTAGGCTCTTCTAATGGTTCAGTTCGTTTTTACGATGATCAATATAGAATAGAAGCTTGGTTCTAGGATATTGATTTGGGAGCCATTCATACGATTTCATTCTCAGATATGCAGTAAGACAATGATGCTCATCCTGAATAAAGCAGGGCCAGTAACTAGAAACAGCTTATGGAGAAAACCAACTTCGTCTGCAAAGATTTTATAGTGGTCGATGACAAAGCGAGGATTACTCTGTTAAAGTCCTCCCTCTTCGAGAAAATAGAGAGATAGGAGAAAAAAGGTAGAATTTTGCTTGAATCATTCGTGGCTCCAATTGTATGTTCAGCAGTTCGACCTTTGGCTAACACAATTATCGTTTCTTGTGAAAATAGTGTTCTTTATGAATGGAATTTCGTATAAAAACCTCATAAAATTCAAATGAAAAAAGAATTCAAACTGGAAGAAGTACCCACTTGCCTTAATTACTCTCCTAAGGGCAAATTTTTAGCTGTAGGCACTAAAGTGGGAACTATTCATATGTATGAGGTCGAAGTTAACGACTGGCAGCCCCCTTTAACTGTGGCAGAAGTATAGAAAAGTAGACCCTATATCCTTATGCAAACCTTTTCGCCAGATTCCAGACATTTGGCAGTCATGGACTAAGATTTCGGAGTTACTTTATTTATTTTAGGAGAGAAAAATTGGGGCTATGCTGGTAAAATTCGAGTGCACTATGCTCCTATTCGTTCAATTGCTTTTGGCGAATCAATGGACTAGCGTGGCGAGGTGCGTCTCCGTTTATTTTCGGTGAGTGAAGATATGAAGATGGCTGAATATGAGGTCGTAGCTGGACGCAAGTAGTAAAAAGGATAGACCAAGTACAATCGATTGAAATTAAAATCAGTATTTCCGATTGAACAGGAATGTTTTCCAACTGCCTGCATTTGGTATCCGGTGAATATGTTCAAGTAAAACGTGCTTCTGACAGTTAATGAACATTATAAGATCAAATTATGGAGTATGCTGAAGGACAATATGAAGATATGTAAAAAAACATGTTTAGGACCAACTTACGGTGGATAAATCACCAAACTGCTTGTGCTAAATCCAGCTGATTAAAAGAATGATTACCAAGATAAATATTTGGCCTACGCTACCCGCGAAAAAGTAGTGGGAATTATCAAACTTCCTCTCGATGGCAATCCTAATAATACAATGGGGCTCATTGCGCATCCCACCAAAATTACTTCCATCAGCAGCGTAGTTGACGGAAAACTATTCTTCACATCAGGTGCTGATGATCTTTGTGTCAACATGTGGGAAGTAGATTTCTCAGTGCTCGCTGAAAGCTTTTACGAAGAACCGGGCAGTGATCCTTTTCCTGATTTACTCGAAGGTGGCTCTAATGGGCAGGTGATGAGCGATCTAAAAGATTTCTTCTACTACAGTCAGATACGTTCTAAAGACTAACACACGACCAAGGCTCGTAAACTGGATGGAAAAGTGCCTCTAAGTGCCATAGCAAACATGATGCGTAGTATGGGATTCTATCCAACTCAAAAGGAGATCGAAAATATGCAAAACGAAATCAGATATAGCAAATATGTATAACATTACAAAGAAACAGTATCAGAGCTCGATTTGCAAATGTTCTTAAAATTGTTTGTTAACCACAGGCCAGTTTATGGCATAAGTAAAAATCATATCGTGACTGCTCTCTCCACTTTAGGTATTGCCAAGGCAGGTGGATAGTCCACTATTTCTCGAGAATAGCTAATCAAATGTCTGACAACCGAAGGTGAAAAAATGACGCTTTAAGAAATAAAATAATGCGAAAAGATCCTTTTAGGAGAGGGAATTGAATTATCTGAGGAGATAGATGCTGATTTGTTATGCCATAAAATCTTAGGTTTTGAAGACGCAGCAGATCCCACTGATCAGACAGGTACCGAGTAATGAAGAATAATGTTTCTTTGAATTAACAATTTAACAATATAAAATATGCATATCAGCTGGCGAAGAGACTAAGAAACTAATCGTCAAGATCTGTTTCGAATCGACTGCGTATATCTCTCTTCTATTTTTATTTCCCCTGTTTGCTACATCTATTGACAGTAATCTCAATTTGCTCCTTGATATTTTGTTATTCAGTTTCGCTTTATTCCTTTTCTTCGCTGATGTATTGAGATTGACTTGTTTTCTTGTCGTTCTTTTGACAGTTAGGCGTCTGTCGATATCTTGATCTTTAGCCTTTACTGGTTTCAGGTCTGCTTATTTTTTTGTCTATCTCTTTGCTCTCAGGCCTTGAATTTCGAAAGAAATTGTGGGATTATAGTGTTTCATGAAGCTGATTGAGAACACTACTACAAAGATGTTTATATGATTTTTGAGTTAGTAACGATTGGGAGCAGTAGGTCATTGGTGAAGGATTGACACTCAATCCATCTTCTTTTCGAGATTTACCCAAGCATGCCCGGAGTGCGATATCTCTTGCTGAGCTGGAACTCCTCTTCATTCTATTTCGAACTAAAATGGAAAATAATTATAATAATCTGTGATTGTTCATTGATAACATAATTTAAATGTAACAAAAATATGAGTAAACGGGGTGGCTGCCAACTTCCATTATGTACAAACCAACCAAAGAGCTACTGGATCGAGTTGAGCAAAAACTAGATCAGGATAAAGAGATAAGCAAGGACAAGAAGGAAAACTATGTTCGAGTCATTAAGTAGATTAACTATACTATGGGGAAAGTAGAGCCAAACTGGCCGCAGGAGGTCGAGAAGATTGTGGATAATCTCAAGTCAGTCTTGATTTAATTTTAAACCCAACTTATCGCTATTGGCAAGGGCAGTTCACTTTTTTGTGGCTCTAGTGCAAACCCAAAGCAGTTAGAAAATACCTTCCGTAGATTGGTGGGTTACGAACATATCTTCAGTGCAATTCGGCCCTTTCAGGACAAACACATTCGAGATGATATAATTGCTCGCTATGAGGAATAACGGGCAAAGATAGACAACAGTCGTAAGACTGCATCACGGAAGGAGGAGCTTCCCACAAAATCTCCTGAACCTTAAACAAAACCGAAGACATCTTTTATGAAATAGGGGGATCAGTGTGAGTACTGTTAGTTAATGATCGCTGTTTCGGTTTGTCCCAACGGTTTCATTGCCAAGAAATTGATATAAAAACTGCCAGATACTGAGTGGATTGCCGGTATACTGCATGAGGAAGGCACAATAGTCGATAAAGACCTTGAAAAAGCAATATAATTTTACAAAATAGCTTACTCCAAAAAGAATTATGAGGCACTCTATCGACTCGGATCTCTCAATGAAAGAGGACTTTATGGTAAACATTTGTAGTACTTAAAGATGTGGGAAGAAGCAAGCAACAATGGACATATGTAAGCCCTTACAGACATGGGATACCTCTATTAGAATGGTCTCTAAGACGAAGACACGGGCAGGACAATCATCGAGCCAAATTTTTAAAAGGCTCTAGCCTACTACAAAAAAGCCGCCGATAAGAGTTTTCCTCGAGCACTCAACAATTTAGCTACTTTTTACTTCAGCAATGAGAAATACCGTGACTAAAAGAAATGTTTGCAGTTTCTCGAGCTGGCTGCATAGGCCTAGTACGTTAAATCTCTGCATAATCTTGGATTGATCTACTATGAAGGTAAATTGGTTCCTTTTAACGCAGTGAAATCAAGGACACTCATCAAACGAGCCGCAGAGAAGGGTGATATTGAAGGTAGGATAATGTACATTGAAATTATGCTGAATGATGTGCAGCATTGCACCTCTGACCAATTGGTTTAACTTAATCGTTATTGTCGTGAGATAATTGCTAAGGATGAATAAAACTCTGAAGCTTACTATTTCCTTGGTATTATATACTAGGAAGGCTATGGAGTCAAAAAACAGCCAAAAACAGCATTTCTCTACTACACTCTTGCAGCTGATCTGTAAAATGAAGGAGCTCTTTTAAAATTAGGAGAGTGTTTTAAAAACGGATTTGGAGTTTAGCAAGATACGCGTGAAGCTATTCGATGTTACGAACAGGCGAGTAAAACCAATAAATAAGCATTAATCAGTTTGGGGTAAATCCAACACTATTTAGTCAAATTTACGAAAAAGGAGGATAATAGCTGAACCCTAATTATCAACGTGCTTTCGAGTGTTATTATGAAGCGTGCAATTGTGGTTTTCCAGAAGCATACCTGCATCTGGGCAACATGTACAAAAACGTAAGGATGGGGTGATGCAGGGTCGCCACGTCAAGAAAAGCGACGTCAAAGCTGAAGAATACTTCTAGAAAGCCCGGAATATCTAGCGGAATAGTAATGGAAAGAAACTGAACGCCAGTAGTAGTGATCTAATCCAATCGAGTTACTATCGGCGCAGGTGATTTAATTCGATTAACAAGAATGGTTAGAAATGTTGTTAGAAATATAAATGAGTTTAAATTTAGAAATTAACATCTCATAATTTTATTGACACTCTCTGGGCGATGATCTAACTTGAAGATTTAAAAATTGAACAAGATTATTGTGATCTCCTGCCCAACAGTGTCCTTTCCCCGTCCACGTGCTAACTTCAGGAAATTAAGGAAGTTGAACCAACATATTTGCATTTTGACTGCATCTTAGATGCTCTGGGGCACTCTTCTAGTATTGAACAATTGCCTTTATAAGAACGGAGACGTATGTCAAAAGAGCGACCCTTTGCGATTGAAGAGTAAGACATGGACAATGGAAAATAAAAAAGGAGTTAAAAACTCAAAAACTAAACAAAAAATATTCCTAAAAACTTTGGAAAGGGCATCATCTCTTTTATTGAACGCTCTGAACAAAGGCTTCGTCCTCTAGTGGATGCTCATGGTTTAGATTTTAACAGTTTCCTTCACTATCTCAAGCAATAGAAAAGATTTATCAACACAATTGCTGATCTTCGTCGATTATGGACAGACCCGCAATTGGGATCCTGTCTGCGAACCATCAGCAATCTATTTTTCCGCAAGCATGCTCTTTCTTATATTTTTAATTCGCGCATTCGAAGTTATGGGACTCACATAAAATATCGGCAAACAATGTGGGAAGCCCTACGCACTCCCCATGTTTTCAATCACATCAAATAATTCTGATATCTTTATCTGATGAAATAAGCAACTGATGAGTTATAAATTTATTGAATTTATCAAATGTAAGCAAGCTCAATACCCCTTACAGCCAAGAAGAGTCACTATGGAGTCGATGGCACTGGCAGGGATAGTTATATACATTTTGATAATGGTGGAAATTTTAGGGGGTATAGTCAACTTGGAATTGGGAAGTTTGAACGTGGAGAGTTCCCTACAGCTGGTAGAGGGAGAATAAATTCCTCGTATGTGCCTGTTGAGGGGCGACCCTTGCATTACATTGGAGATGGAACTGGACGAGACTCTTATATTATGTACTCATTCCATAATTAAGGTCAAATTAGGGTGGAATAAGTAAAAGTCAGGGAATTCGTCACAATTTTCTAAAAAGTTTGCGTGCACCGATTGTTTGCAAATAAATAAAGAATAATGATATTTACTCTAAAACACAAGTCGGTTGGCGATCCCAAATGCCTCCAACCTACGTGAAATACCAGCGAAATCTCGACGGTCGACTTAGTCAGCCACGAAAATACGATGATCCCTCAAAAGCGATGCGAAGCACCTTCCGAAACTCTTTGCGTAAAGCAAATTGATTCTCCTAAAATTCTCTGTTCTATGATTAAGCTCTGCTAATTTTATTGTCGTCAGTGATAAAATAATATGCTAATAAAATTAGGAAACAACGAGGAGGGAGCTGATGAATGCCCAGAGGATAAACTCAAATTGATCAGTTATACGGATTCAGTACATACTAAGCCATTGCGACCTGTCAATATTGAACACAATCATCAAGGATGGGTTATGGATGCGTGGGATAACCTTGTCCAAGATCCTTATCAGAGTCCAGAGCGCAGACCCCATACTCAAAGACAGTTCGAACATAACTCCAATAAAAATATTCGCATTAAGAAAACGGGAAATTCAATTGATAGAAACGAATATAAATGCAAATGTGGCCCCTCGAACTCTAGGCAGAGCGGACTGTAAACCGTTGAGAAGTAAAATAGAAGTCAAATTCGATTCCAACTTCAGAATAGGCAAAAGAAATGCCTCTAAATCAGCAATAACGAGAGTGGATAGTTAAGTCCGTTTAAAGTTCCACTAAATTCTATTTTATATCCAGTAATAAAAGGAGGTCAGTTTCGCAATAAAAATCGAAGAATGGACCGATTTCACTCCTTTGTGGCTCGAACTATTCGTAAATGATGCTCAACTTACTTTATTTTATGATTAATTCTCCTCTTTTTTAATATTTAGTTTGTGCACTAAATGACAAAATAGCCAACAATTGATATTAGTTGCATTTAAATTGGCCAATAGATCGAGATCATATTTTAACTTGTCCCCTATTTCGGCAAGAATAATATAGAAACCCAAATATATTTCTCATTCTATTCATAAACATTATCATATCATTCTTTTGTAGAGACGAATTTACATTAAATTGATAATAATCTCATATTTAATTTTATTGGATGGAGAACTTCTCTATTGAAAAGAAGGGAGGCATCTACAACCATCATTTCATCCAACATAAGAAAAAAAGCATGGAAACAACTGAAACGAGTGATATCCTCCCATCTATACAGGCAGTTCAATCAATTGAAAGACACAACGTTGCGAGAAACAAGCTTAATGACACTCGAAGCCAAATAATGCTGATGTAAGCCAAATTGCAAACCTTACACAAGCTAAAGGAGAAGTTTGAAAAGAAAAATATGCAAAATATGACGCAACTTTAGTTTGTAAATAGTGTAAAGGAAAGGGCACTAAGTGATGCTAAATATAAGCAAAAGGTAATATGAAACTTACCCAGGTTCAGCAGCAAAAACAAGAACATCAACAATTTCTTAAACAACAAACAGGACAAATAAGATAAACACTCATCAATTAACGTAAAACGGCAGAGATGTTGCTCTTAGAGAGTCGAATGCAGGAGGCTGAGGAGGAACGCAGAAGACGCAAGCAAGAAGAATACCTCCTCAAAAAGCTAAAGGAATTGGAAATGCAGTAGAATTAAAAAAAAGTGGAATAAATTAGAGAGTGTCACGGCAAATCTTCTTCCAGAATCAAAGATTTTCAATAATCACGGGTTACTCTTGCCAAGGACAATTATAAGAATAAGGTTTTATCGACTCTAAAAGAAAGGCAAAAAGCAGATAACCTTCTGCAACAGATGAAAGAGGAATAATAAAAACTGATGGCTCAGGTTAAAACAACTGAAAAGGCCATGCTGACTAGTTTGTATCATCTAGATACAGTTAATCCTGAAAAGGGAAGACTTCGCTTCCAATCGGATAGAAACATTAAATATAATAATGATGAAACATAGTACTAAAACGAGAACTTTGAGTCTTGATCGATATGAGCCTAATTTTCTTTTGATTATGTGGGGGAGTATTGATATTCTTTAATATATGGTCAATGAATAAAATGCCTTATATTTCATTAAAGTTTGTGTATTTGGATTCGATCATCTAATCAGGGCTTTGAGAAATAATTACTAAGCTCCTTAAAAATACGCGGGTTAAACTCGGATATCAATTTGATGTATTTTATTTCATTCGTCAAAGGCAATTTTATATTGTCCTTTTATGCATCTGCCCAAATGTCATTAATGATGAGTTCTCGTAATTTGTTACGATCCTTAAGATCTGGGTACTTACTGACCACACTGCTAATACGATTTACATTTAAATATTTTGCCAATTCATTGAGCATAGCTGCCAATGCAGGATCTAAATCTTCTTTTTCATACTGGTCTTTCTCATATGGAGTTGACTAAAAAACCTTTTCCAAAAATTAACGATTTTTCTTCTTGAGAGCAACTCGAGATCCTTTTTCTGTTGAAAGACTTTTATTTGGTCTGATGACCATACCTTCAATAAAATTCTCTTGTAACTTTGGCAATCCTAAAAGCTAAGGAATTGTTGAATTAATCTTAGTGTTGACATCAATGACTTAATCAAATGTACCTTTGATATAAACAGGCACACTTCTAAAGGTATCCTTCAATAGTTTGGGGATATTCATGACATCAACCCAATAAACTTTGTCTCTGGCAGCAATTAAGATATCAAAGACTAGGTATTCGTGATTTGGAGTATAAAAAATATTTTTCTGAATAGTTTTCAATTAATTGTAAACAAAGTCGGGATGATTCCTCGGCCAGTATCCTCCAAAATATTATCCATAAATTGTAAATTTAATCAAATTGGGCTCGATTTATTTGATGATACTGTATAAATCTTTAATTCTATTGTGAAATTTTGCAACTAGTTTGTGAGCATCGAAGAAAGACTCATTAAAATAATTTTTCAGTTCATTGCAAGGAACAGGGATTTTTTTGGTAATAAAATCATTTCTTCTTCCATATTTTACATAATCTCCATTGTAGTGAATAGAAAAGTTGGAGCCGTGTACCTTTTCGGAAGCAACCCATAGTATATCTTTATCATCAAAACCTTATGATTTAATTTGCTTTATAAAACTTTCTTGATCATAGTGCTCTAAAGATGGATATTTCATAAACATTAAGTCTTTCTAAACTATTTGGATGAAATTAAACCGAAAATTGTTGAGAAGAAAAAAATTAGGACCAAATTTTGTGGGTATGGTTTGAATAGTATTGAGAACTGTCTTGAGAAAGATCGATGGGATGATTTTAATCATGGATACTGACTATTAATATTAATTAAGGCCAAATACCAGTATTAGGTTATTATAATGCCAATAATGGGCGTTTCTTTAAATCTAATTTATTCCCAATCAGGTTTTCAGTGCTTCACATAATAGTTGTTGATCTCCTTAAACACAATAGCGTTGAACTCTTGCATTAGCTTCTTGTACTTT
>Ga0302185_10001980_pt1 | contig 13797 bp, 16 predicted proteins | sample II_Bog_E1_1_FD_200231 | JGI IMG/M metagenome (GOLD analysis project Ga0302185, IMG submission 200231) | Peat permafrost microbial communities from Stordalen Mire near Abisko, Sweden - II_Bog_E1_2 | ecosystem: Environmental > Terrestrial > Soil > Wetlands > Peat | place: Sweden: Abisko... | reverse complement strand
ATCAGTAAGCTTTTATTAAATAGGTCTGTAAACCAATTTTAGCACTAAAAATGAGAATGACAACTTATCTTGGCATTATCAAAATAAGTGACAACCTATTTTAGCACGGGTCAATCACATTACAAAAATCACGCGTGATAAAACTGTGATATTATCGAGATATTCTAAACCATTAAAACATTGAAAATCAATACCTTAAACCGTTTTAAAATTTTTCTCGAAAAGTGTGATATTTTTATCCATTCCTATCCAATTGACGGAACGCGCTCATTCGACCTCACCCTCGCCTTCGGAGTTCATGCAAGTGAACGAGCGGAGCTCACGGGGAGAGGTCTGTTATACATAAATAAAAAACATCATGAAAAACCAAAAATCAACTGAAAGCCAAAAAAATCAACAGCAAAATTTTTTTCAGTTGATTTAAAATCAACTATAAATTTTCACAAAACCTCCAAAACCCGCTACCAGCTTACATCACTATTTTAAAACCCCAAAAAAATCAACATAGATCAACTGTAGATTTTAAAATAAAGGAAAACAAAAATGTATAAAAGCAAAAAAGAGAGGATGAATATAGAACCGTTGCTAAATATCTTAACACCAAAGCACTCCCCCTTTAGGGGGCCGGGGGTTTTACATTACCTTTGCCACGGTTATGGATAAAAAAGTACGTGTAAGATTTGCACCCAGCCCTACGGGCGGTTTGCACTTGGGCGGTGTGCGCACCGTCCTTTATAATTACCTCTTTGCCCGCTCACATGGCGGCGATTTTGTATTGCGTATTGAAGATACCGATCAAAGCCGTTTTGTTGAGGGTGCAGAGCAATACATCATGGACTGCCTCAAGTGGTGCGGCCTTGTGCCTGACGAAAGCCCGGAGAAAGGTGGTCCTTTTGCCCCCTACCGCCAAAGCGAGCGCAAACATTTATATGCCGATTATGCCGAACAACTCATAGACTCAGGGCATGCATACATCGCCTTTGATACTACAAAAGATCTGGAGCGCATGCGCAGTGAGCACAAAACAGAGCACAATACCAATCCGCAATATGACTACCGCACACGCGGCCTGATGCTCAACTCGCTGACGCTGCCTGCTGAGAAAGTGGCAGAAATGATAGAGAATGGTACTCCACATGTGGTGCGCATAAAAATGCCGGAGAATCAAACCATAACCCTCACCGATATGATACGCGGTGAGATAACCTTCGACAGTAACCTCGTTGACGACAAGGTGCTGCTGAAAGCAGATGGCATGCCTACTTACCACCTTGCGGTGGTAGTGGACGACTACCTGATGAAGATAACACATGCTTTCAGGGGCGAAGAGTGGCTGCCAAGCGCACCGGTGCATGTATTGCTTTGGGAATACCTGGGCTGGAAAGCGCATATGCCTTTATGGGCGCACCTGCCATTGATTCTGAAACCGGATGGTAATGGCAAACTGAGCAAAAGAGATGGCGATAGGCTGGGCTTCCCTGTATTTGCCATGAACTGGACAGACCCCAAAACAGGGGAAACAAACAAAGGTTTCCGCGAAATGGGCTTTTTGCCACAGGCTTTCGTAAATATGCTGGCAATGCTGGGCTGGAACAGCGGCACAGAGCAGGAAATATTCTCACTTGATGAGCTGGTGAAGGCATTTTCAATAGAAAGAGTGCATAAAGGCGGTGCTAAATTTGATTTTGAGAAAGCCAAATGGTTCAATAATCAGTATATACATCATGCGGATAATGAAGCGCTGGCAACTTTGGCAAAACCTTATATAGAGGAGGGGCTGAAAAAGCAAGGCCTGGATTTTGGAATTTTCGATTTGGAATTTTTACAAAAAGTGGTGGGCCTGGTAAAAGAAAGATGTACATTACTGCCCGACTTTTGGGCACAGGGGCATTTTTTCTTTGTTACTCCGGTAAATATCGATCTGGCACCCATAAAAGAAAAATGGAACGAGCAGAAAAAAGATTTTTTTGCCGCATGGGTAATTGCGTTGGAACAGGTTGCGGAGTGGAATGAGCAAGTCATAGAAGCAGGCTTTAATGATCTGGCTGTAGCAAAAGGACTGAAAAAAGGCGATGTAATGCTACCTTTGCGTATCATGCTGGTGGGCGGCAAATATGGCCCCGGTGTCTTTACAATAGCAGAAGTAATAGGAAAAAAAGAAACAATAAAAAGAATAAAAGCAGTAGATCTGTAGTGAAGAGAAGAACGAACGGAAAATGGATGTAGAGGAGTATATAAATAGCGGCATATTACATGATTATTGCATCAACGCACTTTCTGCCGAAAAAAAGGCGGAAGTGGAACGTATGTGCGCATTATATCCGAGGGTGAAGAAGGAACTGGAGCAAATGCAGCATGCGCTGGAAAAATTTGCCGACGCATCCGCCAAATGGAAGCTGCCGGATATGGAGGAAAGCATCTGGAATGTGCTCGAGAACATAAATAAAGAAAAAGCAGGGGATCTCAATAACCTGCCCGTGCTCAATAAATACTCCGATTACAATAGATGGAAGCGGATAATAATGCCATTGATGCCAAAGGAAATACCTGATGAGCCCCTGGTAACACCGCTCCGAAATTCAGATGGTATAATGCAGGTGCTGATGATAGGCAAAACCGGTGTAGACGATGAAGTGCACGTAAATGAAAAGGAAAGCTTCCTGGTATTAGAAGGTGAATGCGAATGCTATGTAGGAGACAATGTATATCGCCTTGGTCCCGGAGGCTTCATCGAAATACCACTGCACGAACACCATAATGTAAAAGTGATATCTGAATATGTGGTGGCTGTTATGCAGCGTATAGCTGTTTAAACTGATCATACGGCTAACAAATTAATAAAATAGCCAATCAGTAAAATTTGGCTGCACCCTTATCTTGCCTGTCCGTAGCAATCAGGAAAGCCGTACCTTTGCACCTCAATAATCAGAGGTAAATAATAATGGCAAGGCAACCGGAAAAAAAATGTTCTTTTTGTGATCGCGCAGAAAGTGAAGTGAATATTCTTTTTACAGGCATAAAAGGTAACATATGTGACCAGTGTATAGAAAATGCACATTCATTGCTGGCAGAAGCTACTGCAGGCGAGAAAGTGAAGAAGGAAGAGCCTAAGGCAGAGATCCGTAAACACACCAATTACAAACCACGCGAAATAAAAGAATTTCTTGACCAATATGTGATAGGCCAGGATGATGCTAAAAAAGTATTGTCGGTAGCAATATATAATCATTACAAGCGCCTCACAATGCCTGCGCAGGATGATGTGGAGATCGAAAAATCTAACATCATGATGGTAGGCGAGACAGGCACGGGCAAGACCCTGCTGGCAAAGACCATTGCCCGTTTGTTGCAGGTGCCTTTCGCTATCGTAGATGCTACGGTATTCACAGAAGCAGGCTATGTGGGCGAAGATGTGGAAAGCATACTATCCAGGTTATTGCAGGCCAGCAATTATGATGTGGCTGCCGCAGAGCGTGGCATAGTATATATAGATGAGCTGGATAAGATAGGCCGCAAGGGCGACAATCCATCCATCACCCGTGATGTGAGCGGCGAAGGCGTGCAGCAGGCTATGCTGAAACTGCTGGAAGGATCTGAAGTACTCGTGCCACCACAAGGCGGCAGAAAGCACCCCGAGCAGAAGATGATCAAGGTAAATACTCAGAACATCCTCTTCATATGCGGCGGCGCGTTTGAAGGCATTGATAAAATGATAGCCCGCAGGATACAAACTGCAGCTATAGGTTATAACGCTATAAAAGCCAGTAAAGATTTTGACCGTGCCAACCTGTTGCAATATGTGAATGCTCAGGACCTGCGCACTTTCGGCCTTATACCCGAGCTGTTGGGAAGGTTACCGGTAGTAACTTACCTTAACCCGCTGGACGAGGCCTCGCTTAAGCTCATACTCACGCAGCCTAAGAACGCGCTGGTGAAGCAATACACCCGCTTATTCGAGTTTGAAAATATCAAATTGACTGTGGAAGATGCAGCGCTCGACTATATGGTGCAGAAAGCGGTGCAATATAAACTCGGTGGCCGTGGTCTACGCGCCATATGCGAAATGATACTGACCGATGCTATGTTCGATATGCCATCCGAACAGCATGATGGTACATTTCATCTTACCCTCGACTATGCAAGGCAGATGGTAGAGCACGCAAAACTGGAACATTTGAAAGCCGCATAAGCAATATAAATAAGGTTTTGACTTTTAACTTTTGACTTAAATGGAAGATCTCGTTCAACAATTAAAAGATAATGCAGGCCTCACTGACGACCAGGCCAAAAAGGTGATCGCCACCATGAAGGATTACCTGATGGGCAAAGTACCACCTATGTTCAGCGGCTTTGTAGAAAACTTTTTTGCCAAGGCTGCCAGGGCATCAGAAGAAGAAGATCCGCTGGGCTAGTATTTCAAAACGAAATGTTGCAGCTCTTTAAATTCCTTTTTAAAAAGTAACAGACCTATACCATAAAGGTCTATACTCATGTGCACATGGTTGTGGGCAATTAGTTTTTTCCAGCTGCTGCTATGTGCAGCAGTTTTATGAATGCCGCCTACCACCACCAAACTTTCATTTTTCAGCAACCGCAAATTTTCGTCAAATAATGCTGACCAGGCACCTGGCTCTCCATTTATCACCAGCATATCCACCTGGTTATTTACAATGCCCGGCAGGCAAATAATATCTTCATAATTGTAGTGGGCCGCAATGCGACAAAGCAGGTTTTCATATTTCAGTTCCAGCCCCGCGCAATTGATGTTGTATTGTTTTTTGAGCGGGCCTTTATCAAGAAGCACATGGTCCACAAGATCGTAAACAAACGGCGAATGCGTGCCATGGCGGCCTTTGGCTGTCCAGGTATATTTGAGATATGCTATAAAAGCGTGCAAAGGATGAGAGTTTACATTTCTATTCGCTCGTACTTCTGGAAAGTAAAAGGGTACTGGTGGAAATCGTCTACGTGGTGTTTTTCTTCCCAAACCAGTTTCCAGTGGGTGTGGTCTATGGCCGGGAAAAATGCATCGGCATCGTGAATAGTAGTGTGCACACGGGTAATATACATGCGGTCAACCAGTGATATGGTCTCTGAAAAGATCTTCCCCCCTCCTATTATAAAACCTTCTTCAGTACTTTCTTTTTGCAGCCGTTCTACTGCGCTGTTAATGTCATTGCATAGCACTACGCCCTCCGGTAGTTTCAGGTCTTTATTTTGAGAAACCACAATATTGAGCCTGCGCGGCAACGACCTTCCCAGCGACTCAAAAGTTTTGCGCCCCATCACCACGGGTTTACCCAGTGTAGTCCGCTTAAAAAACTTCAGGTCTTCCGGCAGGTGCCAGGGCAATGTATTGTGCCTGCCAATGGCATTGTTATCAGAGACCGCGACAATAAAGGAAAGGACCATTTTTAAATCAAAAGTTAAAAGTTAAAACCAAAAAGCGCGCAACCGAGTTAAAAGTTAAAAACGTACTTAATTCATACACAAAGTACAACTTTTAGCTTCTTACTTTTAACTTTTGCCTTACACAGCTACCGGCGCTTTAATGGCCGGATGGAACTGGTAATTCTCCAACGTAAAATCTTCAAATTTAAAAGAGAACAAGTCTTTTACTTCAGGATTTATTTTCATCGTAGGTAGTGGGTATGGGGTGCGGCTCAATTGCAATTTGGCCTGCTCCATATGATTGCTGTACAGATGCACGTCACCAAAGGTATGCACGAATTCTCCCGGCTGCAAACCGCACACCTGAGCCATCATCATGGTAAGCAATGCATAAGAAGCTATATTGAACGGTACACCCAGGAAAACATCTGCACTGCGCTGGTATAGCTGGCAACTCAGCTTGCCATTAGCCACATAAAACTGGAATAATGCATGGCAGGGATTCAGCCCCATTTTGTGCAGGTCAGCCACATTCCAGGCACTGATGATCATGCGGCGGCTATCAGGGTTTGTTTTTATCTGGTGCAATACATCTTTTACCTGGTCGTAAGTTTTACCATCTGCACCCGTCCAGCTGCGCCATTGGTGGCCATATATCGGGCCAAGGTCGCCGTTCTTATCTGCCCATTCATCCCATATGCTCACGCTATGCTCATGCAGGTATGCAGTATTGGTATCACCTTTCAGGAACCACAACAATTCATAAATAATTGATTTCAGATGCAGTTTCTTCGTAGTGACCATAGGGAAACCCTTCTGAAGATCGAACCGCATCTGGTAACCAAAACAACTCGTGGTGCCGGTGCCAGTGCGGTCGCTTTTTTGTACCCCGTTATCAATGATATGTTGAACCAGATCTAAATATGCTTGCATAGACTTTTTGAGCACATATGAGTTGTGCCATACAAATTTAGCGATTCTTCGTTTCTTTCCTATAGATCTGTCTGTTACGCACAATTGCATAAATCAGAACTACCGGTACATATGCAACCATCACCCGCTCAAAACAGCCGAAAATAATACGGCTTAATCCATCATGAAGAAAGTGTTCACCGCCTTTTAAAAGATAAAACAATACCCCATCGATCAGGATAAATAAACCGATAAGGCATATACTCAATAAGAGATAAATAGCACTTCTTCTTTGCCAATATTTAATGTAAATAAAATAATAATGGCTGACAGCCATCCAGGATCCTAATGCCGTACATACAATAGCTGCCATAATAACCATCGAAATATCACCCATTGGCCCACCCGAGCTAAAAATCGTGTGGATTAGAAAAAAAGCGATAATGAAAACAAAATATATACCCCACCACTTAAGAAATTCGTGCAGGAAGATCCGTTTATTTACACGCAAGCTTTCCATGTTATTATTTTTATCACAAATTAGTAAAAGCTTTACTTATTCTTATCTTGGGGTTATTAGTTTTTTAGTCCCAGTATGTTAAAAAGCTCTTTTTTATAGGTTTCGCTCACTGGTATTGCTGTAAACCCTATTGATACCTGGTGTGGTTCTATGCGATCAATATGCCTGGTATTGATCACGAAACTTTTATGAGTCCTTGCAAAATAACTGGGTAGCTGCTTTTCCAGTTCATAGAGTGTTTGCCTTACCAGGTAATTCCGGTTGCGGGTTACCAGTTTTAAATAATTCCCCTGCGATTCTACATACAGCACCTGTTCGGCCGGAATTTTATGCCATGCACCATTTTCTTTAATAATGAGGTTGTCTTCATCCTTTATGTTTTCCTGTTGTTTCTTCGCTTTATTGCATGCCTGTGTGAACCTGATAAGCGATATTGGTTTTAACAAATAATCGGTAGCATTAAGCTCAAAACCGTTTACAGCATATTGGGCGTAAGCCGTGGTAAAGATGACCTGAATATTTTTGGGCAGCAAAGTTGCAACATCCAGCCCGTTTTTGTCGGGCATTTTTATGTCGAGGAACAGTACGTCTGCCTTATTTTTTTGCAGGTATTCCAGGCCCTTTAATGCATTGGTAAATGTCTTGTCGATCAGGATAAAATCCAGTTGACGGGCATGGCTTTTCAATACCTCGAGGGCAAGCGGTTCATCGTCTATGGCAACTGCATGGAGCATTAATTGAGATCAAGTTTTAAAGATACAGTGTAAACGCTATTATTTGATTGGTTGACCAACTGGTATCTGTTATTATACTGCAGCTCAAGTCGTTTTATAGTATTGCTCAGCCCTTTTCCGGAAGAATGGGAATTATTTCTTTTAGAATAGTCTGTATTTACAATAAGGCAGTCCAGTTTCCCTGCTACTATTCTGATGTCTATGTTTATTTTAGAAGGCAGCTCGTAACTGATGCCATATTTAAAAGCATTTTCGACAAATGGCAGAAATAACATGGGGGCAATATTTGCTGGATTTTTATCCCAGTGGATATTAATGTCTATGTTTATATTTTCATTGTCAGTTATTCTCATTCGCTGCAAGTGCAAATAACGATTTATGAAATTCAGCTCTTCGGTTATTGAGACTTTTTCCTTATCGGCATCATTGGCAGCATAGCTAAATAGTTCTTTCAGCTCTTTTATGTATTCGGATGTTTGCAGCGCATGCTCTTGTATTGCGGAAGTGTATAGGGTATTTAAAACGTCGTTGATAAAACCAGGTTTCATTTTGTTTTTCATAATGAGGAACTCGTTTGTTTTGTTCTGAAATTCCAGTTCGGTTTTTGCTTTTCTGGACCTTTGATATTCGCGCACCATGGCATAAACAAAGGCAATAGGAATCTCTGCGATTAAAACCCGCATAACGGATATCGTAAAGTCTCTCAACATGGTTGTTTTGTTGGGTCCAAGGATCCTGGACAGCTCGAATAGTTCGTCCACCGCAAAGTCCAGCAATATCATCGATCCAGTGAAAGCAAGAAGTAACGAAATGTACCGGAGATATCTCTTTGCGGGTATATACCTTTTATAAAGCAGGTAATAATGCCCTACAATGGTAAATGACATAGCTGCTATACAAACCGGAAAATAAATGAAAAACCTTCCGGGCTCGAATTCGTTGCTATGTACTATTGCGTCTAAAACAAAAGGTGAGAATATTATCAGCCATATTATTACAAACTGGCGCAGCGCCTCATTTTTTTTCTTGCCGGTGCTGTCAGTAATATTTGTGGTTTGAACAAGTGAAGAACGTGGTTCAAGACTAATGTCCAAGGAGACACTCAGCGTTCCACTGTCATTTTTTTCTTCAAGCTGAAAGTTGTTTTTATAGGTGTTTTCAAGCAGCTTTTTTATACGGACCAATTCATTTATTTCTTCCGGACTTCGACCGTTCGGGAATTTGCCAGTGCACACGATTACCAATTTCGCCCTTTGGCTTTCAATGTTTATTTGAACTGATATTTTTGACACCTTATGCACACTCCCTGTGTTAAAAATATATTCTACTAATGGCAACAATATCATTGGCCTGATCATTGCCGGTTTTCTGTCCCAAAGAATAGTAGATTCAATTGTATTGGCTAAGTGATCACTTTGCTTTTGCAACTGCAGGTATTGCTCGACAAATTTTAATTCACTTTCAACCGGAACCAGTTCTTTATCTCCGTATTCAGTCACATATCTTGCCATACCTGATAGCTCCTCGATGCCAGATAGCGTTTTTGCAGCTTGCTCCTTTTGGGCCGTTGCATAAATTGCGTTCAGGGTATTAAATAAAAAATGGGGCTCAAGCTGCCTTTTCAAAAGCAGGATAGCGGTTTTCTGCAGCTCAAATTCCAGCTCCTTTCTTCTTTTCTTCAGATCAATTGCACCCCGCATTGCGGTATAAAAAATAATAAACGGCAGGTCAAGACTTAATAAAATGAGATGTGAACGCTTGAGATATAAAAAAAATAGTTTCAAAACATTTGTATCGGTGGGTTCGTGGTAATGATGCATCTCGAGATAGAATAATGGTAGCGCGTAAACAAAATTGATCACAAGTATCAATGCAATAAGCGGCAACAAGAGGATAGAGTAAAGCAGATACCTTTTCTTTTTAAGATAGCCATTATACAGCCAGTAATAATGGATAATGCCTGCAAAAGGGATCGGCACACTCATTGTAAATAACCAGGGTATAGTTCCAAACACCCAGTCGCTGATGCTTATCGGTTTTATGGCGCAAAACACGAGGTAGGGGATTACCTCCAGTCCAACCATGATCAACGCCCATATGAGGCACTGCCTTAATATTTCGGAACGGTTACTATAAGAAATGGCCATAATGTTAGTTTTATTCAAAACAACACAAACCCCCAATCACTTGCAAATAAATGTGATAAGTCCCTTTATTTATGTGACAACCCCTTAATATCGGCCAAATTTTTTTACTTTCGCATGCTAAAACATACCAATTACCAGTTATTATCAAATGGGCACACTATCTATTGTCATACCCGCTTATAACGAAGGCCGCACTATTCACAGGATACTGAATAAGATCAAGGCAGTGGAATTGACAGGCGATATGAAAAAAGAGCTCATTATCGTTAACGATTGTTCAAAAGATAATACCGAAGAAGCCATCCTGGCTTACCAGGCGGCAAACCTTGACCTGCCGATAACATATTATAAACACGAAGTCAATCAGGGCAAAGGCGCAGCGCTCCACACAGGCATAAAAAAAGCCACCGGCGACTATGTGATCATACAAGATGCCGATCTGGAATATGACCCGGAAGAATATAATATACTCCTCAAACCATTGTTAAGCGACTTCGCTGATATTGTATATGGCTCCCGCTTTGTGGGCGGCAAGCCGCACCGCATCCTGTTTTTCTGGCATTCTATAGGCAACAGATGGCTCACTACAGCCTCTAACATGTTTACCAATCTGAATCTTACTGATATGGAAACCTGCTACAAGGTTTTTCGCCGGGAGATCATACAGGGTATAAAACTGGAAGAAAAGCGCTTTGGCTTTGAGCCCGAGGTGACTGCGAAAATATCACGCATTCCTAAGGTGCGTATTTATGAAGTGGGTATCTCCTATTATGGCCGCACCTACGAAGAAGGGAAAAAAATAGGCATGAAAGATGCCTTCCGCGCGCTATACTGCATTATCAAGTATAATGTCTTTAAGAAATAATGCTCTTTTTTGAATTTTACTTTTTGAATTTTTAATATGCCTCCTGTTATTCTCCCGGTAAAAGGGATTTCCCCGCAAATACCAGAAAGCTGTTTTATAGCCCCAAATGCCACCATTGTGGGCGATGTGATCATGGGCAGTGACTGCAGCATATGGTTCAACGCCGTGGTGCGTGGCGATGTGAACAGTATACGGATAGGCGATAAGGTAAATATACAGGATGGGGCCTGCCTGCATTGTACTTACCAAAAAACAAAAACAATAATAGGCAATAACGTATCCATAGGCCATAATGCCCTGGTGCATGGCTGCACCGTGGCAGATAATGTGCTCATAGGTATGGGCGCCATAGTGATGGATAATGTAACCATAGGCTCCGGCAGCATTATTGCCGCGGGAGCTGTGGTGCTGGAAGGCACCGAAGTGCCGGCCGGCAGTATTTTTGCAGGCGTGCCGGCAAAGAAAGTAAAAGACATCAGCCCCGAGCTATTAAAGGGTGAAGTAGAGCGTATAGCTAATAATTATCTTATGTATAGTTCGTGGTTTAAGTGAAAATGACATCTATCAGTACAAAATCTCTTTTTTTCTTTTATTTTTACCCCTCAAACTTTTTATAAAATGGAATTTCCAGGCAATTTACGCTACACGAAAGATCACGAATGGATCAAAATAGAAGGTACTACTGCAACAGTAGGTATTACCGATTTCGCACAACACGAACTGGGCGATATAGTGTTTGTGGATATAAACACTGTTGGGAAGGCGCTTAAGGAAAACGAAATTTTTGGTACGGTAGAAGCGGTAAAGACTGTATCTGATCTTTACCTGCCTATGAGCGGCACTATAGATGAAGTAAATGCAGACCTGGAAGCCAACCCGGAAAATGTGAACAACGACGCATATGGCAAAGGCTGGATGATGAAGATGACCATAAGCAATCCTGCCGAGGCTGATGCACTGATGGATGCAGCTGCATACAAGGCGTTCATAGGAGAATAATAATGAAACGGATATTTCATCCGCAATCACCATATACCAGACAAGCAAGGTTCTTAGCTATGCTATGGACCTTGCTTATTTTTATTGGCTGCTTCATGCCGGCAAAGGAAATACCGGATGTGCCTGTGCCCTTTATAGATAAGTGGGTACACCTGGTCCTGTTCGGCGGCTTTACATTCCTATGGCTGTGCGCCCGGCCAAAAATTAATTTCAACTCACTTCTGGGCTTATTTATTATCAGTGTTGCCCTTGGCGTATTCATAGAACTCATGCAGGGCCTCCTCACTTTCTTGGGCCGCAGTATGGAACTGATGGACGCCGTCGCCGATAGTGTAGGTGGGTTGCTGGGCATCGGGCTATTTTGCCTCTGTTCCTATTTCGCAAACAAAAAGATAATGTAGCCTATAAGGCTATGTTGTAAAATTATCTCTCCCGGTCTTCTTTCCACCTAACTTTGCCCCCATGAAATTAACGCTAGGTTTCAGCCCGTGTCCCAACGACACTTTTATTTTTGATGCTATGGTAAACAGCAAGATAGATACCATGGGCATCAAGTTTGAGTATGTGATGGAAGATGTCGAAACGCTCAACATCTGGGCGGAAGAGGGCAAACTGGATATCACCAAGCTCAGCTACAATACCTTTATCCATACCGTAAACCAATACGCATTATTACACAGCGGCAGCGCCCTTGGCGAAGGTGTAGGCCCATTGCTTGTTTCAAAGCAACCGCTTGACCTCTCGAAAATAGACACTTACAAAATCGCCATCCCCGGATTTAAAACAACTGCCAACCTGCTTTTCACACTCGCATTTCCGCAGGCGAAAGACAAAACCGAACTTGTCTTCAGCGAAATAGAAGCGGCTGTGCTGAATGATGAATATGATGCAGGCCTCATCATACACGAAGGCCGCTTTACCTACCAGCAAAAAGGCCTCACCAAACTCATAGACATGGGCGACTGGTGGGAGAAAACAACCCACGCGGCCATACCCCTTGGCGGTATAGTCGTTCGCCGTAGCTTTGACAAAGAGATATGCTCTATCGTAGACAGGCTCATAAAAGAAAGCCTTGTATACTCATGGAACCGTTATCCTGAACTCTCCTCATTTATCACGGAGAACGCCCAGGAAATGGAAGAAGACGTAATGCGCAAACACATAAACCTCTACGTCAACAAATACACCACCGACCTCGGTGCCACCGGCAGATTAGCCATCACCACACTTTTTGATAAAGCAAAAGCCGCGGGATTAATAAAAGGTGAAATGCCGGCGAGTATTTTTTATTAGTCCTTAAGAATATACAGATCAGGCAAATTCCTGCCCAGCCCATCATAATCAAGACCATAACCTACCACAAACTTATCTTCTATCTGGAATGCTGTAAAATCAGCTTTTACATCATATTTCAGTGCGCTGGGCTTGGTGAGGAAGACGGCTATCTTTACGGATGCTGGGTGCCGGTGATGTATCTCCGGAAGGAACGCGCTCATGGTTTTACCTGTATCTATTATGTCTTCTACTATTATTATGTGCCGCCCGTGCAGGTCTTCTTCCAGCCCTATCGCTGTCACCACATTACCGGTAGAGGAAGTGCCTTTGTATGAAGCCAGTTTTATAAAAGATATTTCCGCATCAATGGTCAGCTCACGAAACAGGTCGGCGGCAAAAATAAACGAGCCATTCAGTACCCCAAGTATCAGCGGCTTCTTTCCCGCATATTCGGTGTTGATCATCTTCCCCAGCTCATGCACACGCTTCTCTATCTCCGCTTTCGGAATAAATGGAATAAACACCTTATCATGAACCTGCACCATGGACTAAAAATAAAAAATCAAAATTCAAAAGTGAAAAGATGGGAATAGTGTAACATAAAAATAATAGTACACAAAGGATCAATTCGCCACCTTCAGCTTCTTGCCCGCTTTTATATCGCTGGCATCAATATCATTCCACTTGTATAGCTCCTTTACGGTGATGTTGTGTTTCTTAGCTATTGAGAAAGCGGTATCACCTTTCTTTACAGTATAATATTTATTACTTTTTGCAGGGGCGGCTTCAGCATCCGGTATTTTTTGCAGTGGTTTTTCAGTCTGCACTGATGTAGCCAGTTTGCTGTCATCGGTATACACCACTTTGTCCAGTTCTGCTTTCAGCTTAGCCAATTCCTGTTTTTTCTCGTACTGTTCATCTTCAGTTAGTGCTTCTGTTTTCACCACGGCTGTA
>Ga0302185_10001977_pt1 | contig 13819 bp, 8 predicted proteins | sample II_Bog_E1_1_FD_200231 | JGI IMG/M metagenome (GOLD analysis project Ga0302185, IMG submission 200231) | Peat permafrost microbial communities from Stordalen Mire near Abisko, Sweden - II_Bog_E1_2 | ecosystem: Environmental > Terrestrial > Soil > Wetlands > Peat | place: Sweden: Abisko, Stordalen... | reverse complement strand
GTTAATGCGAAATACTTTTTAAAGTGGTATTTTAGTACTACATATCATCGCTTTTAACCGCAGCAATTGGTGGGATGTGACTGGTTTTTTGAGCGTATTTTAGCTCGCGTACTTTGTTTGGGCACACTATCGGTGAATCGGTATAAAGATTTGTTTTTACACGCCATTACAAGTGCATTGTTTGTCATCCTGAACGCAGTGAAGGATCTTCTAAAGGCGACATTACCGCCTGAAAAGCTGGTATGCATGGCGTAGAAGATCCTTCACTGCGTTCAGGATGACAAATTGCTTTTAATTTTCTTTTGAACACTAAAGGCTTTCAATCCATCGGCTCTGAGCAACGCCGATATGAGTTTTACGGTTGATTTCCCCGAGCCGGCAAGGGGGTATTCTACCACAGACGGTCGTTATTCGTCCATGATCTCTTCACTTAGGCTTTCCAGGTACCTTGACGGAATGGTATTATACTCCGATTTAAAAGTTCTCACGAAGTATTTCTGGCTTTTAAACCCTACTTTATGGCATATTTGCGAAATGGTAAGGTGCCCTGTCTCCAGCAACTGCACTGCCCGCTTTAACCGCATGGACCGCACCAGCTCATTAGGGGTTTTGCCCGTCATGGCCAGTATTTTTTTGTACAGCGTATAGCGGCTTACAAATACTTCGTTGCTTAACTCTTCGACCGAAAAATTGGGGTTAGAAATGTTACTGTCTATCAATACCAGTACTTTTTTTATGAACAATTCGTCGGGCGAATCAACAGCCATTTCCGTTGGCGAAACATCAACCTGTTTCTGATAGGTTTTACGCATGTATTCCTGCTGGCTCAGGATGTTCCTGATCTTTGATTGCAATATCTCAAAGTTAAATGGCTTTGTCAAGTAGTCGCTGGCCCCGGTTTCCAGCCCTTTTAGCTGTTGGTCCTCGCCCGTTAAGGCGGTAAGCAGTATTACCGGGATATGCGAGGTGCGTTTATCGCTTTTTATTTTCAGGCAAAGATCGTTGCCGTTCATTTCGGGCATGCTGATATCGCTTACTACCAAATTAGGATGCTGGGCCAAGGCCTTTTGCCAGCCTTTTTTGCCGTTTTCGGCTTCGATGATATTGAAAAATGCTTTTAAGTTATCTTTAATATAGAACCTAAAGTCGTCATTGTCCTCCACCAGTAATATTGTAGGCTTTTTCCCGTCTTTATTGTCTTTGCATGGGCCGTTTTTGGACGATGCATCGCCAGGCATAAATTCAGAAGAATGGTTGAGCAGCAGTTCGCCATCTGTAAAAATATTTTTATTTAACGGCCTAACCGGCAGCAACACGGTAAAGCAACTGCCTTCATTAAACTCGCTTTCAACAAAAATTTCGCCGTGATGCAACTTGACGAACTCCTTGGTGATGGACAACCCGATCCCGCTGCCCTGGTTGAGCATAGAGCCCGGGATATCATTTTGAATAAAGGGCTCAAATATCCGTTCCTGTTTATCCCTGGCTATTCCGATCCCGGTGTCGATCACCCTGATCTCTAAAAACTTGCTATCCGCATCTTTTTCAATCAAATTAAGCAGTACGCTTACCTGGCCTCCTTCATGCGTAAATTTGTAAGCATTTGAAAGCAGGTTGAACACAATGCGCTCAATCTTATCGTGGTCGAAACTGGTGTAGAATGACTCTGCCTCCGAGTCGAATATAAATTTGATATCCTTTTGGTCGGCAATATCGCTGAAGTTATAGGATAGGTCTTTTATAAAGCTGACAATGTCTCCGTTTTTTTCGTGCAGTTTTAGTTCCTGGTATTCCATTTTCCTAAAATCGAGCAGCTGGTTAACCAGGTTCAGCAGCCGTTTGGCATTCCGGTTTACCAGCATCAATTGGCGCTGTATATCCGGCTCGGCTATCTGTTTCAATATTTTGTCTACCGGCGCCATGATGAGTGATAACGGCGTGCGGAACTCATGGCTAACATTGGTGAAGAATTTGATCTTCATTAAATCGAGTTCGTGCATGCGGTGTGCTTCTTCCCGTTCTTTTTCTATCGCAAACTGCGATTTCAGCTTTTCGATACCCCTTCGGCGCAGAAAAAGCAACGACCCAACGATCAGCAGCCCATATAAGATGTATGCCCAGGCAGTTTTCCAAAATGGCGGAAGTATCTTTATGTTTAATGTAAGTACACTATCACTCCAATTCTCGTTACTTGACGCCCTTACTTTAAACACATAATCCGCCGGGTCAAGGTTCGTATAGGTGGCCTTTCTGATCTGGTTATCCGCATTTATCCAACCTTTGTCAAATCCCTCCATCATGTACTGGTACTTGACTTTGCCCGGGTTAAAGTAGTTGAGCGCGGCAAACTCAAGGTCAAAAACGTTATCGTTATACTTAAGCGTTAGGGAGTTTGAATTGGTGATGGACTGGGGCAAAATAACGCGCCCGTTTATTTTTTCGCCCACTTCAACACTTTGGTTAAACACCTGGAAATTGGTAAAAACCAGCTTCGGGATGGTTGTATTGGTATGCAGGTTTGATGGTTTGAAAAGGTTAAAACCGTTACCCCCGCCAAACAGCAACTCCCCCTCCCTGGTTTTAAGTGAAGAGTTTTCGGTAAACTCGCGTCCCTGCAAACCCTCTGTTTCATTATAATTTACGAAGTGAAACTTAAGCCCGGCGCCGTTGCGATCAACCACAATATCCGATATTCCGTTCATGGTGCTCACCCACACATTATTTTTATCGTACTCCTGCATATCGATAACTGTATTGTCAGGCAAACCGTCCTGCTTGCTGATATTGGTAAACCTGCCGGTTTTATAGTCGAAAATCCCTATCCCTCCGCGGGTGCTAACCCATATCAGGCCATAACTATCCTCCATAATATTGTTGGTGTTATTACTAATGAGGCTATATGGATTTTTTTCGTCGTGTATATGATGGATAAACTGGTTGGTTTTATGCTGCAGTACGTCCACGCCGTACGAAGTTACTACCCATAAGTTTTTACGCGTGTCGACCAACATGCGGCTTACATAATTTGAATGGATGGCATTTTCACGGCTATTGTAGACGTAATGGGTAAAGGACTGTTTCTTTGCGTCGAATACATTAAAGCCGGCAGAAAGTGTGCCAACCAGCAAATGGTGCTCGTTATCCTCGGTGATAGCGCAAACACGGTCATCCGTAATACTTGTCGTGTCTGCGTCGCTATGCTTATAATGAACAAACTTTTTTCCGTCAAAACAATCCAGGCCGCCAAAGTAGGTACCAATCCACAGCTTTTGTTCATGGTCAATATACAAACACACCACCACGTTGTTGGCCAGGCTATTGCCGTTAGTTGCATCATGGAGGTATGGCTTAAAAGTTCCGTTTTTTCGGTCATAGTAAATCAAGCCTCCGCCATTGGTTCCTATCCATATATTTCCGGCTTTGTCTTCGGCAAAACTATTAATATCGCTAAAGCTCAGGCTTTTTGGATCTGAAACCGGGTCGGATAGATGATGCGCATACAGTGGGAACTTTATGATGCTCTCGTGGTAATAGCCCACGCCTTTTTTATAGGTACCCACCCAAATGATATTGGTATTATCCTTATACAACAGCGTTATGCTGTTTTGCCCGATGGTTTTATCGTCGTCTTCCCGGTTCAGCAAGTATTGGATTTTAAAGTCATTCTTGTTCAGCAAATTCACTCCGCCATGATCAGTTGCTATCCAAACCCTGTTTTTATCATCCTGTATAACGCTGGATACCACATCCGTATTTAAATGAAACTGGTCGTTTCCCTTATCAATATGCTTAAAAATCTTATTTTTTGTATTTACGTAGTAAACACCGGCTGAATAGGTGGGCACGTAGGCCCAAATATCGTCCTGGTTGTCGATATAAATTTTGTAGGGTGAATTGAGTTCGGGCGGGAGCTTGTTAAAAACGCGCAAGCGGTAATTGATGCGAAGCGTGGCCGGGTCCATCCGCTCCAATTCGCCATCGCGGTAAGTAAGCCATAAGTCACCGTGCGAATCTTCGGCGAGGTCGGAAACGACATTTGCAAAAATGGAAGCGCTATTAGCCGGCGAATGGGTCAGATGGACCGTTTTATGCCTGCCGGGATCATATTTGTATAAACCGAGGGTTCGGTGAAGGAACCAAAAATTTCCCGACCGGTCTTTTTTTACTGACGCAATAGACGCGTCAGGGATGGCGATGGAGCGCAAATAGCCGACGACATTGTGGCCGAACTTTTCGGTAGCGGGATCATAAATATTATATCCCCCCCTGGTTTCTACCCAAAGTTTATTGTCGGGGCCGTCACTTATACTCACGATATAATCATCATCCAGCGATGTGGTATCGCTTACCATGTGTTTAAATATCTTAAATTTATACCCATCGTACCGGTTAAGGCCAGACAAGGTACCGAACCACATAAAGCCCTTATTGTCTTTAAAAATACAGGTAACGTCGTTATGCGACAGCCCGTTGCTGATATTGAGATGAGAAAATTGAAACTGGTTATTTTGCGCCTTAGTTAAGGTGGCAAAAAATATCAGCATAAGAATTAAAGTAAAAAATTTACATTTCATAAATGTACTTTTTCAAACCCAACGCAACAGTCAACCAAAATAAAACTTAGGTTTGCATTGGTAATTTTTTGTATTGACCAAATTTAACTGAATGGAAATGGTTTTTACATCCGCTAAACTATAATTACCAAATTATCAATGATTCCGTTTAGTTGATAACGAAAAGAGAATTTATCTGTCTGGTTAACATTTAATTTATAAAATAGTAGGGTTATTGTTAACCATTCTTCAAAAATAGACGCGATTAAGAAGTATAAAGTAATACTATTTTTACAATTCTTAATTTATAATTAACAAACGTACTGTCACGATCTTGTTTAAATTAGTAAAAATCAACAAAATACATCTGCCACCTTGTAATACTTTTATCTCAATTTTTAGATAAGTTTCGCTGCTTTATAAAATGTTTTAAAAAGTTAAATCAGGTTTTTGTTTTAACAATTTGTTTAAATACACTAAATGGCAAACATCCTGGCAAACATTCGGTTATTGCATTACACCCTGATTTTTAATGGACGCTGCAGATAACAAGCCATCACCAATTGAAAGAACATACAAGGTTTCGCTGAGGCAGCGAATGGCCTCTTTTTTTGTCAATATTTACAAGATCCACCTCTTCATTATACGCTTTTTCAAAGAGGCATTTCTGCCGCCCTACGAACTTAAAGAAGTTGTGCGGCAATGCTACGAAACGGGTGTGCGTTCGTTACCCCTTATTAGTGTTACCGGGTTTATTGTCGGTTTTATTTTCACTAAACAGTCGCGGCCATCCCTAGCCACGTTCGGGGCAAACTCATGGCTGCCGTCGCTTGTTTCCATAGCCATCATGCGGGCGCTGGCGCCGCTTGTTACAGCGCTTATTGCATCGGGCAAAGTTGGGTCAAGCATTGGCGCCGAATTGGGCTCCATGCGGGTTACCGAGCAAATTGACGCCATGGAGGTTTCCGGCACTAATCCTTTTAAATTTTTGGTATGCACCCGGGTGCTCGCCACTACCATAGTGATACCTATCCTGGCAACTTATGCCGCCTATATCGGGTTGCTGGGCGGCTATTTGAACATCAGCTTTAACGAAGGCACCAGCTATACGGCCTTTGTAGAGCAGTTTTTTTCGCCGCTTGTTTTCCTGGATTTTACGGCATCGCTTATAAAATCTATTGTATTTGGCTTTACCATTGGCATTGTTGGTTGTTACCAGGGCTATTACGCAAATTCGGGTACCGAAGGTGTGGGCAAAGCAGCCAACGGAGCGGTAGTAACCGCCATGTTCCTGGTTTTTATTGAAGAAATTATTATCGTGCAAATAACAGGCAATTTTCGGTGAGACCATGCATAAGGACAAAACGAAAATAGACCACAAAAATGTGGTGATCAAAATCAGGGGACTTGAAAAGGCCTTTGAAGATTATGCGGTATTGCGCGGCATCGACCTCGATCTTTACCAGGGTGAGAACTTCGTGGTTTTGGGCAGGTCGGGTTCGGGTAAATCGGTGCTGATCAAACTCATATCCGGTCTTTTAAAGCCCGACAAAGGAACTATTGAAGTTTTAGGGGAGGATTTGTCAAAAATCACGGAAAAAGAACTACAGCATTTAAGAACCCGAATCGGCTTTTCGTTTCAAAGCAGCGCCTTATACGACAGTATGACGGTTAGAAAAAACCTCGAATTCCCGTTGGTACGGAACAAACGGAACCTTACGCGGCAGGAGATTGATAAATCCGTCGAAACCGTACTTGATGCAGTGGGCTTATCGCAAACCATAAACCAGATGCCGGCGGAGCTATCAGGTGGCCAGCGTAAACGCATCGGGATAGCCCGCACGCTCATTTTAAACCCGGAGATCATGCTTTATGACGAGCCGACCGCCGGCCTAGACCCGATCACCTGCATCGAAATCAATGAACTGATCAACGAGGTGCAGCAACGGTACAATACTTCGTCGATCATTATTACCCACGACCTTACTTGTGCAAAAACCACTGGAGACCGCATATCCATGCTGCTCGACGGTAAATTTCAGCGAACGGGCAGTTTTGAAGAGGTTTTTGATACCAAAGACAAAAGAATAAAACCATTTTTTGATTATAACTTTATAGAATAGCTATACAGCATTATTATGGATCTACAGGAAAACAGACGAGCAATCATCGTCGGCATATTTTTATTGCTTGGTGTTATCATTTTTGTGATCGGCGTATTTACGTTAGGGGGTCAGCAAAAAAGTTTTGCCAAGTCCGTGTCGGTCAGCGCAGTATTTGACGATGTTTCGGGCCTGAAAAAAGGCAATGATATCTGGTTTTCGGGTGTCAAAGTAGGCACCGTGAGCGAGGTGAAGTTTATCGGGATACAACGTGTTAATGTGGTGATGCGGATAGACGAAAAGATAAAAGGGTTTATCCATACCGATGCCAGCGCGAAAATGGGGTCGGACGGGTTGATCGGCAACCGCATTGTGGTGATAGAAGGCGGCAGCCCCGATGCACCGGCCGTGAGCAACGGCTCGGTTTTGCAGGCAGAAGCTGCCTTGTCGACCGATGAGATGCTTAAAATGCTGCAAAAAAACAATGTGAACCTGCTTTCCATCACTGCCGATTTTAAGACGCTCAGCCATAATATACTGGCCGGGAAAGGAACGCTGGGTACCTTACTGGCCGACAGCGCCATGGGTATGCAGCTGCGCGCCTCCATGCGCAACCTGCAGGCCACAACCGCAACAGCAGCGAAACTGGCGGTCCAACTCGATCAATTTAGTAATAAATTAAACACCAAAGGCGGGCTGGCGGATAAACTGCTTACAGACACGGTTACCTTTAACCGCATTAAAGCGGCTGCAGCGCAATTTCAACAGGCTGCAACGAATGCCAATACGGTTACTGAAAACCTTAACAAGGCCACCAATAAACTAAATACGACCGATAACGCCCTCGGCATTTTACTGAACGACCCAAAGGCCGCGGCAAAAGTTCAAACCACCCTGGATAACCTGCAGCAAAGCTCTGTTAAATTGAACGAAGACCTGGAAGCGGCGCAGCACAATTTTTTATTGAAAGGATATTTTAAGAAGCAGGCAAAAGCAAAAGCGGATAGTTTGCAGGGGAAGTGATTTGCAATTGGAGCTACGTTTTTGGATAGTTTCGTTTCAAAAGCAACATCTTGATCATTCGACTAAGACAAAGACGATTTAGTCGCCTGCGAAGACTAATCCACGACAAATTATTCCCCGGAAAAATTTCTATTTGAAATTTCCTATCTTTCCCTTTTATAAACCACCTCGCCATGTTCATTATCGAAGATTACCCTGCGGCAGTCGCCTGTTGCGTTATTACCATGCTGTGCTGGGGTTCCTGGGCCAATACCCAAAAGCTGGCTGCGGGCACCTGGCGCTTTGAATTATTTTACTGGGACTATGTATTGGGGATACTAATTTTTTCGCTGATCCTTGCCTTTACCCTTGGCAGCTCCGGCGCCGGCGGTCGGTCGTTTTTGGCAGATATCAGCCAGGCCGATGGGCATAACATTGGTTCCGCCATTATCGGCGGTATCATTTTTAACGCGGCAAACATTTTATTAGGGGCCGCTATCGCTATCGCCGGCATGGCGGTAGCGTTCCCGGTAGGCATCGGGCTTGCGTTGGTAATTGGCATTGTGGTTAACTACATTGCAAACCCTGTTGGCAGTGAAGGAATCCTTGCGGGCGGCGTGGTGCTTATTGTTATAGCAATATTGCTTAATGCCTTTGCTTACCGCCGGATGCAGTCGGCAGGCAAACAAACCTCAACCAAGGGCTTACTTTTGGCGGTAATAGCCGGCGTACTGATGGGTTTCTTCTACAAATATGTGGCGGGAAGTATGTTCACCAATTTTGATGTGCCCGAGGTCGGCAAGCTTAGCCCCTACACCGCCGTAGTTATTTTTAGCATTGGTATTTTATTGAGCAATTTTGTTTTTAATACCATATTAATGAAACGGCCTTTTGTGGGCACGCCGGTGTCGTTCGGTTCCTATTTTAAAGGCGGCTTTAAAAATCATATTACGGGCATCCTGGGCGGATCAATTTGGTGTTTGGGGATGTCGTTCAGTATCATTGCATCCGGCAAGGCCGGGCCCGCTATATCCTATGGGTTAGGGCAAGGCGCAACAGTAATTGCAGCGCTTTGGGGCATTTTTATTTGGAAAGAGTTTAAAAGTGCACCAAAAGGGACAAACGGGATTTTGAATTTGATGCTTTTGCTTTATGTGGTAGGTTTGGGGTTGCTGGTGTATGCGGGGGCGTAAACCCCCTGGCCCCCTGAAGGGGGAACAAAAGCGGGCGGCGACGGCAGCTTCTTTCGGACTTTACTGACTTTACTGACTTCGGACTTTTCTATGAAACCATACATCCTCGTTATCGGCAGCTCCAACACCGACATGGTGGTAAAAGCCGACCGTTTACCCGCCCCAGGCGAAACCATTTTGGGCGGCACTTTTTTAATGACGGCCGGCGGCAAAGGCGCTAACCAGGCGGTTGCTGCTGCGCGTTTAGGCGGCGATGTGGTTTTTATTGTAAAGGTAGGCGATGACATTTTTGGCAGACAAGCCATCCAATCATTTGAAGAAGAAGGCATCGATACAAATTACGCCATTACTGACCCGGTAAATCCTTCAGGCGTTGCGCTGATCACCGTTGACGCAAAGGCCGAGAATTGTATCGTCGTGGCATCCGGTGCAAATGCACATTTAACGTCCGGCGATCTTTATAACGCCGGACATCAAATAAAAAACGCTTCGTTGATATTGATGCAGTTGGAAATACCGTTGGAAACAGTGGAATATGTAGCAGAAATAGCCGCGCAAAACAACGTAAAACTGATATTAAACCCGGCGCCGGCCTGCGCGCTGCCGGATGAGTTGCTGAGCAAAGTTTCCATTATCACCCCAAATCAAAAGGAAACCGAAATGCTCACCGGCGTAAAGATCGTCGACAAAGAAAGTGCCCAAACGGCAGCTGAATTACTTGCCGAAAAAGGGATAGAAACCGTGATCATCACACTTGGTGCAAACGGCGCATTGGTTTTTCATGGCAACCATTTTGATTGGGTGCCGGCGCCTGTTGTAAATGCAGTGGATACCACCGCAGCAGGCGATGTGTTTAACGGTGCGCTCGCGGTCGCCATAGCCGAAGGAAAGAATTTGGAAGAAGCAGTACTATTTGCCAATAAGGCTGCCGCGTTATCAGTTACAAAAATGGGGGCGCAGGCTTCGGCGCCCACGAAGCGCGACGTTGAAAGTTTTTAAGTAAATTTACCTTTATGAAAAGATTGATGTTATTGTTATTGATAATAATCCCTGCGATTTTAAAGGCTGGTGGTACCGAACCGATTAAGTTTTACGGCCCGATCATCCCCAATAAAATTCCTGATCAATACATACCCGCCTATTACCAAAACATTGGTGGTTACCTTGGCTACCGCCTGGATGTTAACCTGGAAAAGCGGCTATTGCAGATCGATTCGGCTACGCTGTTGTCCGGCTTTAAACACCGCCCCGGCGCACAAACCTGGATCGGCGAACATGTGGGTAAATTCCTCTTCTCGGCATCAAAAACTTATGCCTATAGCCATGACGAACGCATTAAACACCTGATGGACGATATGGTGCGCAAATACATTGTTTGCCAGATGCCGGACGGTTACATGGGCACCTATTTATACAAGGACCGCTGGAAAGACTGGGATGTTTGGGCGCATAAATACTGTATTATCGGCCTGCTGAATTATTACTCGGTTACCGGGTACAAGCCAGCCCTAACAACAGCGGAACGCGCTGCCGACCTGATCTGCCGCACTTTTGGCGACCAGCCCGGCAAACGCGACCTGATGCTGGCCGGCGAACATAACGGCCTTGCCCCTGGGAGTATACTGGAACCGATGGTCGATTTGTACCGCTATACCGGCAACCCCAAATACCTGGCGTTTTGCAAATACATTTTGCGCTCCTATGAGCAAAAAGATGGCCCCGGTATTATAGGCAACCTGGAAAAATATGGAGATGTTACCAAAGTAGGAGACGCTAAAGCGTACGAAATGATGTCGTGTTTTTTGGGTATCTTAAAATATTATAAGCTGACCGGCGAAGAAAAGTATCTCCATCTGTTACAAACCGCGTGGACGGACATTGCAACCAATCATTTGTACATCACAGGAACCGCCAGCGACCATGAAGTATTTGTAGACCGCCACGATTTGAAGGCGGCCAATACCGACAGCATGGGCGAAGGCTGTGTAACCGTTACCTGGATACAGTTTAACCTGTCGCTGCTGCAAACTACCGGCAATGTTAAATATGCCGCCGAAATAGAGCGCTCCGTGTACAATCACCTGCTGGCTGCCGAAAACCCGCAAACGGGTTGCGTGAGTTATTATACCGCGCTGCAGGGACCCAAGCCCTACCGCTGCGACCAGGGATACTCCTGCTGCCTGTCCAGCGTACCAAGAGGCATTTCGCTGATACCGGAAATGATCGGTGGCAAAATAAAAGGAACGTTTACCGTGTTGATGTATGAAAATGCAGAGGCGACAACTCGTATAATCGCCAACGATCATTCATCTGTCCATCTTAAGGTAAAATCAATCACCAAATTCCCGGCAGATGGCCGGGTGGAATTTGAAATCGACCCCTCGCAGGCCGCTAACTTTACTATCAACTTCCGCGTGCCGGATTGGTCGGCAAATTTTACCGCCAAAATTGACAGCGATATTTACCCGGGAAAAAACGGCCAGCTATTGGCTATTAACCGCAAATGGTCTCCCGGCGACAAGCTTGAAATTACTTTTTATATGCCGATCCAGGTTTTGCCGGGCGGTGTTTCGTATCCAAATGCCATTGCTATAAAGCGCGGGCCACAAGTGCTGGCCATAGATAAAGACCTGAACAAAGAAATTGGCGGCATCAATACTGTTAGCTTCTCCAACGCCAAAGAATTAACGACCGCCGACAGCGCCTTACCCGCCGATTGGGACTGGCGGGAAGCATTTTCTGCTGATATGAAAATTAATAACATCCCTGAAAAAGTAGTGCTGGTGCCTTTCGCAGAAGCCGGCCAAAAAAGCGGGGATGTGGAGGTTTGGATAAATCGGTAGCCTTCTTGTCATTGCGAGCGCAGCGTGGCAATCGCGAACTTTGCATTACAGCCATGCATTACCGTTTTGCATAGTTCGCGATTGGCACGTTCGTTCCTCACTCGCAATAACAAATTTTCTATTTATTCCAACTCCAGCGTCACCACCGATTTCGACGGCAAATTCACCACCAGTTTGCCGTTTTCATTTTTAGCCCCGGTAAAATTTTCCAGGTGCAGTTTATTGGGCTGATCAAAAGTATTAACATCCGTAATATTGGCCGAGGTGAGTATCTGCCCGGTAACCGTTTTCCATTTAATGTTCCCTAAATCGGTGCTGATGCTGACATTGTTATGCAAATCGAGGTTCACCAGTGAAATATGCACCTTCCCCGAAGCATCCTGCGAAGCGGAGGCATTTACTGCCGGGAGCTGTTTGCCATCCACTGCATAATCCGGCGAATTTAGTTTGATGGGCAAATATTTGGCGTCCTGGTGCACCTTATACATATTGAAAATATGATAAGTCGGCGTCAGCAGCATCTTTTCTTTATCAGTTAAAATAAGGGATTGCAGCACATTGATGGTTTGGGCCAGGGCGGCGCCGCGTACACGGTCGCAATGATTATTAAAAATATTAAGGTTTGTGGCAGCGATCAGCGCGTCGCGCAGGCTATTTTGCTGGAACAAAAAGCCGGGGTTGGTGCCGGGTTCTACGTCGGTCCAAACGCCCCATTCGTCAACCACCAGCGCCACGTGCTTTTTAGGATCGTATTTATCCATAATGGCGGCATGTTTGGCTACCAGCTCCTCCATTTTGAGGCAGCGTGCCATCGTACCAAAATATTCTTTTTCGCTAAAACTGGTGGCCGAGCCCTTATGGCCCCAATCGCCGGTAGGTACGGTATAATAATGCAGCGAAATACCCCACATCATCCAGTCGGGTATGTTTTTCATGATCACTTCCGTCCAGTTGTAGTCGTCGGCATTGGGACCGCTGGCAATCTTTTTTAGCGGTGCACCGGGGTAGTTTTTGGCGAAGGAAGCATAGCGTTTAAACTGGTCGCTGTAAAACTCGGGCGTCATGGTGCCGCCGCAGCCCCAGCTTTCGTTGCCGATGCCCCAAAAAGTAACTTTGTAGGGATCGGCGTGGCCGTTTTGCCGGCGCATTTCGGCAACAGTGCTGCTGCTGTTGGAGTTGCAATATTCTATCCATTTGGACATTTCCTCCACCGTGCCGCTGCCCACGTTGGCGGCGATATATGGCTCGCAGCCCAGCAGGCTGCACAGCTGCAAAAACTCGTGGGTGCCAAAGCTATTGTCTTCGGTTATACCACCCCAGTTGGTATTTACCATACGCGGGCGTTGTGCCGAAGGGCCAATGCCGTCGCGCCAATGGTATTCGTCAGCAAAGCAGCCGCCAGGCCAGCGCAGGCTGGGTATCTTTATCTTTTTCAACGCGTTTACCACATCCAGGCGGATACGGTCCTGCTTTTCAACCGGCAAGGTTTTATCCACCCAAAAACCACCATAAATACCATGCCCCAAATGCTCGGCAAACTGGCCGTAAATGTATTTGCTGATAATGAGTTTGGAGGTATCGCCGATGGATAGGGTGGCGGTTTCCTGGGCGAAGGAGTTATACCCAAACGCGACAAGAACTATGAAAAGCAGTTTTTTGAATATCATGGAATAAATGTATCTATAACGGTTTATAAAAGTAGAAAGAATTTTTATTAAGAAACCGATAAAAAAGGCAAATGATGTAGAGACGCAACATTTTGCGTCTCGGACCTGATTTCCGGGTTTTAAAAGGCCGGCATTTCGTTTCGAGACGCAAAATATTGCGTCTCTACGTTATCTTCAATTTTGTTAATTTCGATGCATGATGAAACATAGCTTTTACCTACTTACATTACTGATAATTTGCCTTTTTGCAGCCTGCAAGCCCCCAGTCACCCCCGACCAGCTTTACGGTAAATGGAAATACATCAAAAGCGAGCAACCGAATGCCAACCCGCCCGACAGCACCTCCAGCGGTGACCTGAAAATTGAAGACCCCTCCATCCAATTCTTTAAAGACAATACGCTGCAAATATGGTGGGGAGGCAAAATGATCTCGCACGGCAAGTTTACTGTTGAAGACAA
>Ga0302185_10001976_pt1 | contig 13821 bp, 3 predicted proteins | sample II_Bog_E1_1_FD_200231 | JGI IMG/M metagenome (GOLD analysis project Ga0302185, IMG submission 200231) | Peat permafrost microbial communities from Stordalen Mire near Abisko, Sweden - II_Bog_E1_2 | ecosystem: Environmental > Terrestrial > Soil > Wetlands > Peat | place: Sweden: Abisko, Stordalen... | reverse complement strand
CCCGCAGGAAGAGGGTTCACCGTCATCGGTGCCGTTATATAACAGCCGGTAGGCAGTTTGTATGTTATAGTAGTAACACCCACACCCGCACCTATTACCACACCAGTTGCAGACCCCACAGTTGCAATCAATGGATTTGCGCTGCTCCATGTACCTCCGCCTGCATCACTTAAAGTAACTGTTGACCCCAGGCACACTGCATCAGGTCCCAAAATAGCCGTAGGCAGTGGGTTTACCGTCACAGTTGTAGTCATGTAGCATCCGGTTGCCAACGTATAAGTAATGGTGACTGTAGTAGCAACTGCCACTGTCTGGCCCGTTACCACGCCTGTTGTTAACCCAACCGTTGCAACGGCAGTATTACTGCTGGTCCAGTTGCCGCCGCCGGGTGTATCACCCAGGTTCGTTGTAGATCCCGAACAGACTGTTTTGATACCCGTTATAGCTGTTGGTAATGGATTAACAGTGACTATCGCGGTTGTCAAACAGCCTGTTGGTAAGATATAAGTAATTGTGGTTGTGCCACCTGCCATACCTGTAACAACTCCCGTGGTTGAAATTGTACCGGCCGCAGTATTCCCACTACTCCATGTTCCACCACCTGTTCCATCGGTCAATGCTGTTGTCAGCCCTACACACACTTCAAAAGTACCGTTAATAGCGCCTGGCAATGGGTTCACAGTAACCGTTGCAGTTACGATACAACCCGAGCCTAATGTATAAGTAATAGTTGCGGTGCTGGTCACAACTACCGTTTGGCCTGTTACGATGCCTGTGGTAGAACCAATAGTTGCAATTGTAGTATTACTGCTGCTCCAGGTGCCGCCGCCTGCATCACTCAAGGTGGTCGTCAGTCCGGAGCACACATTCAGGGTGCCGAGGATTGCTGTCGGCAACGGGTCAACGGTTACTACCGCTGTTATGATACATCCCGTGGGTAATGTATAGGTGATCGTTGCCGTGCCTGCAGTTGCAACAGTCCCGCCGGTTACTATACCTGTAGTCGATCCCACTGTAGCTATCGTAGTATTGCTGCTGCTCCACGTTCCGCCGCCTGCATCACTTAATGTTGTAGTCAAACCCGAGCACACACTGAGCGCACCCAGTATGGCTGTTGGCAGGGGGTTCACAGTGAATACCGCAGTTGCTATACAGCCTGTTGGCAATGTATATGTGATCGTTACAGTTGTAGCCGTTGCCACTGTCCCGCCGGTTACAATCCCGGTCGTAGATCCTATTGCGGCCACCGTACTATTACTGCTGCTCCATGTCCCGCCACCTGCATCGCTAAGTGTGGTTGTCAAACCTGAGCATACATCAAGTGTACCTGATATTGCTGTTGGCAATGGGTTTACCGTCACAATTGCTGTTATGATACAAGTAGTGGGTAGTGTATAAGTGATTGTTGCTGTACTGGTAGTAGCAACAACCTGGCCTGTCACAACTCCGGTGCTTACCGTTACTGTGGCAATAGCGGTGTTGCTGCTGCTCCACGTTCCGCCGCCTGCATCACTTAATGTTGTAGTGAGCCCCGAACAAACAGTAAGGTTGCCTAAAATGGCTGTCGGCAGCGGATCTACCGTTACCACTGCTGTTATAAAACAACCCGTAGATGATAATGTATATGTTATAGTAGTAGTGCCTACAGTCCCTCCATTCACTATACCTGTTGCAGATCCTATTGTGGCGTTGGTGTTACTACTGGTCCATGTACCACCACCTGTGGCATCGCTTAACGTTGTAGTGAGCCCGAAGCATACACTCAGGTCACCGAGTATTGCTGTTGGCAATGGGTTTACAGTTACTACCGCTGTAGCGCTGCAGCCAGTGCCTATCGTATAAGTGATCGTTGCAGTGCTGGTTACTAATACGGTTTCCCCGGTCACTACGCCTGTTGCAGACCCTACTATCGCAATCGTGGTGTTGCTGCTGCTCCATGTTCCGCCACCGGCATCGCTAAGTGTTGTTGTAGCGCCTGAGCACACCGTAAGTGTACCAAGTATTGCTGTTGGTAAAGGATCAATGGTCAGTACTGCTGTTATCAGGCAGCCTGTAGATAAAGTATAAGTGACCGTGTCCAGTCCCGGTGTTACTCCTGTCGCTATGCCCGTACCTGCACCAATAGTGGCGTTCCCATTGCTGAGTGTCCATGTGCCGCCTGCCGATGCATCACTAAGTGTTGTTGTCGATCCCACACACACAGACAGAATGCCGTCTATTGAACCCGGCAATGCATTGACGGTAACTATTGCGGTTGTATAACAGCCTGCGGGCAATGTATAAGTGATGACCGCAGTACCTGCAATTCCTCCTGTCACAATGCCCGTTGTAGATCCTATCGCTGCAATAGTTGTGCTGCTGCTGCTCCAGGTGCCTGTGGTTGTTGCATCCGTTAGCGTTGTAGTTAAACCCGAACATACTGACAAAGTACCCGAAATGCTTACCGGGGTCGGGTTAACAGTTACCACCGCTGAAGTAACACAACCGGTAGACAAAGTATACCAAACGGTATCCAGTCCTACAGATACGCCTGTTACAAGTCCCGTCCCCGATATAGTTGCGCTCGGGTTGCTCATGCTCCATGTTCCGCCACCGGCATCGGTGAGCGCTGTTGTTGCCCCAACACATACGGTCAAGGTGCCTGAAATAGCTGAAGGCAATGCGTACACCGTTACCACGGCCGTTGTCTGGCAACCCGTGCTCAGTGCGTATGTTATAATAGTAGTGCCGGCTGTGCCACCTGTCACAATACCGGTCGTTGATCCTATTGTTGCAACGATTGTGTTGCTGCTGCTCCAGGTGCCCGTAGCCGTAGCATCGGTTAATGTAGTAGTAAGCCCGGAGCACACTGATAATGTTCCTGAAATGCTGGCTGGTGACGCATTGACCGTTACAACAGATGTGGTAACACAACCGCTGGCCAGCGTATAACTGACTGTGTCCAACCCGGCCGATACTCCTGTCACAATACCGCCACCTGTTATCGAGGCATTCCCATTGCTCACGCTCCATGTGCCACCACCACCATCACTTAATGACGTGGTCAGGCCAACACAAACTATTAGCGTTCCTGAAATAGGTAATGGCGTTGGATATAATGTAACGGTCACCGGCGCGGATGTAGCAGAGCATCCAAACCCATTAGTAATATATACCGTATAGTTCCCCGAAACCGTAGCAGTGTAATTTCCATTTGTTGCGCCGGATATTAAAGTTGTTCCATTATACCATTGGTATGAATATCCTGTCCCGGCAGATGCAGTTAGCGTAACTGAACCTCCGGGGCAAAAAGACAATGATCCAGATGGATTAACTGTTGTAGCAGGCAATGGATTTACAGTAATCGCGACACTTTCTGTATTACCGCACCCAGCGCTAGTAGTACCTGTTACGGTATAAATAGTAGAGCCCATTGGTGTAGCAGTTACAGAAGCTCCGGTAGTTGCAGACAAGCCAACAGAAGGAGACCATACATATGTACCGCCGGCACCTGCTCCTGATGCCAGCAAAGATATCCCACTGGCTCCGGCACAAAAACTACCGGATGAAGGTGACACTATAATAACGGGAAGAGTTCCGCATGCAACGTTCAGATAAAAATCATATGCACCTCCATAACTGGCGCTACATGGTGCCCCACTACTCAATTCGCTTAAAAAAACCCGCATATGCAAATTCGTACCGGTAACAACGCCTGTAGTCGGGATTGCAAAGTTATAAATATCAGAAGTAACATGGCTACCAAAGACAAACATACTGCCAGCAAGCTCTGTTGCTTCATAAATACCATCGTTGTTCCAATCTACATATACTGTGAGGTATGCTGTATAGGTGCTATATACTCTTGAAACATTTATACTAACTGTTGCTCCCGACGGCGCGGTAACCCCCTGCGTGGCATAGTCGTTAAAATACGTAACACCAGTACAGGAGCCTGCGGTTACGCTAATTGTTGAAATAACACCTGTGCCGGTCGCTGTTATTGAAGTAAAATATTCAGATGTACAGCCGCTTGAGTAAGTAGGTGCTGATGTGACCGAACATTGCGAAAACGCTCTCCCGACCCCTAAAATACAGACCAAATAAACTGATAAAAAAATCAGCCGTCCACCGGCATTAAAAAATGCATTTTTCATAATAAATTAATTAGCGCATTCTTTGCAATCACTATTCTTTCATTCGAAGGTTGAATACAACGCATATAGGCTCCTCACCAATGAAATCTTCACCTAACCAAAGTCACATTTCCATGTTGTTTAAAGACAATACCAGTATTGGTCACGGCTTCAATTTCATAAACAAACACACCGAATGGCTGCGGCACACCATTATAAGTACCATCCCATCCCCCATCAATGTCCGCACTTTCGTATACAAGATTTCCCCAGCGATTGTATATCCTGAAATAATTTAAAGAAGCGATGCCGTTTTTTAGAATCTTTAAAAGGCTATTCGGTCCATTTCCGGGTGCAAATGCATTAGGCAAAGCAAGCTGTGTATTGCCAATATAAATATCAATTGAATCCCTGGTCATACAACCCCATTCTGTAGCCCCAACTACAACATATTTAGTGTTGATTTCCGGTTTCGCAACAGGGTCCGATATGTATATATCACTGAGACCTGCAGGAGGGAACCAAATGAAATTGGTACAATTGGTTTGGGGAGAGATCTGGTATGACTCACCAGGATAAATAATTGCCGAATCTGCAAGCGTAATAACCGCCGCAGGGTGTACATTCACATTTACAGAGATGGTATCATGACATCCGTATTGGTTAGTTGCCACTGCCCAATAAGCTTGCGATGTAATTGCAAAAACCCAAGGAGTTGACGCGTTTGAATCACTTAAATAAATTGAAGGGTGCCATTGGTAAGATAAAGAAGGATCCAATGACGTTGGAACAAATTGTATTGAATCGTGAGGACACACTGATGTGTCATTTATTGCAATGAAGTCAATACTATGGACAAGTAATTTTGTAGAATCTGTTGCTGAACAACCAGCAGGCGTACTAACAGTAACCAGCAAATTTGTGCTATCACGTCCCGTAAATACAACCGTTGAGGTTGAGTTATTATCAAGATCAGTGACAGGCGACCAGTTATATATATAATGAGTATACCACTGAGGCGACACGCGCGCATTTATATGAACTGTATCAAATTTGCAAACAGACAAGTAACCCGGCATGTAAACAACAGGATACGGCTGGACATCGATCCTTATCGAATCCATTATCTCACTGCAACCCGGAAGCGTGCCAATTAAATAATAGGTAGCTGAAGTGTCCGGGGCAATGAGTGGGTCCAGAATAGTTGACATCGATATTCCTGCCGTAGGCAGCCATTGATACATAACAGACGACCCACCAGTTGCAATGACTTGCACCGTCTGTCCCCTACATATCGCAGTATCAGGTGTTAAAATATTTGCAGCAGTTTTGACAATTGAAATAGTTACCTGCTCGCTCGTTGTACATCCCAAAAAAGAGGTTGCACTAACCACATAAGTTGTAGTGCTATCCGGTGTGGCCACTGGGTCCTTGACATAAATACTATCCAATCCGGATATCGGGGACCATTGATATGCAAATGAATCACTTCCGCTTACTCGGATTGTCACTGATTGTCCAAGGCATAAAGAAGTGTCGGGTGTCAGTATAGTAATCCCTATATTAGCAATTGAGACATTGATCATAGAAGAATCTGGCGGACACCCGGACCCAGGCAAAGTAGCTACCATCAAATAGCTGGCATTGACCGTTGGTGTACACATGGGCTCCATTATATTAGTAGCACTCAAGCCTGTCCCTGGGATCCAGTTATAAGAAAGCCCCACACTGCCTGCCACCTGGATCTTAAAAGACTGTCCGCTGCAAACCATTGTATCCGGCGTAATAATATAAGCAAATGGTGTATCCAGAATATGTATGGAAACACTGTCTGCAATACCACAAAGGCCATCAAGATAAATGGTAAAAGTTTTCGCCCCTCCAAGGGCAGTGGGTAAACCTTGTATGTTTAAACTAACAGACGTACTATCAGCAGGCAAAGAAATAGTATCAGGCACCGTAGCGACATCTACTCCATTGATGGCAGTGCCTCCAAACGAAAGATAAAGCGTGGTTGCTATCGCACTCGCATGACCTGCATTAATAAAAACGGTTGCCGGATTACAACCTTTGACAATTGTTTTTGCGATACCATTAATTGTAGCTCCAATAGAATCCAAATGATTAAATGCATATGTATTTGAAGTCAAGCTACTCCCTTCAAGAAAAACTCCCGAATCGTATATAGAATTACCTGCGTCAACTATCGATAATTTAATATGATAAGTATCACATGGGGTAACAGCATGCACTGCCCGGAATTTTGTAGTATATCCAGTATATGACAATTGGGCGCCCCCAATATTATTTATATAATACGCAGTAAACGGAGACCCTGCACCAAGACTGGTACAGTTGCTCAACACGTCAGTGACTTCAGTTCCCACTATCCCGTCATTTACACTATTCACTTCAACAGGTATATTAGTGCCAGGAACGAGTGCCATGTTAGGAACGCCTGCAATCCCTGGCCCCGATATGAAAAATGCAAAAACATCGCTGTATACACCACAAACAGCATTATAATATTCCTGCGAGCCGAATTGGTAATTAAAACCTATACTATCACCTGTAGCAACTACATCAAATTCTAACATACAGGCGTCATGCGTCGTTACTCCTGCAGGTAAAAAACTCGTCATTTGCGGGTCGCCGGGAGCGCCATCGCTGAAAGATGCTGTGCCTGGCGGTGCACCCCATGGGCCTACACATGCAGCCGCATGACCGTTAGTTAGCACAATACCATTAGACATTCCAAGCAATGTACCTGAGGAAGTAAATGTACCATTGGCGACTGCCGGGCACGTATCAACAGGGTTTAAAATCGTCACTCCTGATCCTGCAAGTGTTGCAGCTAAAGTTGATGCAGATGCAGAAGCGGTTACTACAAGTTGAGAAAATGCGTTATTATAAAAGATCAATAAAAATGAGAGAAAAAGCAGGTTGTAGAACTTATTGAATTTCATAAAATCACGGAACTTTAATACGCACAACGAAATTCAGACTTGACTATTACTTAAACATTACGGCATTATGAATTTCCGAATAATTGCATTAGCGCAATTTGCAAAGCAGAACAAAATTGACATTTACCCAACAACTAAAAAATATTCCGGAGCCGAATTCTTCAAACCTAAGATTATCAATTCAGTCTATTGATCGCTTTATATTTATGGAATGCTACGAAAGATCAGAAACCTGTGATCAGTATTTTTTTCACAAACCGCTGACCACCTAAAATAAAATCAACAAAATACACACCGGGTTCATCAATAGAAAACAGGTAATTGTGTACTCCTTCAGTTTGTAATTCATTATTTGCTAAAACAGCTACTATTTGTCCCATAACATTGCGTATAACAACACTACTACTAAAAGCAGATGATAAAGTATAGCTGATTGTAAATTGCCTGGAAGCAGGATTAGGATAAATGGCAGTATTGCCTTCAATAGCAGAAACTGCCTGAACATTTGTACCAGTAGAAGTACCGGTATCGCCACATCCTGTGATATGACTAAAAGAACCGCCGCCAATAGTAGTGAAATCAGAAATAATAGATTGGTAATATAAATTGGCTAAGGTATCATTGTGTATAATAAGAATATTTTCGTCATTATAATTTGTACCCGCACTTGTCCAGTTTTCTGACCCTGTTTCCACTATGGGATCTGAACAAGTGTCTGATGGATCAACAACCATCATTTTGTTATGATAAATGTATGATCCGCTATACACCACATAATCGCTCCCTAATCCGGCACTCAATGTATTGTTGACAGAAGATGAAGTTGACGGTGTATACTGATCTACAACAGCCAATGTATATACCCCACTGTTTTTAACTGCAACAATATTATTAGCATCCCCTGTTCTTGTCATATCATATACACCTACATACAGGTCTTTGTTAGCGGTTAAAATTGTACTGGCTATATGCGAATCAGGGTTATCACTTGGACTAAAATACAATTCGACCTCATGGCCTGCAATGGAAAAAATATTTACACCAAGCGGAGTCTTTGCTGTTCCAAACTTCGCGAGGCTTGCATTTGGCACAGCGGTTGTACTTCCCCACATCATATTGAATTCACGTGTATAAACCGAAGCGAGAGATGAATCCTGTATGAACAAAATATTATTATAGTCATTGTAGAACATTTCACTGCTCCAATCTTCCGAACCGGTGCACAATATCGCATCGGTCGGATTAGTGGAGTTAGCATCGATAATGATGAATTTATTGTGCATTATATCTCCGCTGCTGTTGACCGGACGCGGCAATGTATTAATTCCATTATCGAGTGCGGACAAGCCGCTATTTGAAGCGCTGCCATCATATATCCATCGCACTGTAACCCCCCTAGTGTATGCATTGTTTACAGCCGCCGCTATATTGGCATATGTACCATCGTAATTATCCTGATTGTAATCATACTGAGCTATATCAAGAGTGTACTTTGCCCTGTTGATATATGCCACAATAGTGTCTGCCATAGTGCCAGAAGCCAAGTATGCAGCATTAATACCAAACGTTGCCAAGCTTGTATTTACCGGGTGATTAAAATATGCATTGATCTTTGCCTGTCCGGAAACATCGTTATTTAAGACTAATAAAAAAAGGATCGCGGCAAGTCCGGAAAAATAAAATTTCATACTATCTAAACGTTTTAAAGATGGCGAAAGTATACCACCCTTATTACTCCAAGGTTACCTTAGTATGAACAATCACAATATCACAAAAGATCAAGCACTTTAATCATTCACTTCATGATTTTCATTGCTCCAGTAATAAGTTGAAATCATCTTAACACAAACAAATGGCAACAATGGAGTAACACAAAATTAACGCCCGATTATTCACTTGGAATTAATACACGCGCACAATAACTGCAAATTCATACCACGGTAATAGTGTGGTGATATTGCAAGAGTAAATTGCCGCCATTATTAAATACACATGTTATGAAAATTAAAAAAATAAATGTAACCCGGTTCATTCCTGTTGTTTTGTGCCTTCTTCTTCTTTCTAACGTTAAGGTATCTGCACAACTAACAGTTACCCCAAATCAAACAGCAGCAGTGCTTGCATCTACACTTGCCGGCACAGGCGTCACTATTCTGAATGCGGTTGATACCTGCCCTGGTGTCGCAAATGGCCTTTTTAGTGCCACAGGCACATTGCTAGGAATGAGCAATGGAATTATACTCACAAATGGTCATTCTGCTGCATGCGCGGGCCCATATGGAGCGCCACCCGGCACAGCATCTTTCAATGATGGCGCCCCCGGAGATCCTGCACTGGCAGCGTTCCTGCCGTCTGGCACAAATACCTATGATGCCTGCATACTTGAGTTTGATGTAGTTGCGGCGGGCGACAGTATCGGGTTCAACTATCAATTCGGCTCCCAGGAATATTACCATTCAACTTGTGGTGAATATCCCGACATTTTTGCTTTTTTCATATCGGGTCCGGGTATTACAGGTGCGCCAAACATCGCTTTAGTTCCGGGCACCAATATACCCGTTGAAATAAATAGCGTAAACGCGGGCACACCTGGCGGCCCAGGAGGCCTGGGGCCGGGTGTAAACATTGCCAATTGCACAAGTCTTGGTGCGGGATCACCATTCACCGCTTATTTCATAAGCAATGTAGGGGGAACGCAACTATCTTACACCGGTTACACTACTAAACTCAGAGCTGTGCATGCCGTAAGCCCATGCGACACCTACCATTTAAAATTATCAATAGCCGATGCAAATAACTCGGGCTATGATTCCGGCGTATTTCTCGAAGCCGGTAGCCTCACACCTCCTACAATCCCCGGCGCAACAGTATGCGTTGGTGGTACAGCAACACTTACACCAACTACCACCGGGGGCACATGGGTGAGTGGCAATCCTGCTATAGCAACAATAGGATCATCAACAGGCATCACTACCGGCGTATCAGGAGGCACTGCCACTATAAGTTATTTCATAGGCCCGACATGCAGCATAAACACAATAGTAACTGTATCTGCTCTCTCACCAATCGCTGGCACTCCTCATGTATGTACAGGCAATGCCATTACCCTCACCGATGCGTCAGCTGTCGGCTCATGGAGCAGCAGCAACACCATTGTTGCTACAATTGGCTCTTCATCAGGCATAGTGAACGGCTTAACAACCGGCACTACGATAATCAGCTACATCACAGCAAGCGGATGCAGTACAAATGAAATTGTCACTGTCAACTCAGTTTCACCTGTCACAGGCCCAACAAATATCTGTATTGGCACAACAACAATCCTGTCTGATATTTCCGGCGGCGGCGTATGGGGCAGCAGTAGCACAACGACCGCTACAATATCTACTTCCGGGCTTGTCACCGCGTTATCGGCCGGTACTGTTACCTTCACATATACAGCGCCGGACGGATGCATAGCTTCAATGCCAATAACTATCGGTTCGTTTTCATCAGACAGCCTGAACATTTCAATCTGCCAGGGAAGCAGCTATACATTTGCCGGGACTGTCTATAGTGTGTCAGGCACGTATTCGCACACCTACACTACATCGAGCTGCGATTCTATTGTGACCTTACACTTAACGGTATTCCCAACTCCTAATATGGTTATCAAAGACAGTATCTGCTACGGCACTTCATACACATTTGCCGGAACCAGTTATACAACAGCTGGGGTATATACCTTTACCGCTACAAGTATCCATGGTTGCGATTCCACAATCACATTAAATCTATTTGTTAAACCTTTGCCATCAGCACCGTCTGTTCTAAGCCCGGTGACTTACTGCCTGGGACAAACCACAACATCGCTAACCGCATCTGGTTCCAACTTGATATGGTATACCGAAACAGGAGGTACCGGCAATACTACCCCACCAACTCCTACATCAGCCAGTGCCGGAACAACATGGTATTACGTAAATGAAGTACAAAATGGCTGTGTAGGACCGTTCGACTCCATAGAGGTAGTGGTATTTCCGCAACCGGTTGCCGTCATAAATGCTACAAAGACCAGCCTATGTCAATATGATACTTTATCATTGTTTGCAACTGCAGTTCCATCAGGGTCGTACTCATGGAATACACCAGGTACAAACATCGTAAGCGGCAATAGTGCTACTCAAAATATAATTGCGCAATTCAATACGCTAGGAAATCATATGATCTACTTGACGGTAAGGGAAAACGGCGAATGTCTGGCTATTGACAGTCTTGATATTAATGTCATACCCGCACCTGTAAGCACATTTTATGTAAAACCAAACGTTTGCATCGGGGATACCGTGGTTGTCGCAGTCTCTTATACTACTTCAGGGGTCACAAATTGTGTTTGGAATTTTGAAGACGCAACCGTACTTACAGCTACCACCCAGGTTTCCGGTGGCCCATACGGAGTCACCTGGAATACTACGGGTATTCACTACATACAAATGTACGCTGAGATAGGACAATGTGCTTCAAATGAAGTAACAGACACCATTGACGTACATCCATTGCCCAACGCGCAGCTAAATGATCTTACGTCAGGCAACATTTGCACAGGAGATAGTATTCTGCTATCTGCCATAGTGCAGGATCCAAGTAATTTATATCAATGGTCTCCCCTAAATTACTTTCACAACACAAATAGCCCCGAGATATATGGCGTGATCCAAAATGCCGGCTTTGTTACCTTAAATGTAACAACACCATTTGGATGTATAGGCACAGATAGCTTAATGATAGATGCCCAACCTTGCTGCGAAATGCTCTTCCCGAATGCGTTCACTCCTAATGGCGATGGTAAAAACGATGCTTTTCACCCGCTAACTAATGGTCATCATACAATTTACACTTTCATGATCAAAAACCGTTATGGGCAAACCGTTTTCGAAACGATAAACGAAAACGATGCATGGAATGGTACATTTAACGGAGTACCGCAAGACATTGGGACTTACTTCTACTACATTAAATACGATTGTAATGGAAAAACATTAGAACAGAAAGGCGATGTAACATTAATCAGATAACCGCATCCACGCCATCTCAAAGCAATCGAATTATTGCCATAATTAATGAACTAAAAAAGAGGCTGCCTCAAAAGTCCGAGACGGCCTCTTTTATTTGGATACCCGCAGGAGAACTATGGTCGTTTAAGCGGTTCTCAGAGCCATCTTTTACTTTTGATACAGCCTCTTTTGACTGTTCGCGAAATAGACCTTACTTCCATTACAAAAACAGGAACAATCCAATGAGATAAGTAATTATCTCATTATTTCAGGTTATTATCAATGACAACAAATGTACTGTGAAAGGTCTTTACACATTACCACGTCCTAAGGTGGTGGTTTTAGACAACAAAACAGATTATGGCAGCAGAGAAAAAATTGAGTATTAGAGCACTTTAATTATCGACAAATACTTCAACCAAAAAAACCAGAAATATCTTTCAATAACCCAGCACGCTAATATGGTCGTTTCAGAAAGCTGGATCGGCAAATCATATCGAGATTGTTGCAACTAAAAAATAATCAAAAAATGACTTTTTTACATGGACCAATACTTACCTCAAAATGTTCCTGGATTCTAAATTAAAGATTGCGATAGAGAGCCTTAAATCCAGGGCAATGTGGACAAAAATTAGTTAACAAAGCAACCGGATGGTAAGACAACACTTTCAGAAAATTTAACTAAACACAATTCAATATCATATTCTACGATTGGCAAAATCATTACTGCAAATGCAGTATTTAGGTAGATAGGTTTCCAAGGTCACAAGAACCCCAATAAGCACACAAATGCCATACCAGATCAGGAATTCGAACTCTTTATGGGTTTTCTTTAAAACAACTAAATCTTTAAGCCTAACTGGAAAGTTGCCCTAATCAATGAATACATACTGACAAAACTATTGGTTAAACGACCGCAGTGGATTAATTAAAATAATAAACAGAGAGAATGTCGCAATCGCCCTTTTTACCGACAGACGCAATTGCCGATGAGTTGCTCTCCTCCGTCTTTATCTCCTTCTGATTAAATGGCTACAATAAAGTACCTTAACAGAACGCCGCCAGGTTTTGACAAATTCGCCTTAATTTGACCCCATGGCACAAAAAAAATATTTTGGCCACGCACATCTTTTAGTTTAAATATAATGCAAATTAGCTATTGCCTCTTTTTCTCAAGCAGAGACTTCTATTTTTTCATCGAGAATGGGCATGTCAAGCACCCTCAAAGAACCAGAAAATAACCCAGTGAAAAAGGACAATTTCAACACTAAAGAATTGCACGCCGCTATTTATTTTCCAAACTATTCTGAGCTTCTTACTTGAACTATCTTATCAACGTAACAGTACCTTTGTAGAATCTGTTAGTACCATCATCCATTGCTACAATGAGTACATAATTGTACACATCCATATCTTGCTTCACTCCGTTAAAAGTGCCATCCCAGCCCTGCTCTTTATTACTTGTAGTAAATATTCTTTGCCCCCAACGGTTGTATATGCTGAACTCAGCAAGGCTTTGATATTTCATTCCAAGTGGGTGGAAAATATCGTTTAGGCCATCGCCGTTAGGCGTAAATGCTGATGGGATGGCAATACTATCGGTTATTACATCGACAATAACTTTCGCACTATCCAGACAGCCGTTAGCGGTGTCAATTCCATAAACAGTGTATACTGTATTTTGGGTTGGCGTAACAATCGGGTCAC
>Ga0302185_10001971_pt1 | contig 13838 bp, 10 predicted proteins | sample II_Bog_E1_1_FD_200231 | JGI IMG/M metagenome (GOLD analysis project Ga0302185, IMG submission 200231) | Peat permafrost microbial communities from Stordalen Mire near Abisko, Sweden - II_Bog_E1_2 | ecosystem: Environmental > Terrestrial > Soil > Wetlands > Peat | place: Sweden: Abisko... | reverse complement strand
AGACAAGCTCTCTATGAATGTTGGGCATGTGATATTTGCGTATTTTACATTGTCTGACGATCAATTGACCAATCGGCCAGTCATGACTGTTTTTCACTAAAAATAGTGGCTCCATTCGATAAACCCAACTTTATACATCAATTTATCGATTAATTGAAGTTACTCGCTTACTTTCCTTAATCTTGAACAATTGATAAATTAATTATTAATCATCATCAAAGTTCCATCTTGCTCAGCATCCTCTGCAATCGACTGTTGATCTCTTCGTTTAATCGGTTTATCCGAGTTATTTTATCGACAATCTACTTCTCATTTATTTGAAGGTTAATACTGCCCGGATCGTTCCTTTGCTCGTACTTCTTTGCTTTAGTATCCTTTGAATGGTCATATCTTGTGTTGGAATAATTAACGTTTTACTGAAGAGTGAGGGGGTCGCTTCCCTATCGTTGCTTCCCTTCCTATCCGCGATACCTGCTTTATTCGTATTATTTAACTGGGTATTTTGGATTTTTATCGACTACTGGGTTAAGGTCGAAATCGCGGTCATAGGATTAGTCTCCTCCAAAATAAATCTTCTTTGTTTGTTTGTGAGATTATTCGACGAACTGATTCTTTGTTGATTTTGAGATGGGAGGCCTCTCGGCATTTCTTTTTATTCCCGAGGTGGAATTGGCCCTGGATCTTTCAAACTTTTCTTAATTCCTGGAGCCAGCATTATAGATGTTATCCTGATTGGTGGATACGTTATGTCTGTCTCTTTCCTCTAGCATGGAAGTGCTAACCATGGAGCGTTTATTAATGGGAGTGGTGGTCATAGTGGCATATTATGGGTAATTGCGCGTGTTGTTGGTATATTTATTCGAGTGCCGTTCTGCTTCCTTGGACACTTGAGGGTTGATATCATACTAGAACCGTTTTTCGATGTTTTTGTACATGTGTCGTTAAATATTATTCAAAATACGAAATAGAATAATCTATAAGGTTATGGGAGGAGTCATTTATCGTCCATTTATGAGCCAACATTATTAAGCATTATCAGTCGTCGAAGAATTAGATCAATACAACAGAGAATTTATGCATATCATAGTTGCTTCTTTACTAGGAGAACTATCACGAAAAACAGGATTAGAATCGTGAAAATGTAGTGGATATGCTAACGAAGAGGAAGGGAAGCTCTGCTATTCTTTTCTAACAGGGATATGGCCACTTGTTGGTTTCTATTTATCTCAGATAGTTTTAGTATTTCATTCTCTTTTTAGAGAGTTTCTATCTTGTGGAACGCTTTTTATAACTATTCCTCTCTTTTTAACAGATGGACTTAGATGGACTCGATCCTATCTGAACATAGAAGCACCTATTCGCACAATTTGGCTCTAAACTAACGCTGGCTCTCTAAATGCTATAAAAAGTCCCTTTCTGCAATATCTTCGCTATTAGATTATTCTCCCTCCTTATTCTTCTCGTTCGATTCGCAGTAGCTCATTTTCAACTTGGTAATGTGAATTGCTTCCGTCTTGTAGTTAGTACCGTCATTCAATGCGGTCTAACCTTCATATTTCGCAGTTATCCTCGAAGATGGAGTTAAAAACTGTTGTACTGCGCGGTTGCCGTCCTCTTCGAAAAACTCTGAGTCTAACTTTAGCCTTTGCAGTAAATTATTGTATGATTTCTGTAGGTTGCCTCTTAATATCTTTTATTTATTCAACTCCAACACCAGCAGAGACTTATCTTTGAAATCCTCCATATTGCCACTCTTGGTCGCTTAAAGATCAACGCTAGTCAACTTCAGATTATTTCCCCTTATGACGGTTTTTATCATGGACGTACTTGTATCTTAAACACTCATCTCTTTCTATTTACCCATGTCGTGCGTGGACTCTCCTTCATAGATTGAATTTATCTATTGTTTTTACATCAGACGGTCGGTATTCATCAAGACGTACTTTACTTTTTTGTGGAGATTGACGTCCAGTGATCTGGATGATTTTTGAGCTTATGCCATATCGATTTACTCTTACTCTTCAGCGATTGCTTCGACCTGTTATGTCTTGGGTTTGAGATTCATGGGCTCGCTGATTACCTTGTAAACTGGAATGCGTTTGCTGTGATCTGTGCTGATTGTGAGAGGGGATGTTTCGAGTTGGTAGCCTGTTTTGTTTAAGGCGAAGTAGAGGGAACTCATTTATAGTTTTTCGAATACTCTTTAATAAATTTTATACTGACTTTTATATAAAGCAATTAATTTGCCTGGGTAGTTTGCTAAAGATTATTGATTTATCTGTAAAGTATATATCAAGGGTGAATTGGCATAGTTACCAAATATTGATTTAAATAAATTATAAACATAACTCAGCCAACAAATGTTCGTTGTAAATTATGATTGATTATCTTTATAAAAAAATACCTTGAATTAGTAAAGATCACTAGAAGATGATCTATAAACTATCATACACCGAGCGTTTATATTTAGAAATCGAGAATAAAAGGCAATCTGCTCAGGAATTGAAGGAAAATTATATATGATTAGTTTTGAATTATATGATCGACATCAAAATCGAATCTGGAAAAAGACTGGCTCCGGTATTGGATGGAAAATAAGCAAAATATCCTGACTGTTATTTTAAGGAAAATAGGTTGTATTTATGTTCAACCCAGTCAAGTATGCCTGATCAGAATTCAACAAAAATAGGCTTATGTTGAATTTAATAGAAGCGAAGATCATTAGATTTCATAATAATTGAATCACAGAATATATGAGTGAATTTTAACCAATCAATTTCTTCACTTCCTATAACCCCGACGGGGTCGAGGACTCTCCTCTCACTCAGGCCGAACACATAATGGTCTCAGAGGATGATTAAAGTGAAATCTAATCCTAAAGTGTGCATTCAAACTCAACCAAAGGTTTATCATCCTCCAAAAAGACCGTCTGTTCTGAGAATCATAACATGGTGAAACAGCTGATCATTTCAATCAAAAAAATGATGGCAAAGCATATCATTGAAATCGGATCTACTCAATCGATGAAGACTATCATCAAGGAGACATGGAAGGTTTTTACAGCAATCAAACATCCCACTAAAGAGATTTTAAGAGCCATGTTTGATAACTAAAAAAATGAAAGACTTTTGTAAAAAGTTGGTCTGACCTCAATTATTAAAAGATTCGACATATCTGCCTTTTCTGAAGCGATGACTGAGCTAAAATTTGAAATTCTTTTTAGAATGAGGGAGTCATGTCTCATGTCTCATCTCTGCGATAGGAAGATTCAAAAGAAAGAAAGACTTGGTGCCTACATCCAATATTTCTTGATTGATGAGTTGAAAGCAGGCAAGATAACTCAGCGTTTCGGCGACGATGCTTCAAAGAGAATCGAGGAGATTCTTACTAAGACCAAGCAGCAAAACGAATTCATCGATTACTGTCTTGAGAAATATGAAGTTTGAGATAAGGGTTACTTCACTTTAAAAACCCTTTCTGATATTTTTATCATTTTGTCCCTATATTCATTCACTTATCAATTTATGTTAGCACTTCATTACTTTTGAATGTCTGACTGAATTTAAGAAAAGACTCATATTAAAAAGAGCCTGTAACCGGAGTCGAACCGGTGACCTCTTGCTTACTAGGCAAGTGCTCTACCAACTAAGCTATACAGGCTTTGCAATCATCTTCCTCTGTTTCTACTCAAGCAACCATTGACACGTGATCTCAAATACTCAGTATCTGATCTTAAACCTAAAATCATCTATAAATACAATGAAAAATCAATTTCTAATAGCAATTCATACCCAATAACTTGATAATGGCATATTAAGAGATTATCAGCCATAAATTTAAATGAAATAAAGGATAGTGTGCATACTAAATTAATCCATTATGACAAGATTGCGCTAACCATGATTAAAATTTGATCAGATGATGGATATCTGAATATTCACATATCTTTCTGAGTACTCTCAATGGCATAAATCAGGATGTCTTTTTATTTTATAAAGTGAAAACGTGAGATGATATACACATCAGATGGGGGCTGCATTCATGAAGTTCTCCATCTTTACGGTTTTGATGCCGACATAAAGAACGATGGGTATATAGATATAGTAGAGGCCCAACTTGACCCATTTGATTGCAGCTTCTCCGAGCTTTTCCAGATCCTTCGCTGTTTTTTTCATTATTTGTTGAACTTGCACTTATAACTTTAATTTATATTAAATGGAGATTAAATTCATTGCTCTAATATCTCTCTGATTATATTAAATACAGGTTTACAGGCATTCTGATCTCATCTGTGTAGCATCTTATAATTGATGAATTGAGAGCCTATGGATATTACTGAATATTATTAATCATTGCATGATTCATCATTTGGATCGGATGGAAAGTATTCGTCTCCGAGTTCATTACTTCTTAAGAGTATAATCGATAATCAGAGAGATAATTTAATATTGATTACCCAATTTTATAAATGAAAAATTATGTGCAGCTTAACCAGGCTGTAAAATTGAAGCAGAATCAATCAAAAATAAGTGCTGTTTCTAAAATAAATGGAACTTTGACTCCCAAAGGCACAACTCTCTCCTCTAAAGTTTCTCTCAAAACAATAGGGTCTGAAACCAATACCCTCAAGCAATCAAAAAAATCAAGCATATTGGCAATGACGAGGTCGGCCAAGCAAATTAGCCAACCGTATCTGATTGAAAACGAAGAGTTAAACCAGATGAATATGTTGGGATTGCACGAAGGAGAGTAGTTGTTCGGGTAAAACCCTTTCAAAGTTAAAAAATAAAGGCCTGAATCAACCTACCAATATATTGAGTACCTATTTAGCAATATAGATAAGACCTGAGCGAGGTGTTAAATCTAATAAAAGTATAAAAAACGCAAATAGAAGAGTAAATTAAAATACTGAAGAGGAATCATGACAATTATAAACGGATCTGTGAGGGACACAATTCGAATCATGTTTAGTGTGGGGTGAATACGGACTCGGGGGAGGGGAATGATATGAATAAAATTATAAAATAGGACAAGAGTGTGGGGTGCAGCTTAATCGATGAAAGGGCGGAGAATAATAAGGTGGAAGAAACGGACAGTAGTGATCAAGAAGGCAGTCGTGAAATTTATTTGAAATTGGAGAAGCTATTAGAAGAGATCGATATTGATCCGAGGAAGGTACTTCCGATTGAAAACAATTTGCGAGAGTAGATAGGAATTGAAGACTGCGATGTCCTCACTGAGAAGAGGATAATAAAGATCCAGAAATACTTCATCCAAAAGATAATCGAGAAAATACGAAAATGATCTCTATATTTCAATTTGAGTCATACTGAAGAATACATCAACAAGCGTCAATCATTAAACTCTGTTTAATCCTCTTTGCTCGCTAATTACTCTATTGATAATGTTTAACTAATTTATCTATAACTGATAAATCTATTTTACATGGCTAAGATATGTTCAATTCACTATTCCCAACGTTTTTCTAAATGATTAATACTACCGAAAAATGAATAAATCAGGGAAGAGCGCTGTTTTCATTCGACCAACAGCGGACTGATCTCCTTCTCTATACTGTTTATCGATGTTATGCCGAATGAGTTAGAATTTGGGTGGTCTTGACATGACCCATTTGCACAATCTTCACATTTGCAGTCGCTTCCGCACATTAGACCGGCATTAAAACACTCACAGTATTTCTTTTTGCATTGACTCTTTTTGCAATTGCACCCCTTTCCTTGATTAGTCTTGACTGCACTCATGATTTTTACCTTTACTGCTTCGTAGGTCTTTCGGATTTCCTCTTAGTGGTTGTGGTCATTGGAGCAGCCATAGCAAGAGCAATCCTAGGTACAAGTTTTCCCTGAAGAGAAGCATTCGCAGTACATCTTTAGGCATTTAGTCTTCTTGCATGTGCAACCGTTTTTCTTTTTTTTAAGGATGGAAGTCGAGCAGATGGTTTACTGATGGGTGTGTTTGAGGGTTAGATCAATAGAAATTTATGAATCCAAGAAGTCCTCAAATTTTTCAGGAACGCTTTGTCCTAGGCTAACAACTGAACTCATAGGAATGTATTTGTTGGTCTAAATGAAGAGAAGGGTGTGGTTCATATTTGGAATTTCAGGCATCCTTGTAAACGTTTCGAGGAAAAGATGCTATGAGCTCATATTCTTTGCTATTCTCTTAAATAAATATAATCTAATCATACTTGGAGCGCACATAAACCACAGCTGTTGCTTTTGATGGGCAAAGTGGATATTCGATTCAAAGGCGACCTGCTGATGCCGTCAATAATTGCTTGGAAGTCGAGTTTAGTGGCTTAAGGCTAGTGCTTATATGCAATAAAATTGGGGAAATATCATTATACGAAATAGAACCTGCTTGTGAGAAAGTTGAAAAAAACAATTTTTGCAATGAAAAAATCATTTGATTCAATTTTCGGTAGGGAGTCTTCAACTGACCCGGAAGGTTTCATTCTTATAAATTTCGGTGAACTGAAAAAGAAAATCAGTTACGTGTCCATGTTGATAGAAATTATTTATTTAGTGCAAACCCATTCCGACCAAAAAACTTGATTATCACTATGATGATTGTGAAGAATTATTTAAGAAAATCATTGAAAAATATTTTATTAGAAATTATCAACATATTATAGGCAAGAATATCGGGAGTCCAGAAATACCTGTTGGATATTCATTTAGACCCTTACATCAATTAAATTCATCCGAATACTAATGTAAAAATAAATCATTGTCAGTGGGGTCCAGATTATTTGTTAGTTTCGGGGTTCAAAGAGAAGGATTATTTCATTTCCCCTTCTGAATTTAACTATAATGAATTCATGAGCGAAGTTGCCTTCATTTCTGCGAACGTTATATCCCTTTCGAGTCCTCCTTCCAAGTGTCTCATCTCTGTTATTTATTTTTTCAACTCTTGCTTCTTCATCTCAAGATCCTTCTTACAGAGTTCGTAATAGGTCTTTTCCAACACCTAAGTTTCCTGCAGGAGCTATCCAATCCTCTCCCCCTCTGTTGAAATAGTCCTAGACGCTTAAATGCTCTGCCGATCCAGATTAATGAGTTTTGTGTACTCCCCATCCATAGAATGGTAGCTGAAATACCTGTTGCCCTCTAAGTAACTTTGAATCTCATGCATATCCTTGTATTTTATGATATTCTATTCGAGAGTCATGCAGATTAGGTTCTTTGAATATTTCAGTTCATCGCAGATGGCCCGCGCTGTCTAATCCCCAAGTAAATTATTCATCATATCAATTTTTTATATGGTTTTGTTCTTGCGTAGATTCTTGAAGAGGAGTTTGCCGAGGTGGTCTTTGATATCGCAGTTCCTCATTTTAATTGAAGTTACAGAGGCGTATTGCAGCATCTGAGATATATGCTCAGCGACTCTCTCATTCATTACTCTGTTTCTGGTCAAATCAACAAATTTCAGCGATCGATTATTTTTGATTCCGTTTAGGATGTTCACGTAACTCTCCGAAGTGAAATCACAGTCCACTGCTGAAAGATGAGTCAGATGGATGGCCATCTAAACAAAGCCTTGAATTGATTTTATTTCTCCGTTGAGACTGATGTGGTCTAGGATGAGATGCTGCAATTTGGGGAAATAGAGAGTTTTTAAAAATTACTTGAAGTGATAGTAGGGTATTTTGTTATATGATAAGTTGAGATACTATAGTTCGCAGGAAGAGAGAGGGAAAGTAAAAGGGATGGTTATACTGTTCCTTGAGAGATTCAGAGATTGGAGGGTGGTGGCTATTCCCTTTACGTGGGTGTTTTCACTAAGATCGATGACTTTTAGAGCGGTATTCCTACAGTTTTCCAGGATACCATTATGAGGGTTGATTTCGATATTGCTAAGCTATAATACTCTTAGCGTTGAACTATTTTTAATCAAAGAAATCAGTCTATCATAGCGTGTCAGCTGATTTCTATTTTTAAGTTCTGGAGAAGACAAAGAAAGCCTCTCTACTGCAGAATTACGCAACCGATCAAACAACTTTTCCAGCGGATCGTTTCCTAATTTGCAGTTATTCAAGATGATCTCTTTCAAACTTTCCAATCTTATTATTTTATTGAGGTCCACAAGGTTTTTACTAAGGTTAAGATTGATTAAATTAGGAGTTTGTTTTATAAACTGATTGATACTAACGATACAAGTTTCTCCCAAGCTGAAATCGCTGAAGTTAAGAGTGTTCCTTGGTTCGCTCTAATTTTTACATTTGTTTTTGTGAATAAAAGCTGTTACAAAAGATTCCCAGTTTCGCTCGTTGTATTAAATGGACAAATCTTGACATTTTGCTTTGAATAGCTTATCCAAAAGTAGTCCGTACCCCTTAGGTAATTCGTCTTTTATAAGAGTGATTCGTTTGTCGTATTTTGGTTGATAAAGGGTGGATGATTTAGAAGTTTTCGGTCTGGAGACGTGGCTACTGATTAGTCCAATCGAATCGATAGACAGGCTGGCTTTGTCCTGAACATTGTTCAGCATTGAGTTTATTTTTTCCATCTGTTTGTCGAACATTATTTTATTGTAATTATCACTCCAATAACATTATTATTGCTCCTAACTTCACCATATTAAAGCTCTCCTCTTCGAATCGATTATTTCATATAATAGCTTTAACTATCATCTAATAAATCTAATACAAATGGGAAATATATGCTGTGTGGAATAATCACAACCACCGCGCTATAACCGCCAGCCCGTTCCAACTGCTTACAGACATCCTGGAATGGTGGAAAAACCTAAAACGCCATAATAACAACGAATTTAATAGCAAAAAAGATTGTTGCAGGACTTCTCATACGCCGTGCACATCCTCAAACAACAAAATAGTCAGCCTAACCAACTCAAATTCAAAGGGATGTATACTCACAATTCGATTTCTCATGACAATATATCTTAATATCTCTATGCAACTCTTGTTGCAGAAGATGATAGTTTAGTGCCATGCATCGTCAAAAAGGTATCGAAAGAGGCAATTGGCAATTTTCAGAACAATCGAAGTCTGGCCATATAACACCTGGTGACGAGTTTTCATCGTTCTGATTTCATCGTAAAAACACTGAGTTATTACTAAGACAATGGTTTCCTCTACCTATATTTCAATCTGACTAACTTTAATCCCCTAAACCTTTATACAACTAACTACAATCAGGCCTACCTCACCTTCTTCAGAAATAATCTTGAGAACAACATTAAATTTGTTATTGCCGGGGTTATCGAAGGTCTCGCCTATCTTCATTCCTTAAATATCGTTTATAGGGGCATCAATAATGAGAATATCATCATACTTTAAAATGGATATCCGTTGCTTACTAATCTAGCCAAGCTGCATCCAGAAAAATATTTGGTTTCGACGGTTTAGGCTGATCCGTTTATATCTCCTGAGGAGTATAGGGGACAGCAAGTTACGCATACCTCTGATTTCTGGTCTTTAGGAGTGTTGATCTACTTCATGTGTACTGGAACTTATCCTAATTTCGCTAATTTCATGTAAAACCAATTTAGACCGATGGGCATCAGCCTCTAGCTGTAAAATCTGGTGAATAGGCTGCTTGTCTTCAATCCAGCTCAAAGAATTGGCTTTAACCACATCAGTGAACTGAAATCTCATCCATTCTTTAAAGATTTTAGTTGGTATGACTTCGAGAGGCGAGTAATGGTGAGTCCTTTCACTCCATAATAATCTCATTTAGAAAGAGCTTACGAGTAAAGAACATACGATCAGCAAAACTACAGCAATAACAACTCGGGTATTGGTTTTGGCTTTATGGCTACGATGCTGTTTGTGGATATTGCTGCAATCTATCTAATTTCGGAAGCCTTTAGCTATAACTAGCCTGGAGAAGTTCAAGGGAATCCTATTGATCAAGAAGAAGTTAATTTTAATGAAAATAACTACGATGATCCAGCCCCCGGCTATTTATAGAATACTGGCAACTTCGGGGGAGACATTGGAGGGGACTATGGAGGAGGTGACTTCGGCGGCGACGATTGATATTTCATCATAATCTATATGACTGTTGCATTAAATTTATTTTGTCGAATATACTCCATCCATGAAACTATACCTTTGGTCAATAACAAATTCATTAATTTTCGTGAATGCCGATTAGTTGATGATTTTATAAAATATGGGAATATATATAATATGTTAAATATAATGTGAAGAAAAATTTATGATTTGAAACTGACACATTTTGCGAGATTTATTGGACGGAGTACCATTATGTTGTCAGTCAATCATCAGGCTTTGTCTACCATGGCAAGAGTGTAAAAGATAGAACTGTTTTGTCTTTTACTATTTTAGAAAATTCAACTTTTTTTTTACTTTAGTTTTAAGTGAACAGCAAATACAAAATCAGGGCGAATCGAATCTTAGACTCATGAACGAGAGACTAAATTATTGTAAGAGTTAAAAGCTTCATTGTTTTCGTGGTTCACACTCTTAGTTCCTATTTACATGTCGCAATGACGTATTCTCATCATTTTTGGAGGCCCTGCTAATGCAAACTTCGATGGCCTATATCTGATACAAACCTGTTCAAAACTCAAAGGATAGTTAAAAATCCTCAATTTCTATGATTTTACTAATACTGATATAAATGATAACTTTTTAAATTTAAATTCTATAGAAATACAATAGAATCGAAATCATGAGAAAAAACGAAGATGAACAAATGATGGACTTGTCCACCATAGAGGTCATGCCATCACATTTACACAAATCAGAAAAACCATCTCTCTTCCGAAGATTTGGGAAGTTGATTGCAATTGTTTTAATATTGGGTTTCATCAACTTTTCGGTCATTATGCTCTTGAACTAGAACCATTCTTAATCGCAAATCTAAAAATTAACAGTCGGAAGTTTAGAAAACTAAGAAGCAAAAATTACAATGGGGTTACCCTTAGAACAAAAAACATCGGAATCGAAAATTACAGCAATTATCGAGGAGTCAAAGATCTAAGAGTTAAAGCCCTTAGACTTGAGACCATTCTACATTTGGCTTGGAGATATGCCCCAGAAACAGATTGACAGACTCAAAAGCTTCAAATACCAATTTAGACTGATCCGAGACTGCGATATGCTGCTCGCCAAGATGGAGGGAGAACTGCTCGAAAAGTTCAACCGAGAAGTCTATGAAACAGTGAACATAAAGTCTGATGTCTGCAGATTCATCACCCTATACTATTATGGAGGACTTTACCTCGACATGGACACAAAAATAGATCTTCCGTGCCTGAACGACTACCTGAAAGACAAGAGGATCTTCTTTGAGGCCACTCCTAAAGGCGGCGTCGACATCTTCGCTATTTACAGCTCACAGCCCTACGACCCTGAGATCTTAGAGGCCATCAAGTCCTATAATACCTATAACAGCTACTTTAAGTCCTATTGTGCGATGACTCTTCGAATCTCTTAAAGCGCAAAGACAATAGCTAAATCAGGCTGCATCAAGCATATACAAGAAGGGGCGTGGAGGCCTTTACTCCCATCTCAATAACCAGCGAAATGATTTTAACCATATTTTAGTATATTTCCTAAATAAAAATACAATATTGGCATCAACGTTATTGATGACCAAATCACCATGAAAAAGAGGAGTTTACCTTATCTCTCAATCACATTTAAACTGTATAATAAAAGTAAGCTGTTTTATAATGTCAAGGAAAGACATGTTAAAAACTGTACTTTTTTTGCACGATTGATTTAACAAGGGCACCATAACTTTCTCAGTAAGTGTTCACGGGATGTAACTGATGCCAAAAGATAAAATAGGACGACTGTTTTATATTTTACTAATTCGGAACTTTACAACTTTTTTAATTTATAGATACTAAAAATATACCATTTCATTAATAAACATTCGATACTGGGCACTGTACCTAAATAATAACCAGCGAAATGATTGCCTTGTTATTTAGTCATAATCTTCCGGACTATATAAAATGTTTTCTTGACTTTATCACTTTAATTAAAAATATGATATCCGCCCGATCTTATTAGAAGAAACTCTCTTTGAGTTTAAAATGATGAGGAAAAGGGACACAACTCCTAAACTTCACTCTTCTCCACTTATATTATAGTCTATAATTGATTATCATTATAGCATACTTTCAAATGGAGTATATTGAGGGTGAATAAAAAATAGATTAGCCTAATCCGGAGGTCAAACCATTTCATTTCGCCAAATTTCGCAATTATTCTCGCTTCGATGGTTGTCGAAAGTTGATTGTGATCCTCTTGCTATTTAGCTTAATCAACTTCTCTATCGTTCTGTTTGTCAAACCCATCCATTCGGAGTCAACAATCCAAGATCCGATAGCGCACGACTTTAATACATAAATTCCAAAAGTTTTAGCGTCAAAAACCCAAGAGATAAAAGACTCAGAATCAAGCTTATAAGACCTAAAGACCTAATAACTAAAACACTTAGCGTTAAAGCCCTTAGACATAAAGCCATTCTACATTTGGCTGGGAGATCTGCCTGATCGGCACAAGTCGATGCTGCAAGGTTTGAAATACCAGTTCAGACTGATCCGAGATTGTGATATGCTACTTGCCAAAATGGAAGGTGAGCTCCTTGAAAAGTTTAGCAAAGCGATATATGAGACTGTGAACTTAAAGTCTGACATATGCAGATTCATTAATCTTTATTACAACGGGGGACTGTATTTAGACCTCGATACAGCAATCGACCTTCCATGCCTGAACGACTACCTCAAAGACAAGAGGATCTTCTTTGAGGCCTCCCCTCTCAACACCATCGACATCTTCGCCATCTACAGTTCGCAGCCTCATGACCCTGAGATATTGGAGGCGATCAAGTCCTATAATACCTATAAGAGCTACGATAGCAGATACTGCACCTTAACCTAAAGGATTTCGGACAGCGCCAAGACAATAGCCAAATCAGGCTGCGTCACTCATAAGCAAGAGAGGTCATGGCAGCCTCAACAACCCCCCAAATGATTATTTCCAATAGAAACACAAATTTTATTCAATAACACTCAGGACCACGGTCCAATCAGGCAAAGCAGCAACGATTTTTCTTTTCCTTTTCCTTTATTAGCTTCGAACTTAGAAACATTTAAATTTTTAAGTCGACAAATAGGCTTCAAAAGCAATCGGTTCCACGCTTCTTTCTTGCAAAGACTGATTTTTCTCTTTTTACATGATGAGCATTCAGCCTTTGATAAAATGGACAGCAACAGAATATTAGCGTGAATTAAAGTTTAGACTAATAGGCAGGCGGTCGAATCACATTTCAAAGGCAATCAGTTGCATGTTTCGCTTTTGGGCTGATGAGCTTTCATTTGGTTTGTTAGATTCTGTATTTCTTACTATTGTCACCTAAACTTAGAAGCTATAAGGCAATATATAAAAAAATTCGAGGGTAAAAAAAAGATAAAAATAACTTAATTTCTATTGTTCGCTCTCTTCCACTAGCTTAATGATACATCCACTTTTGTTGAGGGGACCTGTTGTATCCTAACGGACAATACGAACGATTTAAGCCATATAATTATACGGATAATTATCAGGATACGATAAATGGAGTTCATTGAGGGTGAATAGAGGGTAGACCAAGTGAATCCGGAGATAAAACTAGTTCATTTCTCGAAAGGTAGCCAGCAACGTCTCTTAGGAAGTTGTCGAAAGTTGATTGTGATCCTTTTAGTGCTCGGGCTCATTAACTTCGCTGTCATTATGATCGTAAAGCCCATCGACTCCGAATTCGCAGTTTCAGATGCAACAAATCAAGCCTCAAGAACATTGGGGACAAAAGTATAGGCCCCAAAATCATTGG
>Ga0302185_10001970_pt1 | contig 13840 bp, 16 predicted proteins | sample II_Bog_E1_1_FD_200231 | JGI IMG/M metagenome (GOLD analysis project Ga0302185, IMG submission 200231) | Peat permafrost microbial communities from Stordalen Mire near Abisko, Sweden - II_Bog_E1_2 | ecosystem: Environmental > Terrestrial > Soil > Wetlands > Peat | place: Sweden: Abisko... | reverse complement strand
CTAGGGGTGACCTTATGATAAAAGAAATATTTTCGCCATCCAGTGGCAGGATGTATACCAGTTCTCAATTAGGTGGGTTTACAAACTTACAATTGGATGTCAAAGACCTCTACTCGGCCCCATGCAATAATTTCAATATTTCATACCAGGTCAATGGTGGCTTGTGGCAAACGGTTACGGTATCAAGTACTATTCCCGCAAACGGAGATGCTGTGGTGAGTATTCCCGGCTTGTCACTGGCTGATACCGGTGCTTATAATATTTCAGTAGCGGTAACTAATCTTGCGGTCGCCGATCCGCAGCCCGGAAATGATACAATTACTTTTACCGTGCTGAATCTCCCTAATGATACTATGGACCTTTCAGCCCCATTCTTCGATGGATTTGAGGCGCTGTCTAAATTTACAGTAAGTCATGATTCCATGGGTATATCTCCCAATGGTCATTGGGATTATTTCAACAGCAATGATTCGGGCAGATTAAGGTCGTTTGTAGATAATGACATTACGATTACCGGCAACAGGTCCATAAGCCTTGATGAGAACCAGGACGTTCTCAATGGTAGTAATAATAGGTTGGTTGGCACATTTAATTTAGCGCATTATGACACGGCTTCAGCCGAAGTTCGAGTGGACTTTGACTACATTCTTCATGGCACACCCAAAAGCGCTGATGGCAACATTGTGTCTGTGCGAAGCGCTGATACAGCGGGCTGGTGGCCGTTGTATATGTATAACTTAAGTACTTATCCGGGCACATTAACTCACGTATTATCCCTATCCCTCACAGATGCTATACGCTTCAGCAAGCACAACTTTTCTACAAGCACCCAACTCTCGTTGGGGCAGAGTGACACTTCTCTTATAGCTACCATCAATTATGGTAATGGCATGACGTTCGATAACTTCAGGCTATATACTGTGGCAAATGATGCAGCGCTCGTTGGTATTGTGTCCCCCTTGCCTACTAATTGCGGCCTTTCATCTTCAACGCCACTCGTGGTTCAGGTTCATAATGGTGTTAATTACACCTTGTATAGTGTTCAGTTATTTTATAGCATGGATGGAGGTGCTGTATTTTCCGGTGTGATTGATTCTATAAGGGCGAAAGACACGATCAATTATACGTTCTCACAGTTGTTGAATATTGCAGCCGTATCCACACATACACTTAATGTTTGGTTGCAGGAAGCAGGGGATAGCTATCATCTTAATGATAGTATACTCACTTATAATTTTCGCAATAGTGTGATCATAAGTGCCTTCCCATACCTGGAAAATTTTGAATCGGGGGATGGAGGCTATTTTACTAATGGCATCCACGACTCCTGGCAGTATGGCACACCTGCATCCCCATTGATAAATCATGCAGCAAGCGGCACCAAGGCTTGGAAAACAAACCTCACGGGTAACTATAATAACCTGGAAACCTCTTATCTTTACTCTCCTTGCTTTGATATTTCCCAACTCGACAACCCAACACTCAGCTTTAGTTGTGCGCTTGATATTGAGAATTGCGGCACTACGCTTTGTGATGCAGCCTACATGGAATATTCATTTGATGGTATCTCGTGGAATAAGCTAGGCTCCTACGGACAAGGTACTAACTGGTACGATTCTACATTTAACGTCTGGAACCCTGAAGGGTTCACACGCTGGCACGTAGCCACTATCCCGCTGCCCAAGCCACCCATTGGAGAAACTATACATTTCCGCTTTGTAATGGCATCAGATCCGGCCGTAAATTATGAGGGCATAGCAGTTGATGATATTCATATTTACGATCTTGTTTACCCCATACTCCCTGCATCTACCAACTATGTCATAACTCAAAACTTGAGTGGCAACTCTTTCAACGACTATGTGCAAACAAATCAATTGCTTGCTTCAATACAACCGGGTAATCAAAGTATTAACAGTGCTGCCGCAACTTTATACGCTCACGATACTATAACTAATCCAGGCCTTACCCAGTTTACTTTGTCACGTAGTTACACTATTCTCGCACCACAATCACCAGCAGATAGTGTACAGATACGCCTGTATTTGTTAGACAGTGAATTTGTGAACGCCTTGGATGACGGTGGCTGCCCATCATGTACCCCGCTTACGGATGCGTATTCTTTAGGCATCACGCAATATGACAATCATAATAATATGGTTGTGGAAAACGGTTCGCTGGCTGATGATACCGGTGGTGTATTTACCTACTATCCTTACAAGCCATCCAGCCCGGTTATTGCATGGGTTCCTTATGACAGAGGTTACTACGCACAGCTTACTGTAAAGCCTTTTTCTGAGTTTTGGTTTAATAATGGCGGCCCAACCGGCCTATTCGCCGCAGGCACCGATTATTTGAATTTCATTGCCTATAAAAATGGACAGGGCGTAAGCGCTTACTGGTATTCGCTTATTGATACAGCTGTTGCTACATATTCACTGCAGCGGTCGTCTGATAGTATTAATTTCACTTCTATCCTGGATACGTCAGCAACACATACTAATCCGGGTGAATATACTTACACAGATCTTGTGGATGTTATTGCTGATACCGCGTTTTACTACAGGTTGGAATGGACGATGAAAAATAACGGCAGCACTTACCTGTCTCCAATACGTAAAGTGGACTTTGCCGACACTGCTAAAGGCCTTGTTGTATTTAATGCGCAAATGATAGCATATCACAGTGCCCTTGAGTCCTGGACGTCATACATAGATGGAATGGCAGACCACTATATTTTAGACAGGGCAATAGATAATGGAGCGTTTACGAATATTTACAACGCACCCGCTCAAAAGCATTATGGCCAGCAATATGACTTCACCGACAATCCATCTATAAACATATCAAACGATGTGCCGGTAAATTACAGGCTGACAGCAGTTCTTGATAATGGGAACCAGATTGTTTTCCCGATCCGCACTGTGTTTTGGGAAAACAACAATACGCTTGTAAATGTTTATCCCAACCCAAACTATGATGGCAACGTTACTTTTTCCTGGCATGCGCCTGCCGGTACAGTTCTAAGAATAAATATTTTTGATGAGACAGGAAGAAGCCAGTATGAATCTTCAGTAACTGCAACCCAATGGAATAACACAACTACGTTACACACATTTACCCGCGCTAAAGGCGTTTATATAGCACGCTTTGATATTGGTGGTGTTCGCTATACAGTTAAGTTGGTATACGATTAAAAAAGTCGCAAGATCTATTTGGTGGCTGGCGGATTTTGCGCGTCTATCTGTTGCGATAGGTTGTTTGCCCAATTGATTATTATATTCTTTTCTGCGTCAGTGAGTATTGCATCTTTGTGTATCCATGTGTAGCTATCGAGTGGCATACCGCCACCACGCACTTCCTTAGCGATCTTTCTAATCTTTTTAGCCCGTTTTGCAAGGGGCCGTTTCCCGAATTCAGAAAAATTCAGTTCTCTCTTTCCCTCGGTGATATGGTGATCCAGCCACCATGCCACAGGCTGTATGTTATTATACCAGGGGTAGCTGGTGTTGTCGCTATGGCAATCATAGCATGCTTTTTTTAGTATTGTTTGCACGCTATCGGGTATAGGGTATATGTTATTAAAGTCGTCAGCGGTTGTTGCACTACTGGTGTTTTTTGCGGGGTGTATAAACTGAATCACCACCAATGTTAGCAGTAATCCAACTAATGTTCTTTTGATTATAGTTCCTGCTTTAGTGTTTGCCATGATATAAATTTAGTGAAATTGACCAAGCAGCCCCGTTTTAAGATCAATGTACTTCCTCCAGGTATCTCGCATCCTGATTTTTGCTCTTTTTCCCGCCGCCGGCATATTCAGCTATGCCTTTTTTATTGTCTATAAGTTCAATTTCAGGTGTTGTATTGAATTGTCCACCGGTGAGGCCGCACCGCAGGTAATATGATTCGCCAAATTTTGTATCCAGTTTCAATGAGCCTTTGTGGGTGGTCTTAGCCCATAAAGTAACCGGCCCTTCCTTATATATTTTTATAGAATCCCTCGATTTGCTTCTTACAGAGCATAAAACAGTCTCATCATTCAGGTGCAGGTTATATGACGGGGCGAGCATTGTTGTGTCTTTTAGCCGGTATATATAAAGTAATACATAGTTGCTCGTGGTTTCAACGTTGGCTTTAGGCTTTTGTTGAAAAACAGGATCTTTTCTGTCGCTGCAATAATAAATATCTGCTTCTACCCGGTAACATTTGCTGATGAAGGCCGGGGGTGTCAGTGCCGTTACCTTTACTATATTGCCACCCATCTTTGTAGCTTTCGCCTTTGCGTCAGCAATAACCCCTTCATAATCGCAATTCATATCGGTTGCGTTGTTTCCGGCTTTAATATGGCCTTTTTTTACTGCGCTTGCCGGTACTTGCACTTTTATGGGCAGGTAGATCACCGTGTCGTCATAGCCTTGGGCAAATCCTGTAAAATGGCCCATCAGCAATGTTATAATCACCCACAATACTATGCCCCTGTTCATGCCGTGAAAATAAGATTTTTTATCACATGGTTGTATTGATGAAAAAAGGTTATTAAGTTTGAGAAAATACATTGTATGGACATTTCATTATCCCGCTTTGAAATTGACTTGCTGAATAAATACATTCATACACAAACTTTCGATGAATTAAGTGATCTGCAGGTAGCTATGAACGAATCAATGAATGATCAGAAAGAACGATTGGTCGGTGACGGAGAAACAGATGAGCCCGGGCTTGATAGATTCGTTTCTCATACTATTGGTAATATTTCGGATTTCCTTATCAATAATGAATTCTTTCATGCCAGGGAAGGTGGCGTATATTTTTTGACAGAAAAGGGTAAGCATCTTAAAGCGCAGGGGACACTTCATAATTATGTAGAATGGGAAAAAGCAAGAGACCAGCAGCTGATAGATGAAATGCATACTATCCAGTCAAAGGGTTATCTGAACCGGGAACAGCCTACACATGCCGACCTTGCGCCGCCGGTTGTTGATAATGAAAAGAAACGTAACTGGATATATTACTTGCTGATCGTAGCAGCACTAATCGCATTTTATCTCATTGGTAAGTACCATAAATTTAGTTAGTGGGTTGTAGTATTGGTAATGTAGCTTTGCGGCCTCAAATTTTTTATTCTGAATGACTGTTTTATATATTATTTTGATCCTGGTGCAGATTGGTGTTTTCATTTATTTTGTCAAGAGAGGCAGGAGACAAAAAGCCATGCGCGCTTCGGCTACAGGCAGTGCGGACATTTCTACTTACGATGGGTTAAGGAACCTGGCATTATTAATAACGCCATCGCAGCTCAAATTAACGATCCCCGGTTCTGAAACGTTAGTTTATGGCGTAGTAATGGACTGTAATGTGGGCGATGCAGTAGTGACGCTCTCTGCTTACATCACCGGAGCCGTGAGTATGTATTTCAGCTCCGGCGGAGGTAAAACAGGTGGTGGAATGACGCCGGAGGTTGCAGAAACAGCAGTTGACTTTGTTACTACAGCACAGGATTATCTTGGCAGGGCCATACATGTTACTACTACAGAAGTGCCACCTGCCGGTTGTGTAAGATTTTATTTACTCACTAATCATGGTGTTTTTGTGGCACAGGAACAAGTGGTCTTTCTCGAAAATAATTCGTCTCCGTGGCTGCCATTGTTTGAGAAGGGGAATGAAGTAGTAAACCTGATGCACAATAGTGGAAATGGTGCTATAGCGCATTGATTACCGGATTATTAAAATACTGAAAGAATTATGATCAGGACAGCTCACTTTGACGACCTGGAAACCATAGTTGAAATATACAACGCGGCCATTGATGCGGGTTTCCAGACGGGCTTCACTGAGCGCACAAGTGTTGATGAACGTATAGGCTGGTTTAACGAGCATACGCCTGACCAATACCCATTGTTTGTTTATATAGATGATGGTAAAGTGGCCGGTTGGCTAAGTATAAGCCCGTATAGAGCGGGTAGGGGCGCTTTCCGGTACTCGGTTGAGATCAGTTATTTCATCCATGTTGATTACAGGAAAAAAGGTATTGCATCTCAATTGCTCGTCTATGCCATAAATGCATGCAGGCAACTGAATTACAAAACAGCAATTGCCATTATCCTGGATAAAAATACTGCAAGCATAAATCTGATGGAAAAGTTCAATTTTCAAAAATGGGCTTTTCTCCCAGGTGTGGCTGATTTTAATGGGATAGAGTGCAGCCATGTCTATTATGGCATGAAACTACATCCTCATGAGGATCATTCACAATCCACATTATAAAGCTGCCCTACTTTAATACAAATAAGCCGGTCTGAATATCCTTCGGCCTTGTATTTTTGTTTAAATGTAAAATCCGCGATCTCGCAATTTCCGTTCTGTTCAACACAGTAAAGCTCCATGTGTATTTTCCTTCCCACAAGGTATCCTTCGTCATTTAATATCGGTTGCCACTTTTTAGATATGATTGTTGCTTTTTTATATTCGGCCAGCCAGTGCAGGTCTGTTGCCCGTTCATTAGCTATTCTCAATGCTTGCCGTTCCAGCTGCTTATTTCTCATCCCGGCTTTAATATCACTAAACCTGGCCTGATTTTGCGCTATAGCAGGTATGTTATGCAGAAATACTATGAAGACCAATGACGTAATATATTTTATCATTACTATTTATTTGATCAAAGATAAACAACGAAACCATTCATGCCCTGAGATTGAAAATACTCAACTTTCCTTATTTTTACTGCGATGCACAAGCTGTCTGCCCCTGCTTTTTTATTTATTGCTATTGTCTTTTCTTTGACACCTGCTTTTGCACAGGATCAAAATTCGTTACAAGGTTTTGGGATCGAAGGCAATATACTGTCTGGCAAGATCATCCGCCAGACATCGCATTTTGATGCGCCAATACCAGCATCTTCAAATGCTTTTGACCTCAATTTTGTGTGGCAGACCTATGGTAAAAAAGACTGGCAGCAAAGGCGCAGTTTCCCTGTCATAGGCATTGGCGCCACATATACCGGTTATGGGTTGAACCAGGTTTATGGTCATTGCGTTGGTATTTATCCCAATATCCAGATCCCGCTCATCCGTGGCAAAAATATGGAATGGACTTTCCGACTTGGAGATGGACTAGGTTATGTGACCAAAAAATATCAGACTTCGGCACCGGTTGATACGCTCAATGATGCCATTGGCAGTCATCTTGATGATTATGCAGTTTTTATGACCGATGTTCGTTTTAATTTAAACGATAATTGGCGTTTTCAGATAGGTGCAAACTTCACCCACATTTCTAACGCAGATTACCACCAACCCAACCAGGGTGTTAATATGGCCGGTATACATATAGGCGCCCAGTATTTCCCGGTTTCTGCCAACCCCAAAAAAATAATCAGGGAGCTGCCAAAACTGAGCAACCGCTGGCTTTTCGAGTTCCGTTATGGCATGTCTTTCAAAGAAGCCAGGGCGCCAAAGATCGGCGATCCCATCGCACCGTCTTATCATGGCACCTTATTTGCCAGCAAGCGTTGGCTGGGCAAAAACAAGCTGTTTGTGGGCGCCGATTATGCTTATCATAAAGATGTCTATGATTTCCTCATCAATTATGGTGTTGATTACGGCCACGAGAAAGCCCATGCATGGGATGGCGCCTTCCTGGTGGGTAATGAGTTTCTCGAGGGCAGGGTGGGCTTTGTGACCCAGGTAGGCGTCTATTATCATCAAACCTTCCTCAAGTTTGATCCCGTTTATGAGAAAATTGGCGTCAATTACTATGTCATTCAAAGAGAGCATGGTTCTGTAAAAGAATTGTTCTTATCTGCATTATTACTTACACATGAGATAGTTGCAGAATATGCTGAGTTTGGTATTGGCGCAGGGTTTTAGCATTGTTTCCTTTTCTTCCCAAACTGATACTCATATTGTTCCTTCCTGGTTAATAATTGCTTTTGTATTATAAGGGATTGATTATAGTATAGTTACATCCTTCTCTTCTCTTACTGTATGTGGTCATAGCCAAGTATGCGGTTTTGTTTTTCACATATTTATTAAAATATGTGACAAAATATTTTGTCATTTCAGAAAGCAACTTTACATTTGATTAACAATTCATTAGTAAACAGTTTGTAAAACGTTAAGAAATGAAGAAAACTATTATGTTGCTCGCTTTTGTTTTCATAGGTGTTACCAACACTTTTGCACAGAAACGCATGGTAGAAAATGCAATGAAAGATGTTGCATTAGTGCCTGCCAAAAGCGCGAAAGCTCTGGAAGATAAGAAGGGCTGTGACGTGATAAATAAATCATCTTCGCGCACGATAACTGTTCGTATAGAAGAAAGTACTTTGGTAAATAATTTCCTCCAAAAGAAAATTATCGCTATCGAGAAGATCGGCCCAAAGGAACAGAAATTCGTAGGCTATGCTGGTTGTGATGCCAATGTGCTTTACGAAAAGTGCACAGGCTACAAGATCGCTATTGCATATTATGAAGATGGCACACCGGCAGAATCAGCTAAGGTAGCCAGCACAATTATAACTGAGGAGCAAGCAATAACTGCTAAATAAAGACCTTTATATTCACTACTTAAAAAATGCCGCAATCATGCGGCTTTTTTTTTGTGCAAAAAATCATTTTTTATCTATAATATAGATTTAATAACCGCATGCTTCTAGTCCATTAACAAAAGATGTTGTATGTTTACGGTTCGCAAAAAATTGTGATGGAAGCAAAATGTAAAAAATACTTTCTCATATTATTGTTCCCGCTACTTGCGGCCTTGAGCCTGAATGCGGAAAACTATATTACAACCCGGGATGTAAAATTCAGAGCGGAAAAAAGCCCGCGTGCACATGTCATTGGCTCAATAAAAAAGAATACAGTTGTTGATGTTACCGAAATAGATGATGAATGGTGGAAAATCACTTACAATGGCCGTGAGGGCTACGTTCAGAGTAAATTTTTAAAAACTGCGCCTGCGGCTGCTGTAGTGCATACATCATCACCGGTTGCCGAACCATCGGGCTTGCCCTTCGGCCTGAATACCGATTCAATCGTTGCTTTTCTTATTAGTGTACTTATTATTGTTGTGATTGTGCGGCAAATACGCAATTACATTGCTTACCGGAAAGCCCGTGCCACCTATGTGCCGGAGGTGGTAAAAAAAGCTGCCGTCACACACTGGTATCAATGTAAACATTGTCGCGTGGCCATTAAAAAAGATTCAGAACCCGGTATTGCAGGCTGCTCAGAATCATTAAGGCACCTATGGGTTAATTTGGGTGAGATAGGCGATATTAAATACATCTGCAAAGGTTGCAGCACTATCATAACTGTAAAGGCAGAGCCATTGATAGAAGGTTGCCCTAACGATGGCGACCATGTCTGGAAAAAGATCTGATCACAACCACTTTTCGTACAGTAATCTTGTTACACCGTACCCCTCATTTTCCAGGAATTGCCGCATTCGCGTGTTGTTTACTAAGGTAAAGCGTATCATGCGTTTAATCCCTTTTCCAATATAATGCTGCTCCAGCGTGTCGTTCAGCATATTGTATATCCCCATTCTCCGGAATGCTTCCAGCACAACGCCATCAGATACATACAGTTCTTTCCCTTCGTGTATTTCTATCCTGCTGTCATCCTGTTCTTCCACATAGCCGAATATAAAACCCACAGGGTTATTATCTACATACGCCATCAGGCACAGCCCTTCGTGCTCTTCCTGCATTTGTATCACATGCCGCATATAGCTGGTTTCAATATCGCTCCAGGCTGCAGTCTTGTCAAATAAGCTATGCTCATGTAAATGCAGCTCATGCATCAATCCCGATATCACTTCGTAATGATCAGCAATCCTTATAGGTACTATATCTAACGTTGTATTCATTTTTCAGAAAGTTTGAGGGTGAAAACTGACCCCGGTTAAAAGCTCAAAAAAACACAACTGTAAAAAACACTTCAGATATCTTATTGCTACAATATACATAAGTATTACGGATTTTTTACTGCCGTTCAGATATGCGCAAGTTCTATATTTCTCTGCTAACCTGTTACTTAGTATCTTAGCGTGCGTTTTTAGAGAGCGCAATTGCGTATTAATTTTCAACTGATAATGCCGAAAGTTCAACTGTTTATTCCTTGTTTTGTTGACCAGCTGTACCCTGAAACGGGAATGAATATGGTCAAGGTACTCGAAAAACTGGGTTGCGATGTAATTTATAATACGCGACAAACCTGCTGCGGCCAACCTGCTTATAACGCAGGTTACCGTGATGAAGCGAAGTCGGTAGCGACTAAGTTTTTGCATGATTTTGAAGAAGATACTTATATCGTAAGCCCCAGTGGGTCTTGTACCGGCTATGTTCGCAACTGTTATGATAAATTGTTTGATAATAGTTCCGATCATAACTTATCCAACCAGGTGCGGGAGAACATGTATGAATTCACTGAGTTTATTACAAATGTTTTGAAAGTGGAAAATGTGGGTGCTACTCTTAATGGGATAGCTACTTATCATGATGCCTGTGGTGCGCTCAGGGAGTGTGGTATTAAAGAAGCTCCCCGCAAGTTGCTTGCCAAGGTCAGAGGTCTGCAACTGGTAGAAATGAAAGAGTGCGAAACATGTTGTGGTTTTGGTGGCACATTTGCCATTAAATTCGAACCCATATCTATAGGCATGGCGCAAACAAAAGTGAAGAGCGCCCTCGAAACCGGTGCCAAATACATGATCACCACTGATGTCAGTTGCATGATGCACATACAAGGCTATATTAACGAAAACAAATTCCCTATCCAGACCATGCACATAGCTGATGTGTTGGCAAGTGGATGGTAATTTTTTAAGGCAAAAGTTGGAAATTTTATAATTTTATCTCGAGGCCTGTTCTTTTTATTTCGTCTAACAACATGCCACTACCGATGAAAGATTTTGTTGGATAGGTATGTATGTCAAGATCGGGGAACTGGATATTAACCATCACAATCTGGTCGAGGTTTTGGAGCATATTATCTGTAAAATCAGCAGAGAAAAGAGCAAGATCGATATCTGAGTTTTCATTTGATTTGCCGGACAGTACAGAGCCAAACAGTATAGCTTTATCTATCCTGATAGGTAGGGCTTTGCACGCCATGAGGAAATCGCGCGTATATTTTATTGCATCTTCTCTTTTAAACATTTTTCTATCAGGGTTATTTTATTAAGATATTCTTCTGTAAGTTGCTTATCAGTGTATTTGTAAAGTTTATCAATATCTTCAGGGTAACGGCTTTCAATTTGGTACTGATTTAATTTAATAAGAAACGCCTGGTCTTCATCATTCAAATCCAAATTTGCTTCTTTTATTATTTTAAGCAGGTTATGTGTTTTAGGTGGTACGTTTTCATTGTTATTTTTTACCCAAAGCGCCTTGGCAATTTTTTCAAGATAAAGATGTCCGAAAAAGAGTGTTTGTACATATCGCTTGCCTTCCATAAGGTACATAATCATATCCAGATCTTTTTCAGCTATTCTCAACCAATAATCAATATGTTTTTTTTTATCCATAAGGCAAAAATACACCTAAATAAAAAGACTCGTTTTCGCAGTACTAATATAACACTTCCTTTTCTTATAAAATGTAAATGTATCAAAATCATCGAAAACTTATTATGTAGTATTTATGTTGTGGCTTAGAATTCCAGCACATAATGTACTTTTGGTTTAAATTTTTAAAAACAAAAATGGCAGATTTACTTAACCAGTACAACGAAGATAGTATCAAATCGCTCGATTGGCGCGAGCATATACGCTTACGGCCAGGTATGTACATTGGTAAACTGGGTGATGGTAGCAGTGTGGATGATGGTATCTATGTTCTTGTGAAAGAGGTAATGGATAACTGTATCGATGAGTTTGCAATGGGACAGGGAAAGCGTATTGAGCTGACGATTGCTGACGGTGGAGTTACGGTTCGCGATTATGGACGTGGCATACCATTAGGTAAGGTAGTAGATGTTGTGAGCAAGATAAATACCGGTGCCAAATATGACAGCAAAGCGTTCCAGAAATCTGTGGGGCTAAATGGGGTAGGTACAAAAGCAGTGAATGCCCTGAGTAAAAATTTTAAAGTTGCGTCATTCCGTGATGGACGTACAAAAGTGGCCGAATTCGAAAGAGGTATTCTTATCAAAGATCATAAAGAAACCACTACTACTGAGGCTAATGGGACACTCGTGGTCTTCCGTCCGGATGATACTGTCTTTAAAAATTACCACTTCCTCCACGAGTATCTCGAAAACCAGGTTTGGAATTATTGCTTCTTAAATGCCGGTTTACAGATACACTTTAACGGGAGGAACTATATTTCTAAAAACGGTCTGCTTGATCTTTTGCAGCGCAAAACAAATCCTGATAACCTTCGTTATCCTATCATTCACCTGAAGGGTGCGGATATAGAAGTAGCTATAACGCATACCGGCGACTACGGCGAGGATATTTATTCTTTTGTCAATGGCCAGCACACCACGCAGGGGGGCACGCACCAGGGCGCGTTCCGCGAGGCATTCGTAAAGACGATCCGCGATTTTTATAAGAAAGATTACGATGCATCAGATGTGCGCCAGAGCATTTGCGCAGCTATATCTGTAAGGGTTCAGGAGCCTGTGTTTGAATCTCAAACAAAGACCAAACTTGGCTCTCAATACGTATGGGAAGGTGGCCCAAGTATGAAGGCATTTATTGCAGACTTCCTTAATAAAGACCTTGATAATTTTCTCCATAAAAACCCTGCTGTGGCAGAGGCGCTCAAAAAACGTATTGAGCAAAGTGAACGTGAACGTAAGGAGCTGAGTGGTATCCGCAAGCTTGCAAACGAGCGTGCTAAAAAGGCGAACCTTCATAATAAAAAACTCCGCGATTGCCGCATTCATCTCAACGATGAGCCGCCAACGAAGGGTAGGGATGAGTACAACCTCAAACAGCAGGAGTCAACCATATTTATTACCGAAGGGGATAGTGCAAGCGGTTCCATCACCAAGAGCCGCCAGGTGGAAACACAGGCGGTCTTCAGCCTCCGTGGTAAACCGCTCAACTGTTATGGCCTCACGAAAAAAGTGGTGTACGAAAATGAAGAGTTCAACCTCCTGCAGCATGCGCTGAATATTGAAGAGGGCCTGGAGGGTTTGCGTTATAATAACATAGTTATTGCTACTGATGCTGATGTGGATGGTATGCACATACGCCTGCTTATAATGACGTTCTTCCTCCAGTTCTTCCCCGACCTGGTGCGTGGCAACCATATATACATCTTGCAAACACCGCTGTTCCGCGTGCGCAACAAGCAAAAAACTATTTACTGCTATAGCGATGAAGAACGCCAGCGCGCCATTGCAGAGATAGGTTCAAAAGCAGAGATAACCCGCTTCAAAGGCCTCGGGGAGATCAGCCCCGAAGAGTTTGCACAATTCATTGGTGAAGACATTCGTAAAGATCCTGTCCTCATCAGCCAGGATGCACAGATACAAAAGCTGCTCGAATATTACATGGGTAAAAACACCCCTGACAGGCAGGTGTTTATTATCAATAACCTGAGAATTGAGAAGGATCTGGTTGAGGAATTGGGTGTTGAGGTAGGGTGATAAATCATAATTTCCTTACCTTTAAACTATGGAAGTCCACGAGCCAGCAGTAGCTTACAGTAAACGAAAGTATTCTATCGAAGAATACCTCGAACTGGAAAATGCTGCCACTGAAAAGCATGAGTATTATCAGGGCGAGATATTTGCCATGTCTGGAGCCAAGATGCCGCATAATTGGGTAGCGAGAAATTTGTTGGTTTCATTAGCCATAAAGCTAAAAGGAAAATCATGTCAGCCTTTTGGTA
>Ga0302185_10001968_pt1 | contig 13853 bp, 10 predicted proteins | sample II_Bog_E1_1_FD_200231 | JGI IMG/M metagenome (GOLD analysis project Ga0302185, IMG submission 200231) | Peat permafrost microbial communities from Stordalen Mire near Abisko, Sweden - II_Bog_E1_2 | ecosystem: Environmental > Terrestrial > Soil > Wetlands > Peat | place: Sweden: Abisko... | reverse complement strand
AAAAGTTGCACAACCTGTAAAGGAAAGGGCAGAGTAGTTCAAATGTATCAAATGGGCCCCGGTATGTATCAGCAAGTACAAAAGAATTGTGATACTTGCAAAGGATAGGGATAGATAATTTCTGAAGACGGCAAGTGCAAAGTCTGCCTTGGTAAAAAAATTATGACCAAAGAGAAAATTCTAGAAGTCCCAGTTGAAAAGGGTGCTTTTCACGGACATGCAATCTCTCTTAGCGGAGAAGGCAATGAAATCGTACTTTATGAATTATATAGCCCGATGCTCTAGCTGGCGACTTGATTTTCGTGGTTCAAGAGAAACCTCACGATATTTTTACTCGCAAGGGTGCTGATCTTTTCATGAAAAAGACTATTACATTGGCTTAGGCTCTCATTGGTTTTGAATTCAAGCTAAAGCATCTTGATGGGTCTACTTACAATATTTACACACCTAGAGGAGAAGTGTTGGGTGATAAAGACAAGAAAGTTGTAAGAGGACTAGGAATGCCTTTCTTCAAGGATCCTATGAGCAATGGAAACCTTATAATCGAGTTTAAGATAGAAATGCCTAAACGCGGCCAATTTACTAAAGAGCAGTTAGAGGCATTAGCTACCATTCTGCCAGGAAGAGTGAATGAACGTCCCAAGGATAACAATTATGAGATGTTGTAGGACTTTGAGAAGGAGAATGTTAACACTAGCGAAGAGGGTGGAAAGAAAAATATTGAGGAAGAGGAAGAAGAGTAGCAAAGTGCAGGTGGCTGTCGGACCCAATGATGTTGTAGCTATGAATATATAAACTAATTGCTATTTCTATGGGCTTTACCATTTAGTTTAAAAATCATAAATACGCTAAATTGATGATGAAGAATATATAGAAGTTAAATTAATGAATTTATCTGATGCTAAATTATAGAGACGATGAGATTAAAGTTAAATATTAATATTGAATGACTATAATTAATGTGTGCCGACTCATTATCAAGTAGAAATATAAAAGGGATGCGTTGATTTGACCATAACTCAAAATATTACCCAAACCTTAATAGATCTATTTGGAATATAAAATCAAATAAATGTTTGCCATGAAATGCAAATAAATATCACTTAACTGACAAGTTGTAAATATGGAAAAGCCAGTTTTCACGGTTTAGATAATTCTCAACTGGTATGCTCAGCTCAATCTTTGTAGTGTTATGCCAGAACTTAATTATCAGGTTATCATTGTCAAACTCGAATCGAGTCCACAACTATCTTATGCTCCCATATGCAATCACCAAACTGGCCTTATCCTTTCCTTCCTTAAATATAGACAGCCCAATGTTATTAACAATGGCAATTTTTTCTTCCCACCCTCCGAAAAAGGAGGACTTTCTGACTTTCCCCATCAGTTGCGCACCTTTCAAAAATTGTTCGCTTATTGCTAATTTTCCCTTGTTTTAAGAATTGTGTTTTTTTCCCATAAGCTGCAGTTTAATCATCACCATCTTCGCAAAAATGAAGTAATAATGATCTAAACAAGAGTCATTGAGCTTTTTGTGGTTTATGGCGAAGTAAATTTCTTGGTCTTTGAAGATAGCTTTTAATTTCAGCCGCCCGCTTTGGGTACGTGTAAACAGTAACTTGATTTTGTTGAGCTCATATATTGGAAACGACCGCTCATTGAGTTCTATTGAGTTAAGTTTGAACTCTAGGTACTGCTCAATCCAAACATTCATTCCCTTCTTTGAAGGCGTTTAGACTTAGTAAATCTCGCGAACATCTTTTTTGTCACTTCCCTGTGTTTTTAGTCTAACAGACGCCAGCATGTGAGTTTTCGGTTTTTGTTGACCTTTCTCAAGATCTAGAGATGAGAAAGAAGCATTGTCAAATTCATCCTCCTTGAAAAAGTTTGTTTTGGGAGTTGTTTCAGTTTTGGGCTCAGAAATGATTCTTAATCTGGGATTAATTGGGACTGACTCCTCCTCTGAAGAACTGCTTCCAAATTCTTCTTTTTTAAGTTTCATCATTTCTTATTTTCTGGCCAGCATATCAGCTTTGTATTTTTCCCTTGCTCTTCTGAACTCAGAGTCATTCTCATTTGGCTATTTTTACGAGTCTGAGTAAGTATCCTTGTTATTGCTTTTAATGGTGACTGGTTATATCTTTTCGAGACCTTTATCGGATTCTGAGGAGGAGGAACGTTCAAACTCTTTCCTGAACTACAATTGGGCTTATTTCTTGCGTTTGACTCTCTCTGCGAGGTAGACTTGCCTTTTCTGTTTGAATTCCGGGTCTACGGGAACTAATTCCTAATCTTCAGTGAAGTTGAAGTCTGTATTTTCATTCATAAGCTTAGATATGATAAAATTGTTAATTGATCTAGATAATTCCAATGCAAATCATCAACAATAAAAATGAGTTCTCCATTAATCCAACAATTTCTCAAAATAATTGTCCTCTCAACAAACATCAATTTTTTCTTCAGATCGTTGGGCTTCTCATTCCAATTAAAATCGATTCAATGATAAAAATAATATCTCAAATAATCATTTTTTCTTTGGATTATAGAGCTTTGGATAGTTGAAGATTTTGACAGCGGTTTATATAAAAAGATATGTCTGGATGATAATTATTAATTTGACTGGGGGAAGTTATTTCAGTATCTGAGGAAGAGTAATAAACGAAACTTTATCAATATGCAGATATTTTTAATAGATTTTGTTATATTGAATTCAGCTTAAATAATGGAGTTAAATTGGATAGATTGGCTGCTTATTGCCATCGTTTCGATAGCATCGTTTGCTTTTCTCATTTATCAGGCCACTAAGTAACAAGAGTTCAAGAATTTTTTTAAGCCCAATAAAGAGAACTTGACGACTATGGAGCTGCAAAGCTATAATGGTGTCGATAACATAAAAGTGTTCATGGCTCTGAAAGGAGTCATTTATGATGTTACGAAAATGGATTAGTTTGGTGTGAAAGGCAGCTATCATAAATTCGCAGGTCATGATGCATCAATCAGTCTTGCAAAAATGTCTCATGATGATGAATTTCTGGATAAATATGGTGAAATAAAGCTTAATAACGAGGAAGATTAAATATTGAATAAATGGGTGGCTAGAGTTTCAACTAATTGTTCAGTCATGGGTCAATTGATTAAATATATTCCTAATTAGAATAGTTAGGCAAACAATTGATTATTCATAAGCTATATGTTATCCATAAGCTGGTAAATGTTTAGGAGTTTATTAAATGTTTAATTAATTAATTCAGGCCCAAATATTTAATATATTTAAATGGGTGCAGTTGCAAAACATGTCATCCATAAGAATGGCTCAGAAAGGTTAACAAATGACGGAGTCCCTGAATCTTTCTTTGATTTCAAGATCAAAGATATCGAAGGAAAGGTTGTGGACTTTGCTAAATACAAGGGCTTGAAGGCAATCTTGGTGGTGAATGTAGCGTGCAAGTGAGGACTCACTTCTTCCAACTATAAGCTGCTGACTAAAATGCATAACTAACTTAGTGATCAGGGTTTTGAACTGCTTGCCTTTCCCTGCAATCAATTCTTCAGTCAGTAGAGCGGAAAAAATTAAGAAATCGCAGAATTTGTCAAAACCAAATACAATTCCAAATTTACTCTTTTCTAAAAAATTGAAGTCAACGGCCCCAATACTCATCCTCTTTATAAGTACCTCCGTCAAAAAAGCGAGCTCTTTGATAAAAATTAAAAATAAGTCCGAATGATTCCTTGGAACTTTTCTAAATTTTTGTTAAATAAAAAGGGGGAGGTTGTTAAATTTTTTCAGCCAGGTGATTAGATATCTGAGGTCAGATTAATGGTAGAAAGTTTACTCTGAGTCAAACTTGAAAATGGATTTGAGACTAGAATGATGTGAAGTTTCCAAATATTCGAGCCTTCACTGATAGATGTATCTGATTCATTGTCATTGAATTGCTTAACATTAACTAGTACTTGATAATAGATTATCTGATTGTCATTTCCTGTTGTTTGGGAAGTATAATGATAATAAAATTATATTGTGAATTTAACCAGTATGAAGATTAGTCCTAATAATTTGCAAATCTCCAAAATATATCTATCTAACTGCCAAATTCATTTGCCTTCTTCGAATAACAACTCTTCACATCATTAATTAAAAGGCTAGATAAAAGATAGTGGGAAGGGCTATAAGCAGAATAGATCAATATCAATGAGTCATGAGTATTAAAATCGTCATGAAACAGGCATCACTAGTAGAAGCAGAAGCATACTGAATAAATTCGATTAATTAACTCATTAGGAAATGTTGAAAAAGAAAGCAAGATAATTTATTATCAAAATCAAAAAATAAAAAGAATCATATTATGGCAAGCAAATTTTAGACAGACAGAATTAAGAAAATAGAAAACTCATGCGAAACAAACAGGCAGAGGATAAATAGTGTTATCGGAAGTCAATACGTCAAGAAAGAAGAAGAGTACTATAACGTAAAAGAAGGCAATAATTATAGTCACAAAATGAAAGCATGGGCAATATGTAATCAATTCCACGATAATAATAATACTTTTCCAAGTCTCCATAAGCAATAAATCAATCTGAAAATATTCATAAATAAATAGCTCATAAAAATAAAAGGCTATAAACTATTCTCGAAGACAAAAACAAATCTCATAAATTTGTTTCAATAGATAGATTAAATTCACATAGGAAAGAGAGAACATAACCATCTAAGTTAACTCTTCCCCATCAGAGCCATCTTCCTTTCGTCAAAACTTACTAACCCAGCCGAGTTTCATCATCCTCTAATCATTATAACTGTTCTCCAAGAGTAAAATTACCACAGCCAAATTTATTAACGGCTGAAGATATAAAACAATTAGAAGAGATTAAAAACAAGATGGCCATCCTTATCAAATTAAATAGCAAAAGATGAGACCTGATTTCTTTATATTGAAGTGTTATTATTGTCGTTTGATTAAAAATCATTATCTTCAAGACCCCACTAAATTATAAGAATCTCCATTAACTTGTAAATTGTTTGTTCGGAATAGTTTGTTCAAATCACCTAATATTTTATTCCTGAATCCCTCCGTGATCTGATTAGAGTTGCCCTGAATGTTATTCTAGTTGCTGTGATCAATAACATTGCCATTTCCCGCAACGCTATTTCCATTGCCGATAACCACATTTCCATCTCCGCAGTTGCAAAGAGCAACCAACATCAACAAAAGACAGACAACAAATATTTTCCTCATCTTTAAAGTTCTATTATAACTATAAATCGAAAACTAATCAATAGAAATAGAAGTTTTTAATGCTATTTAAGGAATCATAGTTTTGATCATTTCAGCACGTCTGGATTTGTCTAGGCCAAGTGCATGATCATTTCACCAAAGAACGAATTCGCCCAAGCGAACCACTCTCGTGTTATCTGTGCTGGATTATCAACAGAAAACGATTCGTGCATCAGGTCATTCTTGGCTGATTTTACCAGACTACTCAAACAATTTTTAATCTAATTGTTGGAGTTTGATGTTAAAATTTGTGTAATGAGAGCCAAGGGCCAAATATATCTCTCACTTGTGTGTGAACTGCCCACTCCGTTGATGTCTCCTCTGGCATAAAAGAATTTATTCTTATCTGATAGAATGAATTTTCGAGTATTTTGGTATACACTATCTTTAACATCCACAAATTTGAGGTAGGGCATGCTTAAAAGGGAGGGCAGGTTGGAATCGTCATAAAGGCGATAATTGCCTCTTCCGTCAACTTAGTAAGCAAATATATCTTAGCCAGAAGATGTGCTAATTATTCCATATTTGGATATTCCGGATTTTATAGTATCGGCAAGTACCAACATTTTAGCTGATAGCTTACTGCTCAAAGATTTAAAGACGGAATTTGAGGGAACTTTGCTGAGGACGTCATTTGCGACTAATCTCAGATAGCTTCCAACCATAGCATTGCCTGGGATGTTATATGGCAATTCATTGGGACTATCCGATGGTCTAAATCCAGTTTTAATCATTCCCGTATAAACAGCCGATTTAATCACGCCCCCTGGAAGTTAATTGGCATCTCGCTTAAAAGTATAATAAGTTTTCCCTTGTTTTTTCTAAAAAGCTGTATCTTGTATCTCCTATTCAAGGATTGTAGTAATTCGAGTTAAGGCTTTGAAAAACTTAGTATTGAAGAAATCAATTTGATTGAATCTTTGATAGTACTCATGTGATAATCTTAAAAAAGCAGCAGGGGAGTCGATTTACCATTTACGCTACCAGATGTATGGGGTTGCAAATTATCTTTTTCTGCAGAGATCAACGGGAATACTCATAATTAATGTTTCCGAGATATCGTTAAGATAGGAAGGTCGGAGTGCCTTTGAAGCCTAAAATTTTTTAAAAGCGTTTGTATAGCCATCGACCATAAGAAATTCAGCTTGAGTATTGAGTAGACCGCGAGTCAAACCCGGAATATAGGTACAGTTATTGCTGGGCATACGAATGTAGGGGATAAACTGATTGGTTGAATCTCGAAGCCACATTGCTTCTATGTCACCGGTGATGATATAAGTTGACTCATTGCCTTTGGAGAGATTAAAGTGTTGAACCGTCGTACTCATGGTATTAGGAAAAGCCTTGACTAATATGTTGAAAAGATTGGAATTCTGAATATTGTATGAGGTACCATTTTATTCTTAAAGGTTTGAACGTAAGTATTGATGCAAGCTATTGTATCATTGAGTTAATTGCAAGTGGACGGTGCAACTAGAAAGAATATGAGAAAGGCAAAGATAAGATATCTCATCATAATTATCAATTATGATTTTATATCAAAAATACCAAAAATAAAAATAAATTAATCTCTGCTTCTATGTGAAAAAGATAGAGGAGGGAGTATCATAAAAATGCTTTATCTATCTGTAAGTTCATCAAAGTATGACTCAATATTGAATCTCTATATTCGAACCAATTTATAATAATAAATAAAATGTTACACTCAACTAGAACACCACTCAGAATTCATAGACGGGAAGAGGGAATTTAACCTTGGACGAGTGACGAGTTTAATATCGCAAATATCATGATCGAGTCAGCATAATATACAAATTCCAAACGAACCAGTCTTCTACCAGACACCAATCCGGAGATAGGAACTAAAGCAGGAAATGAAAGAAAACAAGCAACTCTAAAATCTTATAATTTTTACGATAATCTACGAAAATATGAAATTAAAAAGGCTCACTAACTGATCTAAAAACAGGAAACTAATTTTGTCGAAAGAAATAAAAAAGGAATATCCTAAGAGTTTTGCCCACAGTTTGATCAAAAAGGAAAATCTACCATTAGTAAGGTGCTGCAGGAAAAAGCCAAGCACGGTAGGAGATAAATTGGTCTTTAGCCAACACCAATACAACCCGTTTCCTGGAGCATGATTATGTACTATTAAACTGAAAAGAATGACAACAAGCATCGTCATAAGGATATTCCGAGCTTTTTACGATAGCAATCTAGGAAAAACAAAGAAAGGCCTTTTCAAAAAATTAATGGAATACAGTTGGCTTAATCAGTTATAGAGCAAACAGAATCTGAGAAATACCAAAAGATTCTTAAACTCAGATAAGGGTTGAGACGCAAAAATATAAAGAGTGCGCTCCAGTCAAAGAGACCAATGGATAATTCTCTGAACATTGATTAAGGTTTTGATGTAGAGGATAGTGGAAATATGGTAAATCATCATCTTAATCAATTTCAGCATTCAAGTCAATCATGGAGGAGCAATAAAAGACCAATGCCTTTCCATCCCATCCAGCGAATATCTAAATCTTCCCAGCAAAGTCGTCGCTAGGAAATATTATAAATACATAATCGGATATGACATTTTTGGTCCCTTGGATAAATTTTTACTTTATAATCACTCATCTATTCAAATCAAAGAATTTACATAATTTAATTCCCGCAATAGTTGACTCTAATAGTTGTTCCTAATGTTTAAATAGATATTCTTACTATATTTATGCAAAGTTGATATTTATTATTGCTATACTAATTTTGTGATTGACCGCACTATTTCAGAAATATTGATTATATCAAAAGATTGAGTAGGCAAAAAGGCAACCAATAAAATCACTAGGGGCATTCAAGTGATTAATTCCTTCAATCAATCGTAAAAAAATATAATTGATTAAACCCTCAGAGTCTATCGTTAAATTAGAAAGTAAAAAAGAGGATAATTCAAGACAAAAAGAGAGTTGCTCTCGCTAATCAAATTGTTTTTAAAATATTCGTAATAGTTTTATAAAATATTAAAATACCTACAATTTTGAATATTAACTTCTCCAAGAGGAAAAATATTTTTCCAACTAAATTTTCCGACTGACTTTTCAAAAAAGTACATTCAAATTTAATCTAAAGAATGCATGAAGTATTACAGTCAGAAGCATAGATTTGTAAACTCAACTTTAATTATACAAGTGTAATCATTGCTGTTTTTGATTATGAGCGATTAGTCAAACATCGGATGCCATTTATTAGGTAGGTTGATCCCTAATCACCGTTATTAGAATTATTTTTCGCTTGTTCTACAGACATAAAAATAGTGTTATGAAAGCAAGAACTAAGAGGATGCCAGATAGAAAACTCGACATTCAACGTAGTTATTGTGAAAGCTAAAAATCCCTCACCCTCTGTAAATTTGGCCCTATATAGACTAGAGTAATGTCACTGATGCTGATGTGCACGACATTCTCAAGGCAGAACTTAATATCAGTGTTCTCTGGCTTAGTACACCATATATTACTGAGGCGTCAATAAAATCACTGAAAAGGGGGCTGAAGAGATTTCTAAAGGAAAACTACCTCTACTCACAGAAATTTATCTCGGTAAGCTCTATTTGAAATAGGCTGGAATCAGCTCGGCTCAGAGGGAATTAGACATATATCTCAATCTCAGTGGCCCCGGTTACGCAAAATTTGGCTCGGTATATTCATTCTGATAAAGTAAACAACTCAGTAGGCCCTCGAGGAGCAAAATACTTATCACGAGGGAACTGGCCTCAACTTTAAGAGTTAAACTTAGGTAAATTTTAAAAATATGAAGGACATAATCACATAGGCGACTAAGGGGTTGGCCACATTGCCAAGACATAGTGGCATGAAATGCATAAATTATGGATTGGTAAACAAAAACTCATTTAGCTGAAAATTTTATTGGAGAGCGTGGGATAAGATACTTGCTGCGCGCTCCTTGGCCTAAAGTTACCCACTGCAGCCTTTGTAAAATATATTATAACCAAGGGAACAATTTTGCAACGAGTGAAGATTGTAAAGTATTACTGCTTGTGGACTGGAAAAATCTCCAATCAATAAACCTATGTACTTTTATTGTCACATGAGTGCGAAACATCGTATCTCGAGCGCAATAACCATCCATCCGTAAGATGTTCAGCAAAGCCAATCATACAGAACTGGATTTATGATTCTTTCATCATAATAATTCTAATCACTGCCCCATCTCTCATATTCCTGCCAATTAATTATCATTGATAATAGTTAATGAAGTACTGCTGGCTAATATACAGCTATGATTTTAAATACTTAACATTAAAACATAATCACTCTATGGCAAAATCTTCTGCCTTTTTGTTATCATGCCGTTATTGAGTTTAATATTCATCCTTGTTCGTCTGCTGCAAACGATTCCGCTTTCTTTTACGGCGCTTTTTAGATTCACCTATGTGATCATCTACTTATTCCTATTTTTCACATTCACTTTCCTTGCTTCCAATGGGAACCTATTATTTCTATCCAGATGGCTCAGTTTTTGTAGAGGCTGCGGCCTCATTATTAAAAACTTGAAAATCAACGAGTGGTAAAGAACTACGATTGCGAAGGTAGCAAGCTAAAGCCCCCAACAAAAGCAAGATACTTCCAATGACCATGAGGATAGTGACCATATCTTTTTAAGTTTCTGGTGATGGGTTTAATTCAAGATTGAGTCCTTCGGTTTGACTCATTATTTAAATATTAATATGTAAAAGTGCAAATCAACGATAGTAGTATATCTTGTGTTTTATTAACTCGTGTGTAAATTTTAACATGCTCCATCTCAAACCGTTACCCGCCTAACTTAATGCTTCATTAGCACTGCAATGATTCTACCACCCGAGTCGTCTCAGTTAGTATAGTATCTTTTACATATTTGTCTCTTTAATTCGACGGGTGGTCTCGCGGAATAGGCGAAGCTACATCACATCACCACAGACTTCGCTGATTATGCTGGATGGTAGAGAAGGAAAGAATTAAACTTAAATCCCTCTTGTTTTCAGCCATTCAGCTAATTAAAGCTGTTCGGTTTCCGTTATTTCCTTGATCAACTATTTTTTATCTTTTTATTGTTCCGCCCTTCTGTTCTTTTAAAGTTGGTTTTTGCGTAATAATTATGTTTTGATGTCCCATATTATCCCAAGATAGTTATTATACGTAGCTTTGAAATTGTGAAATTTTCGTCCTGATTCGAAACCCCGTCTAATAACGCAGTTAGCCACCTCTCCAATATTTCTCTCTACTTCTTGTTTATTTTTTGGTTATTTGATTGTAATTATTTTGCCAATCTGCAATCGCATGATGATGGATCCCAATAGAACGCCATTCAGCAATGGGCTCTCTTCGCAAGTCGACGCAGTCTTACTTTTATTAAGGGAGTGCTAATAACCAAGCTCATTTCTAATCCACTCTTCTGCTTTTAAAATGGTTTCCAGAGAGTACTATGGAGTTTATTTCTTTTGCTTCTTCAGCTGTTCCTTTGAAATTAAAGGCTTGATAATATTATCGCTATTCATTGGGGTCAGATCTGTGTTGGATTGAAACTTTGATTTAGATGTACTCCTCCTTAGTCTACTTTTGGAAGTTTTAAGATTATGACTAGCTTTAATGAGCATCAAATCTTCGACAACTGACCAGAATACTTCCTCTCTTAAATTTCCAGTTTCTACTTCTTACAGCATTATGAGCACATTTTGCTTTCCCATTCGTTCACAGCCTAATAAGTATTCTCCGACCTTTCTGAAAACAGCAACTGGACCTTGCTCATAGTGACTTTGCTTTACTATCTTTCCACTATCTAACCGACTCCCTGCAAAAATGGCATTGACAACTTCTCCGATAATTGACTCAGGTGATAGTATTTTGTGATTGATGTGAAAAGTTTCCATAAGCCAATTGGTGATCTTGGCATTGGGAAGAGTTTCCTCAATTTATTTTTAACTTGATGTTGCCTTTAGAGATGGCTTGGTTGGAATTTGAATGTTTTATAGATGAGACTTGATATATTTCTATTTTTCGTCGGCGTTGACCATAATACTGGAGAGATTGGCAATGTCACTAATATCCACTCTTGGACGAACTTAGAACTGTGCTTCTGGAATTAATTAGGTTTTTATTGTCTATAAAGGCATTAAGATCGTTGAGATAAAAGTTTCCATCATATTGTGGTCATAGTAGAGTCCCTCTGGGCTGAATTCATCCATTTCCGCTTATTTGCCTTCATCCTCAAAATAAGCCTTTAAAGCCGCCAGTAACACTTTGAGATTAAGTAAGCAACGTTGACTGTTAGGATTGTAAATTTATATGTGAGGTAAAAACAATGGGTGATAGCTACTCGGCAATTTGTCCGTGAGGACTTCAGCAATCGCAACGCCTGTCTTAATCAAAATTTACCTGTTCGCAACGCTGCAAGAGAATTGGCCTTACGACAATGGGGGTAAGGAAAATTACGGAACCACTCTGCGATGATCTGAATGTCATTAGTTTGAGATGGAAGATCCATTATGACGTTATTATATTTGAATTGATTATAGATCATTCTCAATCATACTCTTATAGAGAAATGCCGCGAATTTGTCGAATCAAGTCTGTCTTATGGATGGCTAACTCCTTATTCCCCTGCCAAATTTTAATATAAAGCTCTTTCACTTTGGCTCGGAATTCCTAGAACTCATGATTGACCTCTTTGATGTTAATTTTACTTGGTACGACTACTTCTTTTTATAATATCTTTAATCTCTGACGTACGGCCTATTATCGTTGTCTCTCTATATCTGTCAGTTTATCTTCAATTCTATCGAGTTTGTTTTCTGCTTTTCTGCTAAACATTTAAACTATAACAATAATAATAAATATGTACAGTTCATACGGAACCTACCGCAAAGCAGGTGGACTCAATTCTATATTTCACGATAAGTCAGACTCCAAACGCAAAACTGAATCGTTCCGAAAATCAAACCACTCATCTCACAGAAAACCCATCTTTGATCAAAAGAATTACAGGGTTCCTCTTTAAAATAAATCAATATATAGATCCTTTCAAGTTCAACCACCAGATGAACATATTCAGCAAGTCATACACGATGATTTCTGTGGTTGCGAACAGAATCTCGAGCCTTGCGTCTCCATACAAACATTATTAAAAAATATTAGCGAGAAATAAATGAGGCAGTAATACAGTCGACTTGATAGCGTAGGCCCTCGCCAATTGAAAACCGTTCTTCACTAAAAATACTTTCGCTTTTTGCCAAGATACTACCCTTAACTCTATGAGGCTCACCTCGCTAACATCATTAATTGCACCAATCACGAGCTTTCATTGAACCAATTTCTGTGTCTGGCCTGGATACAGTTCCACGCCAAGCTGTAGCACATTACCTTCTTTATTTACAGTGATCTGAACAACTCGCTCAGTGGCAGTTAGAAGTTCCGATATAGTCTGGAAATCGGATTAATTAAATCTGGAGTTAACTTCAATGGCCTGGTCTAATCGGCCAGCAAGCTTCGGATTCCTCTTCTCCCCTTCATTGAGGACTATTACGAATCGGCTGGCGCAGTCATTATTCCCCTGTCACGGTACGCTTGCTTTGTCAAAACCCTTCTACGGAAGGGAATCAAGGCCATGCTATAACTGCTAGTCATTCTCTTAACCAGGAAGCGAGACAGTTTTTTTTAAGTTCTTCGTTTTTACTCCTCAGGAGGCAAGATGCGAGAACAGACCAGGCAACTGTCTTGGTAGCAATTCCTGGAAGAGTTGTAGGCTGGATCAAGCCAACTTTGATATTTCGTTAAAAGCATCTTTGACTGTCATTCATTCATTATCTATTTATTTGATAATTAGAATGGTCTGTAAGATGCGAGTCTATCAAATAAGAGAAATGATTAAATGAATATTAATAAACGATATGTAATGGTTGATTGATTGATTCTATCATTTCAGCGGGTGTCTCGTTGCTTCCAAATTCCATAGAGCCAGCCATAAGGTCCCCAAGAACCTGCTTGCCACCATTTTTCTTGGTAGACAGGAGCTGCATAAAAACCAATTGTTGGAACTTTATCATCGATAATAATTACACCCCAAATTCCACCTAAAACTTCATCCAACATCATAGTTAGAGTATATGCATTGCTGGACAAGTCCTTTCCTTCCAATTTAGCGACTTCAATAACTTTTATTCTTATAAAAGCAAGTTCCGACTAAGTCAGACCATCTCCGTATTATTCAGATGCGAGACTTGTGCGTTTATTTAGATTAAATTCTGAAGTGGCAGCAATTTGTAAAGCAGCAAGTATGAAGATAAAGCAAATGAAGTGCTTGCTCATATCAAATAAATAATGATGATAAATCTACAAAATAAATAATTCAGCAATTCAAAAATATTATTATCGCAATTATTGTAAAATTACCCATAGAAAAATATATCATTAGTTTTATATCATTAACTCAAAAGTATTTTCAAATTTTGTCTATTCTTTGGCGATCAGTACCATTGCTGTGCTTTGTGGTTTAATGTTTAATTTTTGCCTCTGATCTTTTTACAAAATCATC
>Ga0302185_10001961_pt1 | contig 13898 bp, 8 predicted proteins | sample II_Bog_E1_1_FD_200231 | JGI IMG/M metagenome (GOLD analysis project Ga0302185, IMG submission 200231) | Peat permafrost microbial communities from Stordalen Mire near Abisko, Sweden - II_Bog_E1_2 | ecosystem: Environmental > Terrestrial > Soil > Wetlands > Peat | place: Sweden: Abisko, Stordalen... | reverse complement strand
GTGAAAGCTATGCTCAGATCGGTTATGCTTAAGTCGCCCAATACATAGCGTTCGCGTGCTATTTTATATTTTTCTGATGCGATGCTGTCAGCTTCAGCGGTATAGGTCAGTTGTTCTTTCATCTCGTTAAATAAGGAAACCTGTGTTATAATTTGCTGTTTAAAGGTTTGTTTATCCCGTTCTACCGAGTCCACGGTTAATTGCTGGTTTGCTTCTGCCGTTTTAATCTTTGCCTTCGACCGGCCCCAATCCAGCACTGGTATGGAAAATTGCAACTCAACCAATTGCTGGGTTTGAGGTGAACGGTAAACGCCGGGAATACTGCCTGCCGAATTCGAAGTGCCCAGATTTGCTGTTAAAGTAGCCGTTAAGCCGGTTTGCCCGTGGGCTATTGCGACATCTCTTTGCGCTTCGGCAATACGCCTTACAAATGCTATCGCATCTGATCTGTTTTCATAAGCTTCTGCCAAAACCTTACTGGAGCTTACAGTCATTTGGCTGATAGTTTCAGGAACTTCGAGAACAATATTTTCATCTCCTTCCAGGCCAATGTAGCTGCGCAAATTAAGCGTGGCTATTTCTACATCGCGCCTGGCAGTACCGGCTGCCTTTTTCGCGTTAATATGCTCTAATTGGAGTTGTAATATTTCATTCTTCGATACCTTCCCAAGATCAAATTTCAAATTAGCGATCTTCAGCATCTTTTCGGTATTTATAAAATTAGCTTCGGCTGTTTCCAGGTTTACTTGGGCGAGGAGCAAGTCAAAGAAATAACCGGTAACAGTTATTGAAATTTGCTCCTGGGCTTGTATATAGGCCTGCTTGCTTTCGTTGTATAATAAAGGCTGGATTTTATTGTCCCATTTTAAACTATTGTACTGTCCCAGTGGCTGGCTTAAGCCTATAGCATAGGGAACACCGTTATACTGCACCATATTTCCGATAAAATTATCAAAGCGCTGCATCTGTGTCATCCCGTAAATAGTTGCACCTGTGGCAGTTATTGTTTGACTAAAGTTTAAAGTAAGCGCCGAATTATCATAGTTTATCGACTGAAATAATATAGAGCCATTTGGCTGAATAACCGGCGTGCTTGTTTTGCTATAACCCGGCAAATTCCCGCTCAATGATAATTGTGGTTGATAATTTGACTTATACGTACGCCATAGCCAGTATTTCGTTTCGCGGGTGGTTGAAGCTTGCTTAGCCGCAATTGAATTTCCCTTTGCCATTTCAACCACCTGCAGCAAGGTTAGCCGGATGGTATCGCCGGCAGTACAAAAGCCTTTGTAAGTGATAGTAAGAAAGAATATAATGTATAAATATTTCATTTCGTTATTTAATTGTTTGATCCCAGATTTTTGCTGATTTAGTAGATTACACAGATTATAATTGAAATCAGCGAAATCTGCAAAATCAGTTTCAATCTGTGATCTGTACCTCTTTAGAATTTTTAAAGCCGCTCATATCCGAGGTAATTACTACATCGCCAGGTTTTACGCCGTCCTTTATTTCCACGTAATCAAAGTTGGCCAAGCCAATATGGACTGTCCGTCGTTCGGCTTTGCCGTTGTTTACTACAAAAATATCCTGGAGGGTTGGGCCTTTAAAAGCGGCGCCGTTGGCAACACGCATCACATGGTTATGGGTTGCTGTAATCAAATAAACATCGACTTTCATGTTTGGGCGAAGCTGTTTATTGTTACGCTCATCCAATTGTATATCAAATGAGATAATACCGTTCTGTATCGACGGGGACACGTTTACAACATGACCGCGTAATTGGGCATCATTGATAAGCACAATAACCGGCAAGCCGTTATGTACCTCATCGAGCGCGTTATCAGAGATGCTTCCCTGTACTTTAAAACTGCTTAAATCAGCAATTCTTGCCAGTGATTCCCCTTCCTTTATATTAGCCCCTATGTTTTTATTTACATAAGTTACCACCCCTGCCCGTGTAGCAACAATATCTGCGAGATCTAACTTATGTTTCAGGGCAGTCAAATCGCTCGCTAATATATCAGCGGCAATTTGCGCCTCTTTAATCTCTATTTGCATGGTTTGTTGCTTGTTCCTTATCTCGTTTTCAATTTGTTTCTTTTCCAGTTGAGCAACTTTAAGGTTCAGCTCCGCCTGTTCAATACTTTCACGTGTACCGCCACCCGCGTTGTACAACCGTTTAGCATTTTCTACAGCGTCGGCCAGGTCGCTGATATGCAATTGTTTAATATCATTATTTGACTGTATATCGAAATAACTTTTATTAAGATCGAGCTTAAGTTTTTGGATATCGCTTTGTTTTGATTCGAGCTGGAACTTCTGCTTGTCATAGTCATTTTGGGCAGCTGTTTTATCGAGGGTAAGAATTGATTGACCGGCTTTAACTTTATTGCCCGCATCCATGGTAACACTTTTAATAGACGCATTTATCGGACTGGTTAAAATCTCCTCAAACTCCGGTAAAACTTCTCCGGTCGCGTTTATAGTGTTTTCAATATTCCCGGTTTCAACAACGGCTGTCGTTATGTCGGACTTCTTTATTGAAGATTTAAAAATCACCCTAACCAGCCATACCGAAATAATCAACCCGGCTACGGTTACCAGTGTAAAAACAACTGCTTTTTTCCTGTTTTTTAATGAAACTTCCTGTGATATTTCTTTATCCATATAGTACCTTGTATTGCACAGTTTAAGCAATAGATGTACCAAAGTCAATATGTTTATTAACAGAGCTTTATGATTTTATGATTTTTAAAAAGTGATCGAAAACGAACAAATATTTCGAAAAGGGACAGGATCACAGATTTTAACTGAAATATATCCCTTTTGCTGAAGTTTTACAAGGCGAGAGCAACGCAGGACGAGTAAATAAGTGGCCATTTCTTACCTTCAAGCAACAAGACCGATAATCCTTTTTGCGGCATTAAAATAACCGCGGCCAGCCCGGTTGGCCCCGAAACTGCAACTATAGCATCATTATCACACTTTTTTAGCTATATTTAAAAATCCGAATACGCGGTTGGGTGTAAAAATAAAATCTCCGCTTTTGACACATTATGCTGGTATTGGGGCAATGCTACCAAAGTTTTCCATTCAGGGTCATTAGAAAAAGTATTCCAATGTTTGTCCCTGTCATCCCTGCTGTTAAAAGTAGTCATATACATTAGGTTCGGCATATGGCTCCCGGATAATACTTCTGCGTAGAACACCGCGTTAAAACCAAGCCGTTTAAAAAGTGCTACTTCGTTGCCATCATTAAACATTTTTACTTTGTTCACGTTGTAGGCCTCCGTCGGACTTTCATAGCTACGTAACTCATAAACACGGTCGGGTTTATTTGAAGCAAGTACCGGGACTGCCGGTTCAGGCATTTTGGGGAAAGCCTTCAGGACAATAGTTTCAAACCGCGTATATGGCATGTCATTATATTGCGCCTCAATATAACCCTTGCCCGAGCTCACATAATCCTGATCGTCCAACAGTTTTTGTTCTACATTTTCAAGCTGAAGCCAGCTTCGGAAAGGCGTTAAAACATACACGCGTTTACCGCTAGTATCAATTTCAACAGGTTTAAATACACCTACATTTTTTATACCCATTTTATGGATGGCCGGTATGTAGGCGTTTTGTAAATAATTATCCAAACGGCCTTCCTGCGCCTGTGTTTTAAGATGATAAATTTTTAACTGGTAATAATATCTTTCCTGTCCGTTTGCAATGGTTAATGAACACATTAAAAATAAAAACAGGAAAAAGCCGCTATAAAAAAATGGGGGAAGTTTAGAAATCGGTTTCATAATAAAATATTAATTGATGGTGAATTTACCTCTTTATTTAATATTTTATTATTTCGGGCTGGAGTTTATTGAAATTGTTACCAAAGCAAAGTTATTTGACAGGCCGACAACATTTTATTTTATGGACCTATTCGTCAAACAATGTGTATAAGCTTTCCCCATTTTTCCAATATATTCATTATATCGGCTATTTTCATGGGTTTGCTTAAATAATCATCCATACCTGCTCTTAAACAAACCTCCTTATCTTCTGGCATGGCGTTGGCTGTCATCGCGATAATTACCGGTTGGTATTCCAGGTTTTCCCGGATAAATCGTGTAGCCTCTAATCCATCCATTTCAGGCATCTGCACATCCATGAAAACAATATTATACTGTTTCGTTGCCATCGCTTGTAATACTTCGTGGCCATTTACTGCAATATCGGGGGTATAACCCATCTTCATCAAAATATGCTTTGTTAATTTCTGATTCACGACATTATCTTCCGCTATTAAAATATTTAACGGGAGTTGTTTTGCAAAATCATCAGAAAACTGTGATTTAGGATGCTGGATTTCTTTATTCGCCCTTTTGGTGTTTTTTAATTGTTCGGAAATATGTTTATATAAAACCTGGTGACGGGTGGGTTTTGTTAATATGGCATTAAATAAATGTGCTTCACTCCTGCTTTGTTCATTACCCATCGAACTCAGCAAAATGACGGGCAAATCCGGATGTTTTTTTCTAATCTCCCGGGTTAGTTGTACGCCGTCCATAACCGGCATATTCATATCCGATATAATAAGGTCAACCTGTACGCCCGACGAAAGAATTTGAAGAGCCTGTTGTCCTGATTCAGCCAAAACCGGTTCAAAGTCCCATTGGGTAAGTTGATTTTTTAAAATATCCCTGTTTGTGACATTATCATCAACAACCAAAATGCACTTTCCTTTTAACCCTGAAGTGTCAAGGTGTACATAATTTCTCGGCGCATTTAAACCCGCTTTAGACTTTATCGTAAATGAGAAAGTTGAACCAGCGCCAACTTCGCTCTCCACATTTATTTCGCCTCCCATCAAACGGACCAGCTTTTCACTAATCGCCAACCCCAGCCCTGTACCCCCATATTTTCGGGTAGTACTAGAGTCAACCTGCGAAAATGCTTTAAACAATTTATTCAATTTATCAGCGGGTATCCCGATACCTGTATCCCTTACGCCAAATTTTAATACGAGGTCCTCATTTTCCTGCCAAACTATTTTTACACTGATAAATACTTCTCCTTTATTGGTGAATTTCATGGCATTACTAACCAAATTAATCAGAATTTGCCTTAATCTTAAAGAGTCACCTTTAATTTGCGAAGGCACATTGTAATCAATCTGGTAAACCAGGTCTATTTGCGAAGCTTTTTCAGCAAAAATATCTAACACACCTTCCACACAATCCCGCAAATCAAAATCACGTTCTTCGAGTTCCATGCTGCCCGATTCAATTTTCGAAAAATCAAGCACATCATTAATAACTGTTAATAGTGCATCGCCACAACTTCTAATAGTATCTGTAAACTCCCGCTGTTCGTCAGTAAGAGCAGTACTTGATAATAGCGCGGCCATTCCAATTACGCCATTCATTGGCGTACGTATTTCATGACTCATCATTGCCAGAAATATGCTTTTGGCTTTATTGGCGTTCTCCGCTTCCTCACGGGCCTTTTCCGCTTCCTTACGCGCTTCCTGCTCATCAATTCTCATCCTTGCCAGGCTCACTGTGCGCTCCCTTACTTGTTTTTCGAGCATTTGAGTTTGTGCGTTAATCGCTGCTACCCGCATTCTGTATACGGAATATGTACAAATAATAACGAACAATATAACCGCCGTTATAAACCACCAGGTGAGCCAAAAAGGAGGAATGATTGTAATTTTAAGCTCGGTTGTAACAGGAGACCATAGACCGGCTGCATTTTGGTATTTTAATTTAAACGTATAGGTGCCTGGAGGTAAATTAGTGTACGTGGCAGTATTCCTGGTCCCGATAACATAGTTCCAGTCTTTGTCAAAATCTTCTAATTTATAGGCATAGTTCTTTTTATTGGCCGACACATAATCAAGGGCGGCAAACTCCAGTGAGAATACAGATTGCCGATAAGATAAAACGATTGATTTTGTATCAGAAATATCTTGCTTCAGCGGCGAAGGGTCATTATTATCTTTTGCTACTTCAACAGGTTTGTTAAATATTTGAAACGTGGTAATAACGAGCGGCGAAAAACCTGCAGGTTTTAAAATCTGTTCGGGTTTAAAAGAATTAAAACCGTTTACCCCCCCAAAATATAAGGTACCATCATTTGCCATTAATGCGGAATGAACCTTAAACTCATCATCCTGAAGACCATCCTCGGTATTATAATTCCTAAAAACATGTGTTAACGGATCGTATTCTGATATTCCGCCATTGCTGCTAATCCATAATTTATGCTGATCGTCCTCTTTAACCGCATTGATAATATTACTGGGCAAGCCATCTTTTTTCGTCAATGATGTAAAACGACGGGTTTGCGGGTTCAAAATATTTAATCCCGAATTCGTGCTCAACCATAAATTACCTTTATGGTCTTCAAAAATATCGGTAACAGTATTATTGCTTATGCCATTTTTCTGCATTCCACTATGCTGAAACCGTGTAAACTTTCCGGTTTTTCGATCTAAAAGATCAAGGCCCCCTCCGGCTGTTCCCATCCATAAGTTTTTCCTTTTGTCCTCCAAAATGCAGTAAACCATATCAGAGCTTAGGCTATGCTTATCATTTGCGTCAAATTTATAATGCCTGAAAGTATTTGTCTTTTTATCGTATTCATTTAACCCATTGTTGAAAGAACTTATCCAGGTTTTTTTATCACTGGTAAAAGTTATGGCGTAAATGTTGTTTCCGCACAGGCTGTTCGGGTTTGCGGCATCATATTTAAGATACTTGTACCGGTGCGTCTTCGATTTAATTATGGTAACGCCATCCGCCCAGGTCCCAACCCACAGGTCGCCGTCATAGTCCTGGTTAACAACCAAAACATAATTACCCGAAATAGTGTTTTTATTTGAGAGGTCATTCTTAAAGGTTACAAAGCTCCCATTTTCAGGGTCAAACTTATTTAGCCCCCCTCCGTCTGTACCCACCCAGATATTATTGCTTCTATCCTGAAAAAGATCAAGAACAAAATTATTTGATAAACTATTGGGTGACGAATTATGCCTGTACAGATTAAAACTTTTAGTGCTTCTTTTGAAAACGTTGATACCGGCGCTGAACGCTCCTAACCACATGTTGCCTGACCGATCCCTGCAAATTGTGTAAACAGAGTTGCCTTTGATGCTATTATTATCAATTTCATCGTGACTGTAATTGTAAAATTTATTTGTTCCTGTCTTAAGGATACTAAGCCCTCCATTTTCAGTGCCCACCCATATGTTCCCTTCTGCATCTTCATTCAGGGCGTACACATTATTTGCTCCAATACTGTTTCCATTCTTTTTATCATGTGTATAACGGGTGAAAGTATTGGTAAGTGTATCCAATAAGTTCAAACCGTTTGAATATGTCCCAACCCATATACGATTACCGCTATCTGTAAAAATGCTGGAAACATCGTTACCCGAAATGGTTTTATTATCGGTATCATTATTCTCAAACTTTTTGAACGTATTTGTTTTTGTGTTAAGAAAATTCAATCCGCCACCAAGGGTGCCAGCCCAAACATTGTTGTGTGCATCTACAAATAAAGAGCGTACATTGTTATTAGTGATGCTATTTATATCCTGATCATTATGGGTATAATTATGAAACCTGTTTGTTTTTAAGTCTAAAAAAATCAACCCTCCCCTTTCAGTCCCAATCCACAGGTTTCCGCTATGATCGAACCTTATTTTATTGACATTGTTGTTTGAGAGGGTATTTTGGTTATAATTATCATGCTGAAAACGTGTAAACAAATTACGCTTTATATCGAATTTGTTTATTCCTCCTTGTGTTGCCAGCCATAAATTGCCGTCTTTATCTTCAACAATATCCTGTATATAATTGCTGCTAAGTGTATTTTTATCTTTGGGATCGGTACGATAAACAGTAAACTTGTACCCGTCATACTTATTTAGACCGTCCCTGGTGCCAATCCATATAAATCCTCTGCTGTCCTGGATAATACAGTTAATATTGAGCTGTGAAAGGCCCTCATTTGTACCTATATGTTCAAACCGGATGCTCTGGTTTTGCGAAAAACCGGAGGCTGCAAAAAATAAAAAAGAGATTAAAGCTAAATATTTAAAAATATTCACGGTTTTCGACTGTAGTTTCAATGAGGCTGAAATTTAATTGCGGTTATAAAAGAGCAATAACAGCGATAATTTGTTTATAACAATTAACTTATACGGAATATTTATTTATAAGTTTAGTAAAACATAAAAAACTTTGTCATTTATTAACTTATTGGCTATCCACAGCAAATTGGATGAAAATTAATTGCGTTGATATCAGCAATAAAAAATGCCTTACCGAAACTGCACACCTTGCAATTCTGATAAAGCATCAAGAAAAAGGAAAATCCTTATTTGTTTTTTTATCGCGTTATAACTCGCGTACCCAAATATTTCTAAAGCTCAAGGGTATGCTTTTATCTCCATGTGCCTGTAGTTTTATTGGTGAAGGGCCATGTGCTTTGTATTGTGGTTTCCCGATATATAATGTAGGGCCGATCAATTCAAAATTATTTTCGACAAGTACGCCATTATATAAAACAGTAACCCTCGCCGGTGATTTTAAAGTACCGTCATCATTAAATGTTGGCGCCGTCCAAATAACATCGTAAGATTGCCATTCGCCATTTTTACGGGCTGGATTAGCTAACGGAATTGCTTGTTTATAAATACTGCCAGCCATGCCATTAACATAGGTTTTATTATTGTAAGCATCTAAAACCTGCAATTCGTATCCGGCATCACCTTTTCCAATAGATGCTAAAAACACCCCGCTGTTGCCACGGCCCTGCCCTGTTCCTTCTAAACCCTCGGGTTCGCGCCATTCGATATGCAACTGATAATTGGTGAATTTTTGTTTGGTCTCTATATTCCCGTAATTTTTGTTTACGGTCAGGATACCGTCTTTTACATCCCATTTAGCGGGTGATCCGTCGCTATTTTGTACCCATTGGTCCAGGTTGCTGCCATCGAATAAAACTATGGCATCTGATGGCGCGTCACCTAATGTTTTCCCAGGTGTCACAACTTTTGGAACAGGGTCCCAAATTTCTGTGTCTTCAGGTTTTGCCTGCTGGGCGTTTGCCATAAAAGAAGTGCTTGCCAATACTGCGGCAAATAATATTGAATATTTCATATTTAAGTTTATTAAGTTCATTCGTTTATTGGTTCATTTAACCTGAGTAAGTGTAAACTATTCACCACTCACCACTCACCTCTCACCATTCACCACTCTCTATTCTACCACTCTCTATTCACCACTCTCTAGCTACACATCCAATACAGTCTTACAATAATTGGCGCTTTCTTTAATACTTACAAATGGGTCAATATTTATATAGTTTTCCTGTTCGACTATAAAATGTTTTAGCCCCGAAAGTTTTATGTTACTGCTGCTTAAAATCGTTTTAAAATCAATGCTGCCTTTACCTATTTCGGTATTTATATCGGTGTTTTTTTTATCCCTGTCTTTAATATGGCAAAGCGCGTACCTGCCCGGGTGTTGTTCAAATAGCTTTACGGGGTCCTGTCCGGCGCGAACAACCCAAAATATATCCATTTCCATATGTACAAGGGCCGGATCGGTATTTGCCATAAGCACATCGTAAAATGTTGTGCCCCCAACAGGCTGCCATTCAAAATTATGGTTATGATAACCTAATTTCAACCCTGATTTTTTACATATTTCGGCAGCCTTGTTCATTTTTTCGGCAATCTTTTTAAACTGGTCAGCACTTTTCAAAACCTCTTCGTTAACTGAAGGTACTATTATAAAACTCATGCCAGTGATATTTGCAGCCTCAATATAGCTTTCCAAATCAGCGGTTTTACCCTCAACAAAATACTGGTCCATGCCGAAATGCCCGCTCGCGGTCGAGAGGCCATTTGCTTTTAACAGTTCACTAAAAGTTTTTGCGTTCAATCCCCAAAAGCCATCTTTTTTCGAATAACCAAACGGCTCCACGTTTTTATAGCCTGCCGCGGCAACCTTCGCAATTCCACCCTTTACATCTTTTGGTAACTGATCACGGAGGCTATACAATTGCAGGCCAATTGTCCTCTGCGGTTTTGCTGAAAGTAACCCGGGCGCCATCATTACTCCTGCGGAAACTAATCCGGCTTGCTTTAAAAATTTCCTTCTGGTCTGATTGTTCATGGGTTCAATGGTTTATTAGTAGCCGCATTGGTCATTCTATGATGGGTAAACTCCTACCTACTCACCATTCACTTACTCACCATTCACCACATCACACATCACAAATATGAATTGCTTCACGCAAGGAAGCAATCTTGTCAGGCCGTGCCGGTACAAATTCCTGCGCAACAAACCCCTTGAAACCAGTTGCTACAATTGCACGCATTATTGCGGGATAATATAACTCCTGGGTGTCGTCAATTTCGTGCCTTCCTGGTACGCCCCCGGTATGGTAATGATTAATGTAGGAGTGGTAATCAGTTATATTCCTGATGATATCCCCTTCCATTATTTGCATGTGATAAATATCAAAAAGCAATTTAAAGTTCTCCGAACCTAACCTTTTTGCAAGTTCTACGCCCCATTCTACCCGGTCGCACTGGTAATCTTTATGGTCAACCTTGCTGTTTAAAAGCTCCATAGACAATACCACCTTATGTTTCTCAGCCAAAGCAATTAACGGCTTAAGACCTTCAACACAGTTTTTCCAGCCGGTCTCATCATCCTTGCCCCTGCGGCTGCCGCTGAAACAGATCAAAATATTATAGCCGTTTTTTGCCATCAGCGGGATCATTTCCGAATAATTCTTAAACAGCGTGGCGTGGAACTGCTTATCGTTAAACCCGTCGGTCAGGTTAATTTCGGCGCCATTGCACATGGGAGAATCCAAACCGTGTTTTTGAAGAACCGGCCAATCCTTCGGCCCGCAGAGGTCGATGCCGGTTATACCTATTTCTTTTGCCTTGATACAAAGCTCGTCAAGCGTTAACTCGTGGTATATCCATGGACAAACCGAATGGTTTATATTTCCTTTAAGTTTATCAGCAACCATTTCTTTATTTTCTCCTTTTTTAAAAGAAGTCAGCATGCCAGCGGCTGATATGGCGGCTGTGCCGGCAACTATATTTTTTATAGCTGATCTTCTGTCTTGTTTCAATGGCATAATTGGTTTGGTTTTATATTTCTATCAGTGGTGAAGGCTCCTCAATATCTAATCCAGGTTTCGTTTCTATATGGTCTTTATCACTGAAGAACAATAAAAATACAATTAAAACTACCGCTGCAATACCGCCAGGAATTAACCATATATTTTGCCAGTTATGAGTTGTAGGTGATGTTTGCCAGTGATCTACGATTGGTCCTGAAAGGTAATACCCAATCAACATGCCGATACCATATGTAGCTAAAGTAATGAACCCCTGTGCCGAACTTTTAAAACGCGGGCCGGCAACGTTTTCAGTATAAATTTGCCCGGTTACAAAGAAAAAGTCGTAACATATACCATGTAAAACAATACCTGCAATCAGCATCCAGTAATTATTTCCAACATCCCCATAAGCAAAAAATACATACCTGAGCGCCCAGGCAAGCATACCGAAAGCGAGCATCTTTTTAACCCCAAGCCTTACAAAAAAGAAAGGCATCATCACCATAAAGAAAAATTCTGAAACCTGCCCCCAGGCTTGTTTACCTGCTGCTTTCACCATGCCAATTTCGTTAAGAAAAGGATTGGTGAAATTATAATAAAATGCCAGGGGAATACAAATGGCTACCGAAGCGATAAAAAAAATCAGGTACGACCTTTTTTTCAACATTCCAATCGCGTCAAGCCCGATAATTTCACCAAAAGTTACTTTTTGCCCTATTTTTCCGGGTGGGGTATCGGGCAAGGTAAAACTAAACAGCCCTAATACAAGGGAGGCGATAGCCGCCAGTCTGAAAGTAAGAACTAAAGACCCTTTGTGCTCCCAATCGAGCCAGGCGATAATTACCCCGGCAACAATCCAGCCTAGCGTTCCAAAAACGCGTACCCATGGGAATTCTTTATTAGGGTTTGTCAATTGTTTAAATGCCACAGAATTAGCTAATGCTATAGTAGGCATATAAATAATCATGTAAAACAGAATATTGGGATAAAACTTATCAAAATCTGTAACTACGGTAGCGTAATAAAGTGAAGCAGCGCCTGCTAAATGTAAAACACCCAGAATTTTTTGCGCCGAAAAATAGCGGTCGGCAATCAGTCCGATGATAAAAGGGGCCAAAATTGCGCCAAACGCCTGTGTTGCGTAGGCACCAGCATTTTGCGTACCGGTTGCGTGAAGTGTTGTTGTTAAATAAGTTCCCATGGTAACAAACCATGCCCCCCAGATAAAAAATTCCAGGAACATCATCGATGATAATTTGACACGGATTGCTGTAGTCATAGTTTGTTTTTAAATGCGCTCGTGTATTTTAAGATTTTATTTTTTAAATGATAAAATGTATGTTACAATAGTTTTTGCGTCGGCTACAGACAGATTTGGGTGGGATGCCATAGGTACATCGCCCCAGTGGCCTTTACCGCCATGTATTACTTTATTTGCTAAAGTATCAATGTTGGCTTCGGTAGCCGGGTATTTTGCAGCCACATCCTTATAAGCAGGGCCTATAACTTTCGTGTCTATCTTATGGCAGGTTAAACAATCATTTTTGGCAATTAACTTACCGCCGGCTGTCGTCGTGTCTATTGCAGCAGATACTGTTGAACTTGCAGCTGTGCCTGAAGTTGCCGCGGTACTGTCACTACTTCCCGACTGAGAATTTCCGCCGCAAGCGGCAATAACTGAACATATTGCCAGTACTAAAAATGTTTTTTTCATTTATAAAATTTAATTAATTTGTAATAGTGCTAAAATTACAATTTATCTTTTGAAAATTAAACCGCAATGGTTTTTATGGGCTCTGTTTTATGTTTTATACGCATATAAATCACGAGTCCGGTAAAGGCGACAATCAATACTAATGGGATAACCAGGGTTGCTTGTAATACCTGCTGTCCGGCTGTGCTGTTATCACCGTGTGCTGCGGCTACAATATTATCATAATGTTTGCCCATAATAATCAAATAGAGAGAAACTGCAAACATTCCAGCGCCACCCATCAGATTTAAGCCAATGGCTCCGGTGTTGGGAAGGTTTGTATTCACGAAACCCAGCATAGTTGGCCAAAAATAACATACACCCATACCAAAAATAATTGCGGCGAAAAAAACCGCATCCCCGGTTAAGGTGCTTAGTAAATAAATGCCTAAAGCCGCCAGGATAGTTGAAATTAATAATAAAACCTGGGGGGAAAACAACTTTAAAACTGGCTTGGCAAAACCTCTGCCTATCACCATTACACCTGTATCAAGGGTAAGTATTAAAATTGCGTTTTGCGTTACATTTTTTAATAACACATCTATCCATTGGCCGGTGAAAAGCTCAGTAATTGCTGTACCGAACATGCAAAAAAACATAAAAATAAATAAGGGGTTCCATAACGCCTTGTACATCCCTGCCGTACTTACGCCGGAAGCAACACGTTCTGTAACGGGAAATTCCAATTTCGAAAACAAGTAGCCGTAAATTACAGTAGGTATTAACATTACCGCAACCTCAATCTGCCAAATTAACTTATCTGCTAAATGACCTTTTAGCAAATTATCAAAAACCAAGACAATGAGCGTACCTATAACAATTCCGCCCGGGAACCATAAATGAAAATGATTCAGTTTTGTGGTTTTACTTTCAGTATATAACGAGGTAACAAGTGGGTTACAAGCAGCTTCAACTGTACCATTTGCGAGGCCTATTAATAAAGTTGAAATGTAAAGCGTCCAAAAACCTGTTGCAAAAATGGTAAGTAAAATCCCGG
>Ga0302185_10001958_pt1 | contig 13913 bp, 7 predicted proteins | sample II_Bog_E1_1_FD_200231 | JGI IMG/M metagenome (GOLD analysis project Ga0302185, IMG submission 200231) | Peat permafrost microbial communities from Stordalen Mire near Abisko, Sweden - II_Bog_E1_2 | ecosystem: Environmental > Terrestrial > Soil > Wetlands > Peat | place: Sweden: Abisko, Stordalen... | reverse complement strand
CAAAACTTTTTCCTTCACCAATGTATAGTAATATCCCAGATAAATCATATTGATTTTCAAAATTCATTTCACGAATAATGTCTTCGAGACTTGTGGGCTATTAAGATTATTTAGGAATTCGACTGATGTCCTTAATGCGAATAAAAGAGCTGTTCTAATTGAACGTAATGTTGTATTTTGAATATTTATCTCCTCTGTTCTTTTTAAAGGTCTATTCTTTAATTTGGCCTCTCGACATGCGATAGACAGCATTCACGATTATTGAATCATGGTAACCTAGAGCTTTTTCTCCAAAAATAATGCCCTATATCCTCGTTCCAGTTCTATCAACCAAAGTCATTGAAAATATTTTAGTCATTTGGCCCTTTCTATTTGTAAACTCTCTGTACTATTTTTAAAGTACTCTGACAACGATCTCCCAACGTCCTTGAAAATCTGTATATAAATCTCCAATTTTTTAGAAATTTCTTAATTTTTAATCATCCATGTTTTCTTCCTCTTCCTAAATTTAATCATCAGATATTTCAAGTTCAACATCCATTTTTTTTAAAGGCTGAATTTTAAGTTTCTCTTGTGTTTAGGCCACCAAAACCTTTTCTTATTCGTATTTCATATCTCTCTTGATAGTCTTTTTTTAATTTGAAGCAAATTAGATTTTAAGTTTAGGCGGGGGTAAAGGTGTAAAATCAAGAATTTAGATAATCAGCTTACCACTTAAGTCTATAATATTAAATTCCTTGATTTAAATGAGATATTTTCTTTATTCTCCATATGGCGTACCAGTTTTAATCAAATTTAATCTTTAGGATTGAACATGGATGATTGCTTTATTCAGTTTGGTGCCATCGTTTAGATCCATTGTAATACATTATGCTTTTGGCTTGATATTCACTGCTTCCACACTTATTCTTTCTCCTTTACCATTCCTTTGCGTCAACATTCTGTTGATAGCATTGAAGGTGGTATATGTAGTCATTTATAATTATGATAAATTGTAAATTATCGCGGGTTTAATAAGATAAATACACTCTTTTATAAGACTGTCCAACATTCCCAAAAGCAAATATTAGAGTTATTCACGGGATATGCATGATAAATATTTAGTTGTTTTAATTCAAAGGACATATTGAAGTTCTCAAATTAATGAACAAATATATTTATTTTAAATTATTCCTAAATAACCAATATGCCTTATATTGAATTTGATAAATTATGAATAATTATAATGAAGTAGTATCATCTGGTCCCGTTCCCTGGATCGCCTCTGCCTCGAATCCTTCGAGCTAATTGCATGTCTTGAATAAAAAGAGTCCTTCTGCTGGCATGGATGCTACAGTGGTATGAATCTTAAAACAATCCTACCATGTAGTCTTCGGCACTCACTTGAAGAGCCCTCAAAGCTAGCGAAGTAAATCTCAGAGGATCTTCAAAGTTTTATCTAACAATGGTCCTGATAAGTCTATTAAAGGGGGCAATTGGGATAATAAGATCTGTTGAATTTTGAAGGTTTTGCATTTCAAGAAGAACGTTGCTGGCAGGTTTTCTTTTTCTTTTTTTTTTGTTCTCTCCCAGCACAAAGGGATTCATTCTTTAAATATGATGATTTGATGTTGATTCTTTTTTAGCACTTTTAGGGGCAGCTGGTTTATGACTGATGTTTGATTTAAGTTTAATGGAAGGTTTTCGTTACTCCATGCTAATTTATATTTATAACTCAATCTAGTTAAGTATTCACAAAATATAGTCATTTCTTAATTAATGGTCAAATAAACTCATCACAAATATTCTGATACTTGCAGCTTACTCACACTTTGAACTCTACGCTTCTTTCGGACTTATTCCAAATGAGACTCTTTTGCTTTTGGGTTATATTGTTTTTGCTTTCCACCTGTTGAGTTAATTCCAAAGCAGCGGCCTAAAAGCTTCAAATCAAGTTTTTTGATTGCAAATATATGTTTATCCTTCATTTTAGCATATCTAAATAAGATTGATTTTACGCTCTAAGCATAGAAGTATAAGCTTTTCTTGCCAATTGATACTTTTCATCATCATCTTTGATAAGTGATCTAACAATGCCTTCAATATAGTAAAGACCTCTCTCTCGAATATTCATCTTTTATAAGTATTCTTCAAATCTTTAGAAGATAATCTATTTATCCAACAATTAGAGAGTTGGACTATAATATCTTATTTGTTCTGCATAATCTGATTCTTGATAATGCAGCATGAGGAGAGATACGCCAGAACTATTGAAACGACCTGATCTTCCAACTCTATTTCCGTAATCTGTTAGGGTAGGCGGAACATCAAACAAGATGATATGGTTTAGGTCAGGAAAATCTAATCCTCTACTCGCAACTTAAGTACTAATCAAAATGGCGCTCTAAATTAATAAAATATTACTTTTTCCTTTTTAAACTCTAAGTAAGTATTAGTTCTGTACTTTTGATCCAAGTCTCCATGAATCTTATATACTTGTCTATTCTAAACCTTTTCTTGAGTGAAGTTTCCATTGGAGTCTCTAAAGTTCATGTTGTTGAGTATAAAATCGAGATATTCAACTTAATCGATGGTGTTCACGAAAATCATTACTTTTGAATCTTTTACCAATCTTAAATAAGAGATCATGATAGGTATTCTTTCCTCTTCTGTCATTAATATGTATTGTTGTTTCAAATTTTTTGAAATATTTATTTCTTTTACGTTTAAATTGGCGTGATCATTGTCTTAGTTTACATTACCACTATTTACGTCTTTCTCATCCTCAAATCCAATGTATCGAGGATTATCCATGTTCAAATTTTATATTAAACCCTCCACTTTTTCATTAAAATGAGCAGAAACTAATATTTTTTGAGTGTATGTTATATCTAATTTTTTAGAGAGAATTTCTAAAACATCAGTGATGGTTTTATGAAATCCCATGTCTAAAGTTCTATCGGCTTCTTCGAAAACAATTGTCTTTAAATTTGAAATTTTAAAGGATTGAGTATTTTGTAGATGATAGAGAAGTCTTCCCGGTGTCGAGAAAAGAATATTTACTCCTTTCCTTAGTCGATTTTTCTCATGGTTAGTCTGTTATCCTCCAATGAGACTTCCAGGCACAATGAAAGGACACTTTTTAAAACATCTTAGCGCTTATTTTTGACCTTGCACGCATAGTTCTCGACTGGGACAAATGATTAGCATAACAGTGCCGCACTATCTCTCAGTAATGGTTTTATTTTCTAAATATTGGTTGATTAATGGAATTAAGTAGGCAAGAGTTTTTCCACTTCCCGTTGCTGCCTTGGCTATAACATCTTTTTTATTGAAAATGGATTTGTAACAGCTGATTTGAATATTGGTCAACTTGGTTATAGAATTTTTAATTAATGAGTCCTTCAGGAGAGAGTGGAGATTAAACTCTTATAAAGAATTGATGTCGATTTTGTTTTAAATCTTGACAACTTCAGGCTTTATCTCATCAGGAGTTGTGATTTTCACGTTAATAGCATCTAAAGTTTACACCTTTAGCTGACTTTCATTACGATCGTATCGATCATATCGATTGTATCTTTCACGCCTATCTTTGAAATCATGCTCTATTTTTTGTCGTTTTTAGCCTTTAAAGTTATTTATTGACTATACCTGATCTTCTTTCTCGAAATTTCGAGGTCTTTTTATAGATTATTTCTATTCCTCTATTAATGGCAAATTATGTTCCTCTTTTTTTGGTTTTTAAGGTTATTGATTGGGAGTGGGGAGCAAATTATATACAAACTCTGACGATCTTGTTCTTCTGTTCTGAGCCCGTTATTTTTTAAACTTGAAAGTATATTTGAGTCTTTTGTTCTCTGGCTTAACCTCTTGACTGTGTTCTACATTTTTCTTGATAGGTCTGGCAATATTGAACATAAAATCATCATTATCCATGACTGTTGTTTTAGTAATGTTATAAAATTAATAATAATTGATTGTTGATGGGTAAGCAATAAAGCATGAAAAAGCTGCTGTAGATTCGCAAAAATAGAAAATAATTCAAGATACAAAAGTCTCAAGGAAATGCCAAAAAATGTAAACCATTAGATTATTTAGTCACCAAAAATGACTTGAGCAAGCCTCCTGATCTATCACATTTCAAGAATAGAATGATCCAATCACTTAAAAGCAAAGAAACCAATAGAAATAAGACCATTGAAAACCTATAAAAAGAAAAAGCACCGAATATCGCAGAAATCATGGAAGACCGATCTTTTTAAGAAGAACTTTAAATCGAAGAAGATGGTTACGATATCTAAAAATTCAAGAACTTTCAATAATCAGGAAAGTATTGGAAAGAAATGAAGAAGATTATCGAGGCCTGCGATATAATTTTAGAAGTACTTGACGCAAGAGACCCTGTTTCTTGCAGATGTAAGAGTATTGAAAGGAAAATTTTGTCAATGCAGGACAAAAAGATTATTTTGATTCTCAACAAAATTGATCTTGTTCCAATGGAGAATGCTTATGCTTGGCAAACTTATTTAAGAAGAGAGTTTCCTGTAGTCATGTTCAAGGCAAATATGCAAACTCAAAATAGCCATCTTTCATCTTTTAATCTTTTCAAAAAATCAATTGCTGATAGCAGCGAAATGGCAGATACGCTTATTCACTCCACCAAGTCCATCGGAACTGATCATTTAATACAATTAATAAAGCAGCTTTCGAAAGTTGAGGGGTCAAACAGAGCTGTTACTGTTGGATTAATTGGATATCCAAATGTGGGAAAGAGTAGTGTTATTAACAGTTTGAAGAGGAATAAAGCTTGTGACGTTTCTAGCATTCCTGGATGCACCAAAGCTTTGCAATAAGTAAAATTGGACAGTCAGGTTAAACTATTGGATTGTCCTGGAGTCATTTTTGAAAAGGATTTAACGCGAAATCAGCTCATTTTGCAAAATACTGCAAAATATGGAGAAGATTTGGAAGAGGTTGTACAAGCTATCATGGAAAGAATTCCCAAAAAATAATTGGAGGAATTCTATAAAATTGAACCCTATACAACTATTGTTGATTTTTTAGCTAAAATTTGTAGAGCTCATGGAAAACTGGGCAAAGGAGGAGTTCCTTAGATGAAACAAGGCGCCAAACTTATAGTGGAGGATTGGAACAGAGGACACCTGAAGTATTTCACCATACCTCCTTTCCAATAATAGAGAGAAAAACTGTAGGCAGATAAACTCTTAATGCAAATTGAATGAATACTTTGATTAATCCAATGTCTTCTTAATTTAAATATTCCTTAATCCTAAAATTATGGTCTCATTCATTGTATATTTGGGCATTTCAACAATGAAAATTATAAATTGTGCAAAATTAAATTTGAGATTGTTAATAGATTGATTTGTTATCGAGTTGAACCTACGGCATTTGCCGCCATACTCGGGGAAAGTCCTCCTGGCAAGGATAGAAACTATCACACTTAGCTGTGTGGTCTTCTTTGGTGCTAATCGACGACCCCTTTGGGAGAGAGGCACCTTAGTTGATCTTTCCAGAAGTTATAGTTATACAATCTCAACACAAGGAGGCTTACAATCTATTAACCATTTATTAACCCTATCCTCACTTACTCTGAATGCGGACTGTCCTTTTTTATAAGGAAAAGCCAAAAGCAGCAGAATAAATTGAGCGTATCCCACCAATTCATCAAACCGCTTCATATGAAGCTACATTTTAAAATTCATCAAATAAGAAAAATTATTTTATTAATCATTAGTTCGTTCCTTGGCCAATGATATATGATTTGTAGGATTATAATATTAAAAATGTTGACGAAAATGATAATTGCCATTTTGATTATCTCAGTGGCGGCTATCCCTGATTGGACCAAGGTCAACGACCTTTTCAATGAAGCCATTATTGCGAGGGCATTTCCAGGAGCAACCATAGTTGTTGCCAACTAAACTCAAATCATATATCGCAAAAATTTCGGATATCTCACTTATAGTTATCAATTGCATGATTTGGAAGTAGCTGACAACACTCTGTATGATATTGACGAAATCACCAAGGTGATGGCCACTACTTTTTGCATAATGAGTCTAGTCAGCAGTAGCACACTTAAATTGAATGATTTGGTTAGTAAATGGGTACCAAATTATGATACCAGCAAAAAAGGAAATACTACCATTGCCGATTTACTTCTACATAATTCAGGATTACCATTTAATTATCCTGGACCCCTTCCGGACACAGCTAAATAAGTCCTTTAGTATATTACTTTTGTTAAACCTGAGTTTCCTGTTGGAACAAAATACTCTTACTCTAACCTAGGCTTTATTATCTTGGGTGAAATAATTGCAACTGCTTCAAAGAAGACATTAAATAATTATTTCGAACAAAATAAAGTTTTTGCCAATTTTAAAAACTCAGTCTTCAGTCCTTCCCAATCAACCTGGTACACAGTTGCTCCTACCGAATATGATATAAGTTAATAATTGTATATATAGATGGCAAAAAACGAATCATTAGAGGATATACTCATTAAAAATTAGCAGAACTTTTCGGAGGTGTGGCTGGTCATTCGGGATTGTTTGCAACTGTTGACGATTTAATAAGATTTATGAGGATAATGCTTTCCAAGGGTAAACTGCCTAATGAAGGAAGTCGAATTCTTCCATAAGTAATTGTTACTGAGTTTACTTCCAAAATTGGAGGATTGCCCTATGAAAATACAAGAGCTTATGGTTTTGATACTGTTTGTCCGAGCTCAAAAATGAATAACTGCTTTGGGCATGATGGTTCCACAGGAGCGATGGCATGGGCTGACAAAGACAAAAAGATTACATTTGTCGTTATAAGTAACAGAGGGCATCCTAATGTTGACAACACTCTCTTCAATTAATATAAAACGAAAATTGCAGACACTATTATGGTAGCCTTGGGATATTGATAGATAACAGCCTCATATAAAAATCATTTAATTTACTCACACTGTTGGCTTTTTATCTTTAATTGTTGGTTTTTTCTTTTATGCTTTTGGCAGAGTTGATGTATCTTGAGCCGTAACTGGCTTTGATTCAGTAAGATGGCTAAGTAAGTTCTATTGAACTTCTATTCTTTTTATGAGTTAGGTCAACCTATTTTCCCTTGATGCAACTTATGGGTTTTTCTTTTTCGATGGATTTTGCTTCAATTATTAAATCTTTTTCACATTCATGTTATATGTTCCTTATAAGGAAAGTATCCTTTCTCCCCAATCGCTAGGAATAGTGGACGAAGACTTTATCTGGGAACTTTAATTTTTAACTTTTCTAATTCTCTCATCCACCTCCCTTTATTTTTTTCTATAAGTCTAATTTTTTTCATTTATTTGACTCCTCAACTTTGATTTTTCTAATCCTTATTTTTTAACAAGATCATACTCTTTGTTGCCATCTGAGATGGTCTTTTTTAGCTTTTCGATTTATTTCATAGCCAAGAAATCAACATTGTTATTGGTCTTCAATTGATGGAAGAGGTTGTTAGCGACCTTTCCAACTACTTTAGCTTTTCCATGGGTAAGTTCTTTTTTTTATCGATTTATTTTATCTACAAACTATTTGAAACTTGCATAATTGGAAATATCAACTTGATCTGCAGATTTATCCAATTCGATTTCTGTTTTCTTCTCATTAATGCCCATTATCATTATTTCCTTCTCAGTTATGTGATTTAACAGTTTTTATTAATATTTCTGATGCAGTTTTGAATCTAACGTAAACTAATTGAATTTATTGATGATACTCTCACTCTTAATTTCAAAGATGCTTAAAAGGTCAGCTAAAGACTTCGGCTATTCGCTTTAAAATTACTTTTCCATTTATTGATGATAGCTCAGTATGCAATAATTGAATGCTGATAGATAGAGATCTTCAATGACCTGCTCGTATAATCTTTAGATGTTGATTTCATATTTATTATTGAGATAGGTCTAGATATGTTTTATAATTTTTAGAATGATGTTTCCGTTGAGAATGAGTTAGTTATATCTTTTTTCACTAATTTTTTCATAAATTTATTTGAAGATAGATGAAGTGCGACGAATGTATTACTAACTTATGCAATTTTTATCCATAAAAGATAAATGTTTAAGATCCTATGTCGAGCCTTGATAACCTTTTTAGAGCGCATCAGGTAGAAGTTCATCAACATGAAGCGAAAGAACTGTTAAATTGTCGTTGTTCCGCTTTTAGTTAGTTCTCTTTAAATTATAAATAATATTTGGCATAAAAATTGTACGATTTTTACTGATTTAATGTTCCTTCTCAAGATGACTTGGAACTATCTGGTCAATTATATCACTGAAAGCAACATCTGCTTCGTAAATAGCTGAAATTCCAATCCTATTTAGGTCATCTATTAAGACAAAAACAGAGCCTATCATTAATGTATAAGTTGATAGTATCCGAAACTATGGGGAATTTATGCTGCATCCACTGATTTACATCAGAAAAATCTTTAGATTATCTTTTTAGAAAGGAGTTGACCAAATATGAAGACCCGGATTCGTGTTTCTGCAAAACTAAATGATTGATATTTTACATGATTACCCTTGACCTCGGCCAGGTTTAATATTTTATCACAGAAAAAGCTTTTTCCTCCTTGATAATTACCCATCACCATTACAAATGCTATCTCATTGGTTGAATATTGATTCAATAGTTCAGTCGCTTCTTTTGTGACAAAAGTATTTTTTGAAGTAAGATTCAGTGTGACAAATTCTAAAAGACTTCCTTATTTGCTGTTGATCAAAGAAGATAGTTTGATGCTATCGTATATTCCCAAGTTAGTCTATATGATTTGATAAGAACTTGATCACGAGTAGTTTGAGCGGCAGGTGAGGTTACAATTTTTTATGTAAACCTTACAGGGTTCAACTCGACAATCGAATCTTCGAATTAGCCTGACTTAGACCAGAAATACCGCTGTCTTCTTCATCTACAAATCGTGACATTCAAATGTATAAATTTTAAATATTTCTGCCATTAAGAATGAACTTTGCTATTAGATTCTAAGTATGATATTAATTAAAGAAGGAGTTTTGCTATTAATGAAAAAAGAATCAAATCTTTTTGAGATGCTTCAAAAAGTTAATATTTTAGTTAATCTAAAAACCCAAAAGATAAATTATGGGCTTTAGAATAATTAACGAAGATCCCAAATATTTGTATGTTGTGATATATTTCGGTTTTCATTATTGTTTCTCTCATAAATGTAAGTGTATTTAACAAATTATAATCACTATGCGCTATTATATGATAAATAAAATCAATGAAAATAGTCAATGGACGCTTTCCAACATTATTAACATTTTTATTTGTAAATTGAACGGTTAAAGTGAATTTTGTTTACACTATAAACTTCAACACAGCGTCTGGGACAAAATTTATTGAGTTTAAACAATAATAATTGGTTCCAATAATAAAATAATTTTACAATTAATGGACCGCAACGACGGTAATTTTCGCTAGAACAAGCTTTCTCGTAAACTGTTTTCAGACCTCGACTATGGAGTATAACGTAATAGACGTCTTTTATAAAATAATCATCGCTTTAGTGAACCTAAAAACAGAACAAACCTCATCAAAATCAATAAAAGCAAATTACCAGTTGACTTTTTTGCCAAAAAATAATCACCAAATAAGCGTCTTCCTTCCAACAAACAACCTCTTCCTCATTAAACAATCTAATCTGGGAACTCATTTAGGAAGGCTGAGTCCGAAAGACTGCACTATACTCCGTAAAAAACTTCTTTTTTTGGATTCTTTGAGGAGAAATAAGCACAAAATGGACTAAATTTAAACATTGGAAACAAATTTTCCTACAGAAAATTTGAAACTCGAGACGAGCCTAAAAGAGATGTATTTGTGATTGAATCTGCACGTAAATTGACAACAGCAGTAAAGCCAGGCACGAACTAATTCTTATAACTTTTCCCCTCAACCCATGACGAGCAGCTCACAGATATAATTATTTCTTCCGCAAAAGCTCGCAACCTCAAAATGTCACCGCGAAAATAGATCACATCCAAGTATAGATAACCTCAACTGATTGCTGATCCTGAGAAAAACTGTGGTTAAAAGAATGAATTTGATATATCAAACGAGAAGAAAATTGGCGGAAACTCAATAAAAATAAATTGTGTGAGCATGTTTGACATTCCTCACGAGCAGTAAGTCTTAAACATAACCTTTTTTAACGCTAAATCAACCTGCTTTCCGCCGATCAATCGTCCTAACAAATTATGAGGCTCATTTTAATAATAATCATATATTTTACATTTCACACATCAGATTGAATACGCTCATTCATTTTCCATACTTGAAGCATATTGCTTTACTCACAAGAAGCAATAACGTCCTTTTATCGGCCCCAATTCAAGTCAGTCACCTTAGAACGATGTCCACCATGAATAAACTAAGTTAGCATGAATTACGATGATTTCATTACCATTTTTATCTTGAGTATTATCATTTAATTTTTCAATGTCCCATACGACTATTCTATTGTCACTGCCACCACTCGCAAATTGAAGAGAGTTAGTGGGGCTCCAGCTCACCACGTTTACTTCATTGTTGTGGCCGACAAAGGTATGTAACTTAGTTATGATTAATCTACTTTTTTGCTAATATTTCTTATATCCCACAAACAAACATCTCCATCCTCTCCTCCTGAAAGCAGTAAAAATTAGTTGGTCTTACTAAAATCAACGCTATACACTTCACCTGTGTGTGCCTTCCTGGAAATAAAAGGCTTCCCTTCTCCTTATCTGAGATCCCATCTATTTTATACTTTAAATACAAATGAATCTTTTAATCCTGATGAGCAGAACAGAAGATATTAGACTCAAAATTCGACCACTTAACATCTTAAACTCTATCACTGCACTTAAAGCTGAGCTGACTAGCCTGGTAAGCGTTGATATCATACAAGTTGATAACTTTGTCATAAGATCCTGAGAGTAATCTATTCGATGAATGAGGGCTCCAGCTTAATGCCATCCCTTCATCTGTATGCCCCATCAGTTTAATACAGTTAGTTTCTAGTTAATCCTATTTATTTCGCAGATCATATACAATTAATTCTGCGTCCCCTCCGCCTGTTTTAACAGCCACTAAATTTTAATCGTGATGATTGATCCTCGCCTTCATGATTTAACTGGCTTGAGGGATGGTCGTTCTGCACTTTAGTTGCTGAAGCCCCATTGTACCAATAAATCCGTTGCTTCCTACACTCATCTATGGCTTTTCTTCACGATAAATTGAGTAATCAGTAACTGAATCATCAGTTGGTAATGCTATGCTGACGACTTGAAGAGAGTTCTGGTAAAGTGAGTTACTGCCAATAAGTAAGCTGCATATTTTCCAATCATTATCAATGTAGTAGTCATTAAACCAATCAACAGTTTGTGAGCAGGATTGTAGTTCATAGACTTGTAATATATTATAGAGGAAGGGTGAATGCTTCTTCCATATTTTGTAGGTTTAGTTCGTAGCTGTATAATTATTGTCCTCGTTGTCCATATTTTAAATTTAGATTTGACAATAAATATCAATTTGATGATGTTGGGAACAGCTTCCTTGATTGTTACAATTGTTGGTCGATTTTATCAAGCGAAAATTTACTGCTGTAGGGAACGTAGGTACTCTCCGCTGTTGTCAGGAGGGGAGGTAGGGGAGGCTGAGGATTTGACATGTAATTTGATAGCAAAGAGGGTGGAACAGGAGTTGATACCGGGAATTCTTGGTTAAGAGGTTTTATGTATGATCCAGGGGGAATTTTTGTAAAATTTATAGAGGGATAGGGAAGTTTGGTCAATATTGATGGAGGTTGTTGAAATACAAGAGTTGGCTGTTTATATACTACATTCATTGGAGCTGAATTATAGTAAGTAGTAGAGTTGGTTATCGGAATTTGCATTTGTACTGGAGGAACTGGAACTGCTTGACTTTCAGTATTGAATTTTTATGGCATTGTTTCAGGTACAAACTCCTAGAAGTTGTTGATGGCATCATCATAAGGGGTGAGCCATTCATAAAGTGCAACAGCCTTAGTTCTTTTTTCAGCGTTGGCTTCGCACATATTGGTTATCAAAAGTTTCAATACTTTACTATAATCTTTTTCATTCAAGATATGGAGTGCCGCAGCTAAACCTTGATAGTCAAAGGAATGCTGACTTGTATAAAGATCCCTCGAATCGGTAAGAGTAGCTGCATCCAAGACAGCTAATCCAATGGAAAAAGTTTCAGCTAGTTCAAAATCTGAAAGGGGTTCTATCCTTCCATATCCTAAATCGCTCAGCTCTTAAGGTGCTGAATATTATTAAATTTACCTAGGTAGGTGTTTTCTTTTTCAATTGTTTTTTCGTAGTTTGTTCTCTCCATTGGCCATGAATAAATGCATGCAGTCTTGACTGATCCATCTTCGCTAATGAAAATATTTCCAGGTCTAACGTCCCCTATCTTCTTGCCCTTTTTATGGAAATAATTAGCAGCGTTCAGAAGTGTATAAATAAGATACCACAACTAGTTTTCCTAAAAATACTTTGCCTACAGCGTACTCCTATTTTGAATTTAATCACTCAACAAAAACGGATAATTTTAATAAGTTATCTAAATTACAAACAAGATACTTCGACTGTTCCAGCTGTTCCGCAAAACCCTTCCTTTTTAAACTACTGATTTTTGGGGATGAGAAGAAATTCCTAATTTTCAATTTTACCAAGTTGTTATTTCCAGTTTAAAAATTATTTTTCAGAAGGAAGGGTCACTTTTATCTTGATTACATCCCCATCATTTTCTCCCTTGATTATTTGGCAATTTGTAAATTTTTAATGACTGATTTTTGGGATGTCAATCTCTTCTGAGGCCTAGTCCGCTGGCTTAGATTTGGTGTCGCCCATCGTTAAATTTGATAAATAATAAATGATGAATCAAAATTCAAAATAGCTTATAAGTCATTGATTTGTAAAATCAAAGATTTCACTATCCTTATTGAGATTATTCAATGGCTTCAATAAAATTAATTTTGCAAGAATTATTCGAATTATTAAGGTAGTTCTTCGTAATAAAACTCAAAAAACCTGTTATACTAAAGTTTAATATCAATGGACAATGACTTAAATAATCTTTAAATGAATCTTTTGTCATACTCAATAGCAAAGACCATATATAGTTATTTCAAATCAATTATTATTAGATTGACTCATATTAAGCATTAGCAGATGGCGCCTATAATAATTTTAATGCTTTAACTTCAGATGTTGATTGAGAGAGCCCTAAGAACCGTATGATTTATTACAGTGATCTACTGTGCAGACATAGTGACGGGCTATCTCACCAGCTATTCTTCTCTGTCTTTTTTTATGCTATGCCTCGTTTAAATCGCTTGTTTCACTTTTTTTATTAGTTCTCAAAGGATTATTTTAACTCTATTGAATTCTTACTACTCCCTGCAAATTACACAACTATTGTTTTTATTTTTCAATCTTGATTACATTACAAATACCTCATCTTGCAAGCGCAGGTAATTAATATGCAGCTACGCTGCTTACAACAAAAAAGCTTGATGAGTTGGTAGGTGTTGATGTTTCGAGAAGATTTCTTAAAATTGTTTAAGCAGTAAATCGTTCAGGGAGTCATTTGCCGAGGACTCTCCATCTATCTAACTCTTTACATTTGTTCTTTACATTAAGTATGATATTCTGTTTTTTTATTATTAAAATGTCAGTGTCAGGTTATACTCGAATAAAATCAAATTTAATATTCATGAATTGCAAGAATTATGAGCATTTTATAAAATAAGAATTATTCATGGACCAATCATAAATTTATATACTAACCTTAATCGGGGTTGGGGTTGGGGTTGGGGTTGGGGTTGGGGTTGGGGTTGGGGTTGGGGTTGGGGTTGGG
>Ga0302185_10001954_pt1 | contig 13937 bp, 13 predicted proteins | sample II_Bog_E1_1_FD_200231 | JGI IMG/M metagenome (GOLD analysis project Ga0302185, IMG submission 200231) | Peat permafrost microbial communities from Stordalen Mire near Abisko, Sweden - II_Bog_E1_2 | ecosystem: Environmental > Terrestrial > Soil > Wetlands > Peat | place: Sweden: Abisko... | reverse complement strand
CCTTCTCCATGAGAGGCAGTTGTAAGAGCAGAAGTATTAAAGTCATAGCTAATGGCCAAATCATAATTACCCCACTCATAGCCAACCAAAGCAATAGCGGCATCATTTACACGGTAATAAAAACCTAGATCAATGGCGCTTCCCTTATGGTTTCCGGTGTATTTACTTTCCGGGTTAACCACATAACGGAGTTTTGTACCTGCATCTACTTCCCAAGCCGGGCCCTGCTGCATATAAATTATTGCCGGAAGAACATCCAGATCAGTGTTAGGAATACCAATTTCCATATTTCCATAAAATGTATATTTCATGTATAAGGCAGTTCCCGCAGCTGTAGTGGCATTAGGAGTATTATAAAAAGATACGGTTGGTTCATTAACATGATATATGGCAGCACCCGCACTAAACTTTAATGCGTCATTCGATGACATATTGGTTTCAGCTGTTCCGTAATGGTAGGCTATTCCACCTGAAAAATCGGCATAAGATAAGGAATTACCAAAATAATTTTCATTGGAAGGAGCATTCGGATTATAAACTCCATTAGAGTATTGATCGTCCCACTCCAGTCCGCCAAGTTGAATGCTGTTCTGATCCCAACCGCCTTGTAATCCCACAGAGATACAGTTATTGTCGTTTAAATAAATACCGCTGGCCAAATTAAAAGCTATTTCCAATGCAGTTAAGTGCGCATCTCCGGCTTGATCTTCAAATACCGATAAGCCGGGTGAAAGATATCCGTTACCCCAGTTTTTAAGCATATTATGAAATTCCAGATTTAATGCTTCTGTGGTATATCCATTACCATTTTGAGCTACACTGCTCCACTGGTTTCTATAATTAGCCTCGGCAAGAAAAGTACCGTCAAAAGCTCCTCCGAGTGCCGGATTGAGAGTAAGTGGATTTTCAAAAAGTTGAGAAAAATGGATATCCTGTGAGGATGCTGAAGACCCCAGCATTAGGCCTATTATGCCTAATACCAAGCACTTAGAAACACTAATTTTTTTTGTATGCATGTTCAATAGTGTATGAATATTTAATTTGCAAATGTAATAACTTATTTGAAACCACAACCCCCTTTTATTAGTTTAACAGTTTTTTGATAACTTTATTGTATTTTCAGTATCCTAACTTGTATTGTTACAGTGTTTACTAAGAAAAGGTTACGTTAATAAATAAGCAACACAATTTAAGTAAAAAACGGCTTCTAAAACACCGATTTCACTTCAATTTAGCTACTATATTGATTTTCAACACAAAGCAAACAAATATTACTACTTCACAAGCTTCTTAATCGATTCGTATTTGATATCAATTTTATATACAACACCTTATCGGGCAAGACTCTTGTTCTATTTGCATTTACCCTATTTATAAATTATTCCTTAGTATTGATTTTTTTCATAGCTTTGCAATCCTTTTAAAAAAAGTAATGCCGGGATTTATTAATAGTATGCGGTTCACAGTAGTAGCCTGTGCAATATTTCTTTTGGCATCTTGTGGTGGCGATTATAAGAAAATTCAGAAAAGCACGAATAGTGAGTTTAAATACAATGCCGCTGTAACCTATTATAAAGCGGGTAACTACCTAAAAGCATTGCCGCTTTTTGAAAGCTTATTATCCGTTTACCGCGGAACCGACAGGGAGCAGGATATATACTATTACTACGCTTATACGAACTTCAGGTTAAACGATTTTATTATGTCGGGTTTCTATTTTTCAAACTTTTACCATACTTTCCCCCATGCACCCAGGGCGGAAGAATGTGAGTTTATGCACGCTTATTGTGAATATCTGGATTCCCCGCAATATAATTTAGACCAGACGGACAGTAAAAAATCCATTGAAGCATTTCAAACCTTTATTGACGATTACCCCAACAGCACCCGCATTAAAGAAGCCAACAAGTATATTGATCTGATAAATGCCAAGCTTGAAAAAAAATACTTTGAAATATCCAAGTTGTACTATACCATCGAATACTATCATGCCGCCAGTGTTTCTCTTGCCAATTATATTAAATCCTGGCCCAATAGTCCTTATGATGAAGAAGCCAGCTTTCTAATTATTAAAGCGGATTATAATTATGCTGAAAATAGTGTGCTAAATCGAAAAAATGAAAGATTACAATCCGTTATCGATGCCTATCTGAAATTTATTGATGCTTACCCAAAAAGCAATTATCTGAGTGCAGCTCAAAATATATACGATACTTCCGTTAAATTAAAAAGTCAATTATACGCTAAAAACAAATAAAATCAATAAACATGGACTATAAAAAAAGCAGCGCTCCGGCATCAACAGTAACAAGAGATGTAAGGAAACTTGAAGCCCCTATTGGAAATATATATGAAACCATATGTATTATTTCCCGCAGGGCAAATCAAATCAGTTCCGAAATGAAGGAGGAATTGGATAGCAAACTCGAAGAATTTGCTACCAAAACCGATACCCTTGAAGAAGTGTATGAAAATGTGGAACAGATTGAGATTTCCAAGATGTATGAACGCTTTCCAAAGCCTTCATCTATTGCTGTTCAAGAATATGTTGACGGTAAGGTATATTACCGGATGGCCGACGATAATAAGAAACAATAATTCTAAGTTATAAGGAATTGGTGATACGTTGTAAATTATGACGCTATCACCTATTCCTTATTCATATTACTGATAGCGTGCTGGAAGGTAAAAAAATTGTATTAGGTGTTTCCGGCAGCATAGCCGCCTACAAGGCTGTTTTTTTACTGCGCCTGATGATAAAAGAAGGAGCCGTGGTAAGGGTTGTTATGACTCCTTCGGCAACAGATTTTATCGCTCCTCTTACCTTTTCTACCTTATCGAATAACCCTGTTCTTATTGAATTCAGCACCCCGGATGGTTCCTGGAACAACCATGTTGAATTGGCAAATTGGGCTGATATTATAATTATAGCCCCGGCCTCTGCCAATACGATTGGAAAACTGGCCCTTGGTTTATGCGATAATCTTTTACTGGCTACCCTTTTTTCTGCTTCCTGCCCTGTATATGTTGCTCCCGCTATGGACAGGGAAATGTATGCAAGCGCCTCCATTAAAAACAATATTGCCCTGTTAGGCAAACAAAACAGAATTATTATCCCGTCGGAAGAAGGAGAATTGGCAAGCGGACTGCATGGGGAAGGACGGATGGCAGAACCCGAACACATTTTAAGCTTTATTATAAAAAATCATTTAAAAGCTTTACCTCTATATGGTAAAAAGGCGCTTGTAACCGCAGGGCCAACTTATGAAGCTATTGATCCGGTAAGGTTTATAGGCAATCATTCGTCAGGTAAAATGGGCTTTGCCATTGCAGAAGAACTGGCAAAAAATGGAGCCTCGGTCACCCTTATTCACGGCCCTGTGCATGTTTCTACGCATAATTCATCGATAAAAACGATTGCTGTTACCTCAGCAGAAGAAATGCATACGGAATGTATACGCGCTTTTCAGGAATCGGATATTACAGTCATGTCAGCTGCTGTGGCCGATTATAGGCCGGCTTTGGCAGCTAAAGAAAAAATCAAGAAAACGGAAGCCACCTTTCAATTAAAACTTGTCCATACCCCTGATATACTTACCGAATTAGGAGCCAAGAAAAAGAAAAGCCAATTAGTAATTGGTTTTGCGCTTGAAACAACTAATGAAATAAAAAATGCTTCGACTAAACTAAAAAAGAAAAATTTGGATGCCATAATATTAAACTCCATGCGATCAGAAGGAAGCGGTCCGGGTGTGGATACCAATAAAATAACTATTATTGACAAACAAAATAAAATAACCCGTTTTGAGTTAAAGCAAAAGGACGCTGTGGCAACAGATATTGTAAACTATATTTTATCATGTTTAAAAAAGTAATAACTTGTCTAATAGCGGCACTTTGCCTGCCGCCTTTCTGCGTTAGCTCTTTTTCACAAGAGTTAAATTGTACGGTAGACATTGTCTCTCCGCAAATACAAGATGCTACAGCCCAGGCTTTATTTGTAAACATGAAAAATGCTATTTACCAGTTTATGAATAGCACAAAATGGACAAATGATGAATTTACAACTCAGGAAAGGATAGAATGTAGTATTTTCATAAACATTACCTCGGAAAATTCCCCCAGCGATTTTAATGCTACACTCCAGATACAGTCACGAAGACCTGTTTATAAATCATCTTTTAGCAGCGTTCAGTATAACTTTGTAGATAATAATGTTGATTTGGTTTATGTGTTGAATCAACCCTTGCTGTTTAACATTAATGCCTATTCGGATAACATAACTTCCATACTCGCCTACTATGCTTATATGATTATTGGAACCGACTATGATTCCTTTTCTATGGACGGAGGCACGCCTTATTTTTTGAAAGCGCAAAACATTGTAACCAATGCACAAAGTTCGGGCTATAAAGGCTGGAATCCTCAGGATGGCGACCAAACCCGCTACTACCTGGTATATAACACACTGGATGAAAGTTATTATGCACCTCTTCGTAAGGCAGCTTATCTTTTTGAAAGGCAGGGGCTTGATGTTATGTACCAAAACCCGGAAAGAGGGAGACAATCAATTATTCAAGCACTGCAGGATGTTCAGGAAGTATTTAATGCCCGTCCGGCTAATTATAATGTTCAATTGTTTTTTAATGCCAAAGCTGCAGAAATAGCCAATATATTTTCTGAAGCTCCCGATGCTGAAAAAACACAGGTTTTAGGGATACTAACCTCGATTGACGCTACCGACCTGGAAAAATATTCAGGCCTAAAAGTAGTCGGAGAGTAACCGAAACCAACTTTAAGCAAAGCCTGACCTTATTATTTAAGATTTAAATGTTACGAATATAGGTTTGATTATAGTATACGGTCAAACTAAAAATACCCCCTACATTCCGCCACTTTCCTCTTCTTTGCCTAATGATGCATCATGCTTGGAAGAATCGGCAGACATTCCGGGATTACGGAACAGTTCTAAAAGGCCATAGCTTCGGTTAATGCACCAGTTTATGTGATTACTAAGAACTATAATGGTTGTCTTATTTTTTACATCCCGAATAAAATCAGCATTAAAACCGTGCCACCATCCGCCATGATAGATTAGCGTGTCCCCGCCATATTGTACTAATCGCCAGCCGAAACCATAACTGTGTCCATATCTCCAGCGACTTTGAGGCGTAAAAGCTTCTTTAAGTGTTGCCTGACTCAATAGTTTATTTCCATATAGAGCCTGGTCCCATTTTAATAAGTCGGTTACTGTTGAATATACCCCTTTGTCGCCTGTAACACCATCCAAAAAGTCAATTGACGCTCTGCGATAGCCGGCATTATATCCTGTAGCTTTATTGGGAATGGTGGTATCGTATTTATCATAAATAAAGGTATGCGTCATACCTAAGGGTCCAAAAATATTTTTACGTGCATAGTCAGAAAATTTATACCCCGTAATTTTTTCTACAATGGCGGCAAGAACACAATAATTGGTATTGCAATAATCAAACCTTCTGTCAGGTACAAAGTAGCAGGTTGGTTTGTATTTAGCGAGCATATCCATTACCTGCATGTTATCAATTAGGGTTGTTTGGTCAGGACATTCGGCACTGCAGGTGAACATATAATTTGGCAAGCCGGAACGGTGGTCAAGACACATGCGAATAGTAACACCCGGATATGGAAAATCGGGAAAATATTTAACAACAGAATCATCATAATTTAAAAGGCCTTTTTCTTTCAGCATCATGATTGAAACAGCCGTAAATTGCTTGGACACCGAACCCAGTTGAAATTCGGTAGTATCCGTAAGTATTTCTTTTGTTTTAAAGTCGGAATAACCAAACTGGTGTGTATATAGAATTTTGCCATCATGGGCAACCAGTGCGCTTCCATTAAAACGAGCTGTTGCTGCCAGTGCATTAAAAAATGAATCGGCGGTCTGTGCTTCAAATTTTTCAAGCGGGGTAAAAACTACAGCTGCCTCTTTATGTTTTATAGGCTTAAAGGCTGTTGTATCCTTTTTCCCTTTGAATGCGTTATGCTTAGTTAAACTATTACCTTTTACTGATTTAATAGCCTCCCCGCTGGTAAATAAATACCAAATACCCCCGCCAAAAACAAGGAGAATCCATGCTCTTACTATTAAACGAAATGCACCCAAACGTATGTTTAGGGGGTTAAATCTTTTAAATTTCACCATTCGAGATTACTATCTTTGTTTTACGATAATTACCAAGTATTTCGATTCGCTCCAGAATAGTTTCTGGTCAGTTATAATAAGCGAGTCCGATTTCTGATCACCGCTTATTTTATACGAACCATTGGGATGACTTGTTATAATTTTATCAAATTTACTATATAATGGAAGTGCATTGATAGAATGATAATCGGCACTTGTGAAATAGGTAATATTTGTATTGGGTTTAAGCTCTTCCGTTCCCCCAACTCCAAGTACTCCCCCTTGCTTCTTTATAACTCCTTTGTTTTTAAGCTCTTTTGTGGTACCTACAGCATAGTAAACTATATTTTGCTCAGCAATAGTAGCGTGTTGACGGGAAATAACATCCATGCTATCGTTAAATTTCTGTATTTCAGTTTTAAGATTGGCGTTGGTTTCGGCCAGTTGACTTTGCAAAGCAGCTATATCGGCATCTTTTTCTGTAAGTTCTTCCGTAAGGTGTGTAATCATTTTTTGCAACTCAATGTTTTTCATTCCCGATTCAGCCAATTTCTTTTTCATAATAGCCAATTGCTCCTTGTTCTTCATCATCAGGTTTCCAATATATCTCATATCGGTAATAATCGTTTCCTTTTGATTGGCCCCTTCAGTGCCTCCGGTTCCAATGGTCATAATTTTAGCTTTGGCTTTAATGGAATCGAGGTTATCCTCTATATCATTCATTGATTTTACATAAGCCGTAATGGTGGAGTCTTGTGCCCTTGTCTTGATATTCAGTAACGAATCATCGGCACCAACACTTTTTAATTGTGCCTGTTGCATTTCTTCTTGTTTGTTCTTACATGCAAAAAACATGGAAACAATTACTGCTGCTATGAGGTATTTTTTCATTTTTTTAGAGTTAGAGGTTAACGGTTTTGGCAAAGATAAAATTTCTTGGGGATTATTATAACCCAGGTATAGCGGCTTTTTATTCACACCTGATTGTCAGTATACCCGGCATATTTCAAATAAAATGAGGTAATATATGCTATCCTAAGTTATCGGAAGTGGAAAAAATATTACATAAAATGCTGATTATCAAGAGGCTGATTCGTATGGCCCTTCCATTGGTTTAATACTCATTATGGGCACTTTGGAATGATTAACTATTTGCCTGGCAAATGCTCCCATAAACATTCCTGTCAGGTTAGATTCATGGTCCGTCATAATGGAGACTAAGTCAGCATTCACTTCTTCGGCGTATTTAATAGCTTCTATGGCAATATTCTTTCCATTAATTATTTTGCGAACATATACCAATCCCGCATTTTCAATAGCTTCCTGAACGGTATTAAGTTTAATATTAAGTTTCGCTATATCTGATTTGTCTTCACCTTGAATAATTCCCAAAACATGAACAGCCGAGTTACATTTTGTGGCGAGCGGTAAAACATTGCTCACCTTCTGGCGAGAGTACCTGGAATTATCAATCGGTAATACTATTATTTTAAATCCTTCAGATTTAACCCCTTCACGAACAGTAATTACCGGACAGGGTGAAAGATTGACAACTTTATGAGCTGTACTTCCTACAAAAACCTCCTCAAAACCCTCAGTTCCATGTGATCCCATCACAATTAAATCAATATCGCGCTCATTAACCGTTTCAATAATTTGGAGTGCTGGCTTACCAATGGTAATAAGGCTTTCGACATACACGCCGTGTTTTTTTGTAATATCTTCAGAAATTTCACTTAACTTTTCAGTTATTATCTTTTTTAGTTGTTCTTTACCGGGCGCCCTCACGCTTTGGTCGAACCATTCGTTTGGGTATGCGAATATACCTTCCAAAACATGCAGTAAAAATATATCGGCACGAAACTTATTTGCCAGGTAAATTCCTTGCTGAAGGGCACAGGTACCTGCCGGTGAAAAATCAACTGGAACAAGTATTCGGTGCACGTTTACGCTTTTCATAAGGGTGATTTAAAAATTAACTTCTCTCAAGGCAAAAAGCAATTTTTATTAGTATTCCATCAATTTCCGACTGCTAATGTACTAAAAATCTTTTATTTACTAAACAATAATAAAAAAAATTAACAATAATATAAACACTCCCTCCCCAAAAAAATAGTAACTACAAAGAAAATAGATACTATATTAAATTAATAATCAGCAACTTAAAAGAAACCTACTTGTAACAGGATTACATCAATACTCCGGTTCCACCTTCGGGATCAAATGTATCAATCATTGTTTCTTCAGGCCGAATACTCATTACCGGAATTTTAGAGTGATTAACTATTTGTTTACTGCCCGGACCCATAAACATACCTGTAAGATCCGATTCATGCTCCGTCATGATCAAAATAAGGTCCCCTCCTATTTCTTCTGAATACCGCATGGCTTCTACTGCCGGATTGTTTGCCCTAATTATTTTTTTCGTAAATTTACAATTGGCTTTCTTTAAAGCCTGATCAACAGCTTCCAGTTTTATTTTAAATTTATCATCATCCGTTTTGTCGTCGGTTTGTAATAAACCCAGTATATGAATGGTAGAATTATACTTCGATGCTAATTCAATAGCATTATTAACTTTTTGGCGGGAATTAATGCTGTTTCCGATAGGCAGTATAATATTCGAAAAACCTATGGTTTTTGTTGTAAGCCTTATGGTTATAACAGGGCAAGGTGCAAGATTCACCACTTTATGCGCATTACTACCCATAAAAAGCTCTTCAAAACCACTAGCCCCATGGGTTCCCATTATAATAATATCAATATTATTATCCTTTATGGCCTGGGTAATGGCAGCCGCAGGCTTGCCGCTAACTACAAGAGGGGTTATATCTACCTTATAATTTTCTTTTATTTCTTCCGCCTGTTTATTGAGTTCCTCTACTCCATCTTTATAAACATTTTCAGCATCAAGCATTAATACGGGCTCACCCGGACCGGCTGCATATAAGGTGGTTTCAACCGAATGCAATAAATAGATTTTCGCATTGAAAAGGTGCGCCATTTTTGCACCATGAGCTACTGCCAGGTCGGCTGTTTCTGAGAAATCAGTTGGAATAAGTATGGATTTAATAGTTGACATGTATCAATTTTTTGGAGGTTAGACTGCCAAAAATAACACTAAACTGCAAACAGAACTATTTTTTCCACTTTTTTATCTTTTTCCCTCCTACTTTAACATAAGTTTTGTTTTTCCTTGAAGTAACAGACTTTTCATCTTTAATAAAATATAAGGATGCAGCTGATTAAACCAATTGAATTTTACCGGGCGAAAATTCTTCAATACGCTTAAAAAGGCTTACAAAGTCAATGGGTTTAGAAAAAAAGCTTGCATCCTCAATACCATGAGAGTTTAATATCAGGGGTTCCTGTTTGCAGGAAGAAATAAGTATCACAGGTATATTACTAAAATAAAAGCTCTTAAGCATAGTAATAAGCGTAAAACCGGAAAGGCAGGGCATCCTTACATCACTTATTACCAGATCTATTTTTTCTTCCGAAATAATACGAAATGATTCAACGCCATTATCGGTTATAAATACTTCATAACCTTTGCCGCTCAACTTTGCAGACAATTCTGAAAGCATTTCCTTATCATCATCTACTACAAGTATTTTCATGCCATATACAAACTTTATAGCCAACAGAAATTTTATTCTGTTAAACTGTTTTATGTTTTATACAGCTATTTACTGAATTTGTTACAAACCCTTAAAGCAAAAACATTAAATGGGGTGTAATTTGGAACATACCTTATTGATTAATCAACGATAAGCTTTTATCGTAAAAAATGGTATTGTATGCCAAAATTAAGGCCTTCACCGGTGGCTTTCCATGAATCATCAAGATATTCGTTAATTAACGAATTATTGCTACTTAAGGTATAATTTATCATAGGAAAATACAAGGTAGCGCTTACACCAAACTTACCAAAATATATTCTGGCTGTAAAATGAATATCTGCCCATGAGCCGTTGCCATAAATTTGTGTATTCGAACCATCGTTTGAAGTAACAGTAAGGCTTGATGCGCCAAGATTAAGTCCTGCCAAGAGGTCAAAATGTAAATGCCTTACTATGTGAGCGTTCACTATTAATCCTCCTTCAAAGCCTCCAGCCTGACTAACATTAGAATTGTGCAAATAACTGTCAAACTTCAACTGAACCCCTAATCCCAACCATTTGGTAACTCCGAATTCCCCGCCAAGATTAAAATTTCCGGAAGCAGCACCTGACGTAGTATCTTTCGTTTGATTTGAATAATTATTCACTTGATGCAACTTGACTTTATATATGTCAAACCCATAACCGGCAGACACAATTAGTGAACCGGTTTGAAAGGTTTGCGCTTTTGATATAGATGAAAAGCTCAGCATTAAAACTGATGCAGCAATAAGTAGTTTTTTCATGTGTGGGGTAATTTTATGACTGCAAAATAAATAAAAAATTAATAACTTACTTCGTAACCGCAGCCTGATTTGCCAAACCGGACCAGGATATAATATCTAACTTAATAGAGCCGACTAATATGTTTGCCTGCGCTCTGATAGGAATATGGTTTTTATCATCCGAAATCCATACCTGAAGGTCATCGTTATGCTTGAATATTCTGCCTTTTTGTACCATAGGTTCAAATACCATGCAGCATATTTTCCCTACATCGCTTTTAATAGTATCTCGCCTTACGAATTTTATCTTCAAACTCCATACCTGATTATCTACAATAGTGACAACACTGTCTATTTTACCGGGCTTTTCATTGGAATAATCAAAAGTGCGGGAATAGTAAAATGCCGATAACATATCCTGCACGTAAGCAGGAATTTTAATTCTTTTACCATTGCTGTTTACCTTATGATAATCCTGGTCAAATAACATGTCTTGCTTTATTATAAAACCGCCTTCATTAACACGCCGTACAAACATAAGCGGACAAAGAGCTTGTGCATCTATATAGGTTTCGTAGCGGTCGTTTACTTTAAAAACAGCATTAAGCAATCCGGTGGAAACACCTGTGCCTATAACATGATAGGTTTTTTTCCCTAAAACCGGAACTAAAGAATCTTCAATTTTTATGGTTGCCTGCCCTCCGTCTATAAATCCATAATGAATTCGATAAACAAGCTTCTCACCACATTTAAAAGCTTCGTTTTTAACTGTACGGCCTTTGTCCTGAGCACCAGAGTTCATAAAGTTGAAAGTTATAAAGTAGAAAGCAAACCCTACCTTTATTAACTTTATAACATTATAACTTTTCACTGATTAATACTGTTCCTTTTTGTTAGGGAAATCTTTGCTTTTCACATCCGAAATATAATGCGTAACAGCATCTTTCATTTCCACATACATATTGGCATAACGGCGTAAAAAGCGGGGGCTAAACTCGTTTGTAAGTCCAAGCATATCATGTATCACCAATACTTGTCCATCAACCTGGTTACCGGCGCCAATACCAATAGTCGGGATAGAAACTCTCTTCGTTACTTCACCAGCAAGGCTAGCCGGAATTTTTTCCAACACGATGGAAAAGCATCCTGCTTTTTCTAATATTTCAGCATCTTCCAACAGTTTTTTTGCTTCCGCATCTTCTTTGGCTCTAACGGTATAGGTACCAAATTTATAAATAGATTGCGGTGTAAGCCCCAAATGCCCCATTACAGGAATTCCTGCTGAAAGTATGCGTTTCACGGAGTCTTCCACTTCAATACCCCCTTCCAATTTAACCGCATGTGCGCCCGATTCTTTCATTATTTTAATAGCAGAATTCAGGGCCTCTTTCGAATTGCCCTGGTATGTTCCGAATGGAAGGTCCACGACAACCAATGCCCGCTTAACAGCCCTTATAACCGAAGCGGCATGATATATCATCTGATCGAGCGTAATAGGCAAGGTGGTTTCGTGCCCTGCCATTACATTGGAGGCTGAGTCGCCCACCAGAATAACATCTATACCCGCATCATCTATAGCTCGGGCCATAGAAAAATCATAGGAAGTAAGCATTGCTATTTTTTCACCAGCCTGCTTCATTTCCTGAAGCGTATGGGTTGTTACTTTACGAGGTTCTTTTTTTTCGGCCATACGTATTAATTGATTGGACTAAGGTAGGAAAATTTAAACAATCAGGAATTACCAGCGGACTTTTGTATTAAAATGAATACTCCTGAAGTATAGATGTTCTAAAAGAACAACAAAAATCCATTTATAAAATAAATAACCCCGACAAGTCCCGGAGCCATACTAATATACCAGATTATTTTATTCTTTATTAAAGCAGCAATAGCCGATAAAAGTATTGATACCTGCAGGAATACAACGGCCAGACCAAAAGGTTTTCCGTGTTTCTGGGCATCGTCTCTGGTAGCTTCCAGTCCTTTTGCCACAACACTTATCTGCTCCTTCTCCGTTTTATATTTTGCAACACTTTTTTCGTAATTATTCAAATGTTTTTCAGTACTGTCATATACCATGCCCGGTTGCATGGTAAGAAGTTGAGTTTTCAAATTATCAATTTGTATTTCGTACAAATATTCTTTGATACTTTTACTTTGGAAAAAGGCCCATTGATCGCTAGCCTTTATCTGGCTCGACATGGATTTGCCGCCATAATTTCCTCCATTAAATGCAGAAAGCGTTGCGCACAAGGAAAATAATATAGTAGTCATAGAGAGATAGTTGAGCCATTTGGCCTTCACCTTATCCGATTTTTCCTTCTCCAGGAACTCCGATTTTATCTCTTCTTTTACTTCTTTCTTTTCATCTTCATTCATAGGGGTGCTGAATTTAAAATAAAGGTATTAACCTTCTACTACCATATATTCCTCAATAGGTGGGCAGGTACAAATTAGATTCCTGTCTCCGGCAGCGTTATCGGCACGGGCCACGGAAACCCAGAATTTATTATCCTTCAACCAATTTAGGGGATATGCGGCCTTTTCGCGGGAATAAGCATGATGCCATTCCGTTGCTATAAGACGCTTTGCAGTATGCGGAGAATTCTTCAGTACATTATCGGTTTTATCTGCCATGCCCGAGGCTATTTCATCAATTTCAGCATGAATGGAAATCATAGCTTCCACAAAACGGTCAAGTTCTTCTTTACTTTCGCTTTCGGTTGGTTCCACCATCAATGAATCGTGTACAGGGAAAGAAACTGTAGGTGCATGAAATCCATAATCCATAAGCCTTTTAGCTATATCCGTCACTTCAATACCGGCTGTTTTTTTAAACTCAACGCAATCAAGGATAAGTTCATGAGCAACATTGCCATGGGTGCCTTTATATAAAATGGTATAATGATCCTTCAGACAAGCTTTAATGTAGTTTGCATTTAATATTGCATACCTGGTAGAGTCAGTCAGACCTTGCGTTCCCAGCATACGGATATATCCATAAGAAATAAGCAATATCAGCGAACTGCCCCAGGGGGCAGCCGAAACAGCTGAAATATGGTTTTCGTTTGGAGCAACAACACTATGTGATGGTAGAAATGGTTTTAAATGTTTTGCTACGCAAATAGGCCCCATACCCGGACCTCCGCCACCATGCGGGATAGCAAAGGTCTTATGCAAATTCAGGTGGCATACGTCCGCACCTATATTGGCCGGATTGGTAAGTCCCACTTGCGCATTCATATTGGCTCCATCCATATATACCTGTCCTCCGTTTGCATGAATTATTTTGGTAATCTTTTTAATGGACTCCTCAAATACCCCATAGGTAGAAGGATAGGTAACCATCAGACAAGAAAGGTTATCTTTATTTTGAACTGCTTT
>Ga0302185_10001944_pt1 | contig 13964 bp, 12 predicted proteins | sample II_Bog_E1_1_FD_200231 | JGI IMG/M metagenome (GOLD analysis project Ga0302185, IMG submission 200231) | Peat permafrost microbial communities from Stordalen Mire near Abisko, Sweden - II_Bog_E1_2 | ecosystem: Environmental > Terrestrial > Soil > Wetlands > Peat | place: Sweden: Abisko... | reverse complement strand
CTGCAAATGTGGTGACATCAGGCACAGGCGCTTCTGAATTAAACCTAAAGGGACAGGCCACTTCGCACGAAATCGACCTGAGCGGCGACTGCAAAGTTTATGCGCTTGATTTTGTGGTGGGCAGCTGCGACATACAAAGCTCGGGCGTGGGCCATAGCGAAGTAGATGTGCTCAATTCACTGAGCGTCCATTCAAGCGGTGCATCCGAAGTAAAATACCGCGGCAACCCGTCCAATGTTACCAATGAAAAATCCGGCGCATCATCAATTGAAAAGGTGGAATAGGCTCGCGGCAAGACTATTTGAGAAAGAAAATGAAGATAAGTTTTTAAAAATAACTGTATTAATGCAGCCTTGCTGCAATTAAAGGAAACATTCGCTAAATTTAAGGCCTAATTTAAGCGGCCGGTCATGAAGAATTCCCAAAAGTTAACGCTGTATTCCGTAGCTGTTATCATTTTGCTCATTGTAATTGTAATTTCTTACATCACCTTAGCCTTACCAAACGTAGGCGAACCGGAAAATATAAAAGTGGAACTCAGCCCTACGCGGGTGGCAAGGGGCGAATACCTGGTTAACCATGTGGCGCTATGTGTCGACTGCCACTCGAAAAGGGATTGGTCGAAGTTTGCAGCGCCGATGTTGAGCGGCGGCATCGGCGGCGGTGGCGAAATTTTTGACAGCAAGGTAGGTTTCCCCGGCGAAGTGCATGTGCCCAATATTACCCCATACAACTTAAAAAGCTGGAGCGACGGTGAACTTTTCCGGGCAATAACCACCGGCGAACGTAAAGACGGCTCGGCCATTTTTCCGCTGATGCCCTGGCCGTATTATGCAAAAATGAGCAGGGAGGACGTTTATGCCATCATCGCTTATATACGCACATTACAGCCAGTAGCCTCGTCTTACCCACCTTCAAAACTCAATTTCCCGCTGAACATCCTGGTGCATACCATGCCGCAAAAAGCATCGCTGGGCGCATTGCCGCCCTTAACCGATACTGTTAAGTATGGCGAATACGTGTGTACGATGGCCGGTTGTGTGGAATGCCATTCTATCAGCAGCAGCGGTAAAATAAAAGCGGGGATGGAATTTGCCGGCGGTCACGAATACCTGATCAATGGTATCGTGTTGAAATCGGCCAATATTACGCCAGATAAAGCGACGGGCATCGGCAATATGAAGGAAGCGGATTTTGTGGATATGTTCAAGTCGTTTAAATATCCCGCCAAAGCGGATTCGGTTCAGTTCGGAAGTTTTCAGACCATTATGCCCTGGTATGATTATGCCGGGATGAGCGACCTGGATTTGAAGGCAATTTATAAATACCTGAAGACAGTAAAACCGGTGAAGAATAAGGTAGTTACCTTTCTGCAGTACAACAAGGATTAAGGCCGGAGCCTGTTATGGAAGTAATGCTTAAAATCATTTTATTAAGCCCACCGCCGGGTATTGATTTTGGTTTGCAGAAGGGTTCGGGGTCAAACTACGAAACGATACAGAAACAACGCTCGGGTTCGCACGATTTGAATTTTAAGTTCAGCATTGAAACAAAGGGTGACCGCCTGAAAGATCTGGCCCCGGATTTTCGCGGGCCCTTTGTGCAAGGGCCGGTAAACGGCAGGTTTATTTATATCGATATTGGCGCGCTTGCCGGGCAGGAGGGGCAGTTGGCGTGGAGGCTTAAAGTACCTTTAACAGGAATTAGCTGGCAAATGCTTGAACAGCTCAATTCCGATCCCCGCGCGTATCTTGAAACACGGGTGCCCGGTACAAATAAAAACGGCGGCCCAAATTGTGCTACAGTAAAACCGTTTGACGGCTGGGCTTTGCAGCACCCTTAGCGAGCGTGGCTATCAACATTTTTTGGCTTTCCGTCTTTGCTGACTTTTCCGACTCATGGACTTTCCGACTTTCACACTTTTTTCCTACCTTTGCCCCTCCAAAAGCCGGCACTAATTGCCAGTGTGTTGTTTAAGATTAAATACCCGTAAAAGATGAATATTTCGCAGGAAAAAACCGGTAACCTCAGTGCTATCGTAAAGATCAATATCAACCCCGAAGATTATCAGCCCCGCGTTGATAAAGCCATAAAGGATCACGCAAAAAAGGCCAAAATCCCAGGCTTTCGCCCCGGCATGGTTCCAGCCTCGCATATCAAAAAAATGTATGGTAAAAGCATTTTGGTTGATGAGATCAACAACTTGCTATCGGATACGCTGAACAAATATATCGAAACGGAAAACCTGCAGGTTTTGGGTCAGCCGCTGCCGAAAATGGATGATCATAAGCACTATAACTGGGATTTTACCGATGACTTTGAGTTTGATTACGAAGTTGGCCTTGCGCCCGATTTTAATGCTGATTTCTCCACCGCCGATAAATTGACGCAATATGTGGTTAAAGCCGATGACGAGGTTTTAGCCGAAAGGATAAAAAACCTGCGTAAAGGTTATGGCAAAATGACAAATCCTGACGTATCGGCAGATGGCGATGTGTTATATTCCGAAATAGTGCAGCTTTCTCCGGATGGTTCTGTTTTTGAGGATGGGATAAGCAATACTGCGTCGGTACGTTTGGACCAGGTGAAGGATGAAGCCGTTAAAGCTTCACTTATCGGTTTGAAAAAAGGCGACGAAGTTACGCTGGACGTTCAGAAAGCTTTTAACAATGATGCGGCAAAAGTTGCAGGCTTGTTAAAGATCGATGAAGAAACAGCGGCAGATCTTAAATCCAGCTTCCGTTTAACGGTAAAAAATGTTAACCGGCTGGAAGAAAGCGATCTGAACCAGGAGTTCTTTGATAAATTATTTGGTGAAGGTGAAGTTACCAGCGAAGAGGAGTTCAGGCAGCGTGTTACCGACGAAGTTGAGGGCATGATGGCGCAGGACGCCGAGCGCAGGCTGCAGGAAGATATTTACAAATACACTTTAAACAAAATACAGTTTAACCTGCCCGACGAGTTTTTAAAACGTTGGCTGCAATCAAACGACGAAAAGATGAGCGCCGAGGATTTGGAAGGCGGATACAACGATTTTGCGCAGAACCTGAAATGGACGCTGATAGTGAATAAGATCATCACGGAGCAGAAGATAGAGGTAAAGTACGAAGATGTTTTTGAAACCGCAAAATTTCGCCTGGGGCAGCAATTCAGGATGTACAGCCAGATGCCTTTAAGCGAAGAGCAACTTGGGCAATACACCGTGCAATACCTGCAAAACAAGGAAAATGCCAACAAGATATTTGATGAAGTTAAAGCGCTTAAGGTATTCAACTATATAAAAAGCGTTGTTAGTTTGGAGCCGAAAGAAATCTCCGGTGCTGATTTTCAGAAGATTTAGTCGGAAAAGTCAGAAAAGTCCGAAAGTCCGAAAGAAGGAGTTGGCAGCGGATGGGAGTTGTTTCTTTGCGTTGTAATTGATTTGGTGAAGCGAAGGATAATCACGGTTAAGAGGCCAATCAAAATCTATCTTTCGGACTGCCTTCCAGCTAAGTAAAATCTATCTTTCGGACTTTCGGACTTTTCCGACTTTCGGACTAAAAAAACTATATTTATCGCGGTGTTATCCGCACCTTAACAAAAATACCATGAGTAATATTGATAAAGACGAATTCAGAAAATACGCTGTAAAACATCATCGTATTAATAGCATTTACGTAGATAAATTTATTTCGGGGGTCGAGAAATCGACACTTCCAACAGGCATGACGCCTTATATCATTGAGGAGCGCCAATTAAATGTAGCGCAGATGGACGTATTCTCGCGTTTGATGATGGACCGGATCATCTTCCTTGGCGACGCCATTTATGAAAATATTGCAAACATTATCCAGGCGCAATTGCTTTTCCTGCAATCGGCTGATAACAAACGCGATATACAGATATATATTAATTCGCCAGGCGGATCGGTTTATGCCGGCCTTGGGATTTATGATACTATGCAGTTTATCTCAAACGATGTGGCAACTATTTGTACCGGCATGGCAGCATCGATGGCGGCCGTATTGCTATGTGCAGGTACAGCCGGCAAAAGGGCTGCTTTACCGCATGCGAGAGTAATGATCCACCAGCCTTCCGGTGGCGCACAAGGCCAGCAATCGGATATCGAGATCACTTATCACGAGATCACCAAACTGAAAAAGGAGTTGTACCAGATCATCGCCGATCACAGCGGTGCGCCGTTCGACAAGGTTTGGGATGCATCCGACCGTGACCACTGGATGATAGCTGAAGAGGCAAAGGAATTTGGTATGGTGGACGAGATTTTGCGCGGGACCAAAGGAAAGAAGTAATTGGTATAATGGCGGCGGGACAGTTCGGTGGAAGATTTTATCTCGAACTGAAACAAAAGGCCCGGCGCGAACGTAATATAAAGATTGAATAAATGATTTTTTCGCTTCCGGACTTTTCCGACACGCGGACTTCCGGACTTCAATAAAATTTATTATTTTTGATTAACAAATTGTAAACAATGAACAAAAACAGCAAGGAAATCAGGTGTTCGTTCTGCGGAGCCGGCAAACAGGATTCCCTTATGTTGATAGCCGGGCTTGACGCACATATCTGCGATAAGTGCGTTAACCAGGCTAATGAAATTTTAGCTGAGGAATTGAAGGTACGCAAGGTGAAAACCTCGCCGCAAGTGCCTGCCATATTAAAGCCTGTGGAAATTAAGGGCCATCTTGACCAGTATGTGATTGGCCAGGACGATGCCAAAAAAATATTATCGGTAGCTGTTTATAACCACTACAAGCGCCTTAACCAGCGTATTGACAAGGATGAGGTAGAGATTGAAAAATCAAATATCATCATGGTGGGCGAAACCGGTACCGGCAAAACCCTGCTTGCTAAAACCCTTGCCAAAATATTAAACGTTCCTTTCTGTATTTGCGATGCAACAGTGCTTACCGAAGCTGGTTATGTCGGTGAGGACGTGGAAAGTATATTAACGCGGTTATTGCAATCTGCCGATTATGACGTAGCTACTGCCGAGCGCGGTATTGTTTATATTGACGAAGTTGATAAAATTGCCCGTAAAAGCGACAACGCATCCATCACCCGTGATGTTTCCGGCGAAGGCGTTCAGCAGGCATTGCTGAAAATATTAGAAGGCACATTGGTTAACGTTCCCCCCCAGGGCGGCCGCAAGCACCCTGATCAAAAAATGATCACCGTTAACACCAATAATATCCTGTTTATATGCGGCGGTGCATTTGATGGTATCGAAAGGAAAATTGCCAACCGGTTGCGCACGCAAACAGTAGGCTATAAACTGAAACGTGATGACGGCGAGGTGGACATGAAAAACCTGTACAAATACATTACCCCGCAGGATTTAAAATCATTTGGCCTTATCCCGGAATTGATCGGCCGTTTGCCGATACTAACTTACCTTAACCCGTTGGACAGGGAGGCGCTGCACAATATTTTAACCGAACCCAGAAATTCTTTACTCAAGCAGTACAAAAAGCTATTTGAGTACGAAGGCGTAAAGCTGGAATTTGAAGACGATGTGCTCGATTTTATAGTAGACAAGGCGGTAGAATTTAAATTGGGCGCCCGTGGGTTACGCTCCATATGCGAAGCGATCATGATCGATGCCATGTTCGAGTTCCCATCAAAAAAGGATATCAAACGCTTAACCGTTACGTTGGATTACGCGCACGAAAAATTCGAGAAATCCGACCTCAAAAAATTAAAGGTGGCTTAACAGAAAGCACACCATTAAATATTTATTTTTGCATGCAAGCCCTGGTTAAAGCCGGGGTTTGCTGTATAAGGACATTACCTAACGGTCAAATTATAGTAAATAATATGAACGAACAATTAGACGTCAAGAAAGACGATCAGCCATCGAAAAGCAAAAGCGAGCTGAAGGAAACAAATTCAGCTACAACGGCCGGCCTGAAAACAAAAGAAGCGATCGTCACCAACTGGCTTCCACGCTATACCGGGCGAAACCTTGCAGATTTCGGCCAGTATATCATCCTCACCAATTTTTCAAAATATATCCAGCTATTTTCCGAGTGGAACAACAATGCGCCGATATTGGGATTTGACAAGCCTATGCAAAGTGTTACCGCAGATGGTATCACAATTATTAATTTTGGCATGGGCAGTTCTGTGGCCGCGACCATAATGGACTTGCTGACCGCCGTGAAACCGAAGGCGGTAATTTTTTTAGGCAAGTGTGGTGGGCTCAAAAAGAAAAATAAGGTAGGCGACCTGATCCTGCCTATCGCAGCCATCAGGGGAGAGGGGACATCAAACGATTATTTGCCTGCCGAAGTGCCTGCGTTGCCGGCGTTTGCCCTGCAAAAAGCCATCTCTACTACCATCCGAGATTTTGGCCGCGACTACTGGACAGGTACTTGCTACACTACCAACCGCCGCGTTTGGGAACATGACAAGGAGTTTAAGCGTTATCTAAAAAAACTTCGCGCAATGGCCATTGATATGGAAACGGCGACCATTTTTACAACCGGTTTTGCCAATAAAATACCTTCCGGCGCTTTATTGCTTGTTTCTGATCAGCCGATGATCCCGGAGGGTGTGAAAACCGAAAAGAGCGACTCAAACGTTACCGATCAATTCGTACAAACGCATTTAAAGATTGGGATTGAATCGCTGAAACAACTTATTAATAATGGGTTAACGGTGAAGCACCTTATTTTTTAGTGGATTAAGGTGAATTGGGTTGATTTGGGCGGGAGCTATAAACGTGGAATTTTTGAAGAATTATCAAATAAAAACTCAATCAACTTAATCAACTAAATCTAACTTAATCAACCAACACAAAATATCAATTCAGAAAGCTAATTTTGAGCCATGTGGTATAACAACATACTCGAAACAGTGGGCAATACGCCGCTGGTTAAACTGAACAAGATAACGAAAGACATCCCGGCTACGGTGCTCGCTAAAATAGAAACCACCAACCCCGGCAATTCGATAAAAGACCGCATGGCGTTGAAGATGATCGAGGATGCCGAAAAAAGCGGCAAGCTCAAACCTGGCGGCACTATCATCGAAGGCACCTCGGGCAATACCGGGATGGGCCTGGCCATTGCCGCAGTGATCAAAGGCTATAAATGTATTTTTACCAGCACAGATAAGCAATCCAAAGAAAAGTTTGATGCATTACGCGCCTTTGGCGCGGAAGTGATCGTTTGCCCCACTAACGTTGACCCGGAAGACCCGCGGTCTTACTACTCTGTTTCCTCACGCCTGGAGCGAGAAGTGCCAAACTCATGGAAGCCCAATCAATATGATAATTTATCAAACAGCCAGGCGCATTATGAGCAAACCGGCCCCGAGATTTGGGAGCAAACCGAAGGCAAAATAACACACCTTGTTGCCGGCGTTGGCACAGGCGGTACTATATCCGGCATAGCCAAATATTTAAAAGAGAAAAACCCTGCTATCAAAATTTTAGGTATTGATACCTATGGGTCGGTATTTAAAAAATACAAGGAAACGGGGATTATGGATAAAAATGAGATATATCCTTATATCACCGAAGGTATCGGCGAAGACTTTTTACCAAAAAACGTCGACTTCGATCTGATCGATCATTTTGAAAAAGTAACCGATAAAGATGCAGCCCTGATGACCCGCGAAATTGCCCGTAAGGAAGGGATTTTTGCAGGTAACTCAACGGGATCGGCGGTGGCCGGGCTGTTGCAGATGAAGCATATGTTTAAGGAAGACGATGTGGTAGTGATCATCTTCCCGGACCACGGTTCGCGTTACATGGGTAAAATGTACAACGACGACTGGCTGCGCGACCGTGGATTTTTAAAGGATGAGCGCCTTACCGCTCACGACATCATTGCCCGTAAAGAAAGGCAACCCATTGTGACCATTGATTGCGAAAAAACAGTGCTGGAGGCAATAAATACCATCAAATCCCTCAACATCTCTCAAATTCCGGTTACGCAGGCAGGTATGGTGATCGGTAAGATCACCGAGAGTGACATTTTAAACTCCCTGATCGAAAATCCTTCTATCAAATCTCAACCTGTAAAAAATATTACCACGGCGCCGTTCCCGTTTGTTGATCTGAATACCTCTATTGATAAAATCTCCGCTATGATCAACAAGGATAATATAGCTGTGCTGGTAGAGGATAACGGTGAGATTGAAATCATTACGCAGTATGATATTATTAATGCGATATCGGGGTAGGAGAGGTGATTCGCCGCCGCTGAAGCTATGGCGGACGAAGAAGGATAAACATTAGAGGTTTCAAACCGGGTAGACTTACAAAGTTTTTAAAGGTTCGTAAGTCTTTGTAAAACAGATATATTTAGCCATGAAATATTTATTTACATGCCTGATCTTAGTACCGCTTTTTTCTTGCGGGCAACACCCTACTAAAGCTGACATTCGAGCGGACCAGGATATTATTAATGATGCTTTGCACAACAAATCGACCGCTCAGATTCTCGTTGGTCAAGTGATGCCCGATAAACAAACTGCCATAGCCGTAGTTGAGCCAATTTTATTTAAAATTTATGGCAAAGATCAAATTATCGGCGAAAGGCCATATCTCATTGACTTAGTCGACGGTTATTGGATTGTAAGCGGAACACTGAAAGAGGAACCTGGATATATAACTGTGGGTGGAACGTTTTTAATTGTTATTTCTGAAAAAGACGGCCGGGTTATTAAGTTGACACACGGCAAGTGACTTTGAACTTTTAATTGCTAACTTACGTTATTGGGTTGACAGATTTTAAATCTGGAATCTTTTCAAAATCCTTCATATTTCTCGTATAAATTGTTAGGTCCCCAACCAATCCGGTCGCCCCAATAATACTATCGCCCGAGGTCAATTTGTAGTTCTTGCGAATCTCAATAGCGGTATCGAAAACTTCCCTGGACGGAATAATTACTGTGACAAGGTCAAATATATTTCTAAAATAGTTTTCTTCATCGGAAGTTAATTTGTGATAACCCAACACCTCAACTCTCGATATTTCGGAAACAAAAACCAAATCGTTTGCGATCAGCGCGCGCAAATATTCGTATTGCGGTAAATAAGAGTATGTGATAATATTACTATCGATCAAAGTCATAAACTAGCCCGAAAAAGGAAGTTCACGATCTTTTCTTGATTCATTTTGCCAATCAGCAGCATCGCCGAATGATGATGGCCCGCTGGCTTTGAAGTTAAGGATGCGTTTTTTTAACTCATCTTTATTGGTTTTATCCTGATCAAATATCTTCTTTTGCTCCACCGTAACATTCAATTTTTTTGCCAGGGCAATTATTTTGGCTATGCTATTTTCGTTATTCGTTTTTAAAATCAATTCCATAAAACCTGTTCATTAACAAATAAATCAATACAAATATAACGAATTCTGGCTTTTGCTTTTTCTAACAAAAATGTTTCAATTTAGATTTCTTAACTCATTGCATCCTCTTCCTATCCAATTCCTTCATATAGCGCTCGTCCAACGCCGCACTGGGGTGTATCATAATAAAAACAGCAGTTCCTTTTTCCCTGGCCAGCGGATTTTCTACCTGGCCAATCTTGCGGTAACTTTCCATCACCGATTTGAAAGTATCAATTTTTGCGCCGTTGTCCTCATCTACGTATATAATATATTGTGCATTAAGACTGTCGGGCGCCCATAAAGCAAAACTGCTATTAAGCGATATCACATCCGGGAAGTTATATTGTTTATGAAAATGATGTAAGGCACCCGCTTCCCCATAATTGTCAGCGAAAATTTGCGTATGTTTTTGTTGGTCAGGGGTAAGGCTTTGCCATGCTTTGGCTACCAAAGCGGCCATTTCATCCCAGCCCAGCATGTCGGCATAATCCTGGGTGGTGGCGTGCATTTTATGATCTTCCCAGGTAACGGCAGATTTGAGGGCAGTGGTGTGATCGTCCATGTACCTGAAAAGGGCGACGGTGGTGTTTAACGGGAAAATAGGCAGTACAATTGGAAACAAGATAAGATTTGGCAGCGTGAAAACGGCAATTGTTAGCCCTCTTAACGTATAGCCGCTTGTTTTTAACCAGCGTTCAAAGCCAAAGCCACCTGCGGCAAAGAGCATCGGAAAAGCGCCGAAGAGGTAATAGGCCTTGCCGTGCATCAATAGTAAAAAGGAAAAGATCAGCACAAAAGCAATGGCCAGGAACTGGAATTTATGCAGCCTGAATGAGAATAACAGGAAAATAAACCCTGTTATCCATAGAAAAAGCGCGATCCCATTAACCATCAATTCTTGCTTTATAAAATCAGATGGTTTGAGGTAATCCAGCTGCTCTTTTTGCAGTTCGTTCATGTGTGTTATAACCGGGAGATGATGCTGCAACTGCCAGATAATATTAGGCAGCCAAATAAGTATGGCAAGCAATGCCGCCCCGATAATGTGTTTACTGAACAGCATTTTGCGCTGCTTGCTGATCAATATTCCAAAAAGCAGCGAAAATGTAAAAAATGCCATCGAATACTTGGTGAGCATTCCTACTCCCACTGCCATCCCCAAAAAATAAAGATATTTTATGGAGGATGTATTGCTGTACTTCACCAGCAGCCAAACGGCCAGCACCCACCATAGCTGGTCGAAAACAACCGGCTGAAACAGGTAATCGCTGGCTGCGAAACCAGGAGAGAAGATAAGCGCAAGGCAAGCCAGTGCAATGGCAAAAAGTTTGCCCCCCAGTTCAACGGTGATCAGCCCGGTAAGCCAGATGATGAGTCCGCCGGCAATTGTAGGGAAAATCCTTGCTGCAAAAACAGAGTTCCCAAAGACGGTAATCGTTACTTTTGCCAGCAAAGCGATAAACGGAGGGACTTCTTTATAGCCCCAGGCCATGTGGTCGGCCAGAACCAGGTGTAAAAATTCGTCGCGATGAAAGCCAAAATGGGAAATGGCCAGCAGGTTGAGGCCGATTTTGATAAAAACAAAGATCAGGATAAAACTTAAATAAGTTGACCTCCGGTTTTTATAAAGCATTTATAATCGCGTTTGCGATAAAGGTAATATTTTGGGACTAATGCCAAAAGTTTAAGAAATTTATTTAACGGGCAAAATTGAGAAGCCGCCAGCACTCTATAATTTTAAATCAGCCGGTGTATCCTTTTATCAGCGAGGTCCTTTTTATACAATTGATTTAGCGATTGTTTTGGGTGTACTAACAGGAAGATCGCCGTTCCATTCTCAATGGCCAGCGGATTTTCGATAGTGCCGACTTTAAGGCTGCTTTCAAGCTGCGGTTGTAATTTTTCAACATTCCCGCCTTTTTGTTCGTCAACATAAATAATGTATTGGCCATCCAGGTTGGCCGGCGCCCATAATTCGAAGCTGCTGTCTAATGAAATCACGGTAGGTAAATGATATTGTTTGCCATAGTGATTCAGAGCGCTTGCTTCACCATAATTGTCGGCGTAAATCTGTGTATTCCGGCGTTGTTCGGGACTTAGGCTTTGCCAGGCCATGGCCACCTTAGTTGTCAGTTCATCCCATCCAAGCATATCGCCGTAGTTTTGCGTTATCGGGTGCACCTGGTGGTCATCCCATAGAACCACAAAATTTAAAAAAGGGAATTTTTTTTGCCCCGCTTTTACGAAGCCAATGGTTTGATTTAGCGAGAGTATTGGCAGTGCGATCGGGAATATGAAAAAGTTCGGTATCGTGCAAAGCGCTGCTACCGCAATTTTATAGGCTACCGTGCGATTATTTAACCACCTTTCAAAAACAACGCCGCCGGCAGCAAATAACATAGGGTATGCACCAAACAAATAGTAATGTTTACCATTCATCAGGGTGAAGAGGGCAAATATTAAAATGAATGTAAAACCGATAAATTGATACTTTCGCAATACTGGAAAAATAAGCAGGCATAAAAAGCCGGGCAGCCAAATAAAAATGCCCATACCATTATCAACCAGCTGTTGCAAAATAAAACCGGAAGGTTTTAGTTGATCCAGCTGCTCTTTTTTTAAAGTGGCCATTTGGTTGAATACAGGAAAACTGTGCTGAATTTGCCAAATGAGGTTTGGAAGAAAGATGATGAAGGCCAAACCCGCGACCACAATAACATGCCCGTTTAAGAATAGCTTTCGCTGGTTGCTTATCAAAAGGCCGGGGATCAATGCTATTGTGAAAAACCCCATGGTGTATTTGGTTAATAAGCCAAGGCCAATCACTATTCCCAGGAAATAGAGGTACTTAACCGATTTTGTGTTGCAATATTTAATTAATAGCCAAACGGATAGTAACCACCATAATTGGTCAAAAACAACCGGCTCAAACAGATAGCCGCTGGCAGCAAAAGCAGGTGAGAAAATAAGGGCGAGACAAGTAAGGGCGATTGCAAACTTTTTGCCTCCGAGTTCAATCGCCGTTAGTCCTCCCAGCCAAACAATTAAGCCGCTGCATAGGGTAGGAAAAAGGCGGGCGGCAAAAAGCGAATTGCCAAACAAGGTGGAGGAAACTTTTGCCAGAAGTGCAATAATCGGCGGTACTTCAATATAACCCCAGTCCATATGGTCGGCCAAAGCAAGATGCAGGAGTTCATCGCGCTGAAAGCCAAATTTTGATATTGCCACCAGGTTCAAACTTATTTTAATAAGTACGAAAATGAAAACAAAGCCTAAATACCTGGTTTTTTGTTGTTTGTGATTATCAGGCGCCTGCTGCATAACAAAGCAACCTGACGGTTAACGAATGGTTTGAAAAGTTAAAAATTTAAACTTGCGTTATTATTAACTTAACGTTTTGTGCGGTTCAAACTCGTTTTATATTGGCGCCCAGCGCTATAAGCCGTTTATCGATATATTGATAGCCACGTTCTATTTGTTCGATATTGTAGATGGTTGATTTGCCTTTAGCCGATAACGCAGCTATTAACAACGCAACACCCGCGCGGATATCAGGCGAGGTCATGGATATGCCCCTTAGCTGCACTTGTTTATCCAGCCCAATGACTGTTGCGCGATGTGGGTCGCACAAAATGATCTGGGCGCCCATATCCAGCAGTTTGTCAACGAAAAACAGCCGGCTTTCAAACATTTTTTGATGAATGAGTACCGATCCTTTCGCTTGCGTTGCCACTACCAGGCATATGCTTAATAAGTCGGGTGTAAAGCCGGGCCAGGGAGCATCGGCGATGGTCATGATAGACCCGTCGATAAAAGTCTCGATTTCGTAGTGTTTTTGGGCCGGGATATAAATGTCATCGCCTCGTAATTCCATCTGTATGCCCAATCGCTTAAAGACGTCGGGGATCATCCCCAACTCCTTGTATTGAACATCCTTGATGGTAATTTCCGATTCGGTCATGGCCGCCAAACCGATAAAGGAGCCGATCTCGATCATGTCGGGCAGCAACCGGTGTTCTGTTCCACCGAGTTTTTCAACACCTTCAATCGTCAGCAAGTTCGAGCCTATGCCGGAAATTTTTGCCCCCATACGGTTCAGCATCTTGCATAACTGCTGTAAATAAGGCTCACAGGCGGCATTATAGAGGGTTGTTATGCCTTTGGCAAGCACAGCCGCCATCACAATATTAGCTGTTCCTGTAACAGAAGCTTCATCCAATAAAATATAGGTGCCTTTAAGGTTCGATGCATCGACATTAAAAAAGCCATCAGCGGGATCGTAATTGAATTTCGCGCCAAGCTTTTCAAAACCCAGGAAGTGGGTATCCAGCCTCCGGCGACCGATCTTATCGCCGCCGGGTTTAGGAATGGAAGCTTTTCCAAAGCGCGCCAGCAAGGGGCCTACGATCATAATAGAACCTCTCAACCCGCCGCCTTTTTCCTTAAAGGCATCCGATTTAAAAAAATCGAGGTGGATGGTTTTTGCCTGGAAACTATAGGTATCGGCTGCCAGTTTTTCCACAATAACGCCCAGGTCGCCCAATAATTCGATTAGCTTGTTTACATCTTTTATATCCGGGATATTGCTGATAGTAACTTTCTCTGCCGTTAATAATACAGCCG
>Ga0302185_10001942_pt1 | contig 13969 bp, 11 predicted proteins | sample II_Bog_E1_1_FD_200231 | JGI IMG/M metagenome (GOLD analysis project Ga0302185, IMG submission 200231) | Peat permafrost microbial communities from Stordalen Mire near Abisko, Sweden - II_Bog_E1_2 | ecosystem: Environmental > Terrestrial > Soil > Wetlands > Peat | place: Sweden: Abisko... | reverse complement strand
TTACCGCCCGAACAAAAAGTATCTTTTCTCAAGTCCGCTTCCCGTATTTCAACATCCAATTCATCGGCTTCCGGCATAACAATAATAGTAGCTGCTGATGTATGCACCCTGCCTTGTGTTTCAGTCTGCGGAACCCTTTGTACGCGGTGTACACCCGATTCGTATTTCATGGTACCATATACATTCTCTCCATGAATTTCAAATACCACCTCTTTATAGCCACCCATAGTTCCTTCGGAATGGTCGAGCATTTCTGTTTTCCAACCTTTTATTTCGCAATAGCGCAGGTACATATTAAATAGTTCTCCGGCAAACAGAGATGCTTCATCTCCTCCCGTTCCGGCACGTATTTCAACTACTACATCCTTGGCATCTTCCGGGTCTTTGGGAACCAATAGTAAGCGGATATCCTCATCCAGCTTTTCTAATTGAGGGGTAAGGGTTTCAATCTCGGTTCTTGCCATATCCTTCATTTCCTCGTCCTTTTCCTTGTGCAATATGTCCTTGGCCGATTGTATGTTGGAGGTCAGGTTTTTATATTCCAAATAGGCATTATGAATTTTGGTCAGCTCCTTGTATTCCTTATTTAGTTTGGCAAATTTCTTAATATCAGACAGGGCATCCGGCTCAGAAAGCTGTTGTTCTATCTGTATATAGCGTTGTTCTATGGCTTCTAATTTATCTAACATGGTTCTTTTCTAAAAGGTGGCAAATATAAGCAATTTTGGCGGAAAAGGAAAGAGTACTCGTCATTGCGAGGCCCTGCGAAGCAATCTCATAAAATTCGGAAATAATTACTGTGATTGAGTGAGATTGCTTCTCCCGACCAAAGCGTCGGTATCGCAATGACGAAATGTCCGGAAATAACGGCTAAAAACGGCTATTCCCTGCGGTCAATGGCTGTGGAAGGGAAGTTAATAAAGTTGAACATTTCTTTAAAGCGGCTGGTAAGACGGTTACCATCCTGCCTTTAACTTTGTGGAGAATCGGAGTAATGTTTAAATTTAGGAATAAGTATATCTTATTTTGATAGAGTTAAACAGAAAATATGTACTTTATTATCATCCGAGGAGAACACCTTTCTATAAATTGGTTCTAAACGTTGTAAATCACTTGTGCCGGTGGCAAGTGCAGCATAATAATCTCCACAAACAATTACATAATCAATAGGCTCCATTATTTTTTTACTTCGGTTATCATACCATACAAGTAGATTATTCGGTAAAATATGAATTTGCCATTTAGGTTCTTTACCCATAGTTCTGTTAACAGCAAACCAGCCATAATCAGGTTCATATCGTTCAAGTATTACCAAAGGTTTGTCAATACCAAGAATATTGCTGATACTCGGCTCTAAAGTATTGCTGCCTATTTTAAAAACAGCAACAATACTGTTAGGGTTAACATAAGCAGAAGCTTTTTGTATATCAAGCGCATCCTTGTTCAAGTTCCGTAAAAGAGGAAAATGTACCCTGAAGAAAAAAACAAAATAAATAGTCATAAAAATTCCTGAAAGCGGAAGAACAATTTTTCCCAGGTTTTTCTGTAATGCAAGCCATAGAACCAGGAATACGATAAAATAATACAATAAGCGGGCAGAAATCATTCCAACACTGGCGCCATCAGGAATAATAAAATAGGCAAGAAAAGAAAAAATGAATATTAAAAGAAAAATATCTGTTAATACAAACTTCAGGTTGGCATTATTTTTCAGTCGCTTATATATTGCTATAGCCAAAACAATTAATAACCAAAGGAACATAAGATGTGTATAAATGCCGTCTCCATTAATATTTACGGAAAAACATTGGAAATCGAAAACCCATTTAAGGAGTTCGGTAGCGGGTATCCTAGAAAGACTTGTATGGTGCAAACCAGATAACTCATTATTAAAAATGTACAGCATGATAAAAGTGGGAACCCAAATAGCGCTAAACAAAAGCAACCTCTTAGTAATATGTATTGCGGTTATTTTTTGGAGTTTTATTTGCCGGAAAAGCCAATATAATTCTGCCAATCCACAAATAAACAAAAGAAACAAGAATGATAATCCATTTGTAAAATAATTTAACAACACCAAAATAAAAAACAAGAAGTATTTTAAAGGAGAATATAGTTTACTGGCATCTGAAAAATTATTTAAATAGTAATAAATAGCTATGAAAAGGAAAGTAAAGGATATACAAAAATTATATGCACCCAAATAGAGTAGCGTGCAATATGTAAAAGGAATTATAAATGAACTGGCGGCAATACCTTCAGGATTGTATTTTTTGATGATCTTCCTGAATATAAGAGGGAACCCTACAACAAAAATCAGTAGCAATAATTTTTCTGAAATAGCAGAACGAAAAAAAACATCAAACAAGGCAAGAATATAATGGTCTGTAAGATTAGGAGCAGGTAAATGGTTAAGCATAAAATACTTGCTTATAAAGGCATTGCCTGATAATAGATAAGTGATTATTCTTGAATAATATAAATGAGAAGGTCCGTCATTTCCACCAAAAAATTCAAAATGGCAAATTACCCAAACATTAAGAGACAACCCAATATAAAAGAGAGCTAATTCAGTATATTTTAGTGTTTTGGAATTCACTTATATAAGTAATTGCCCAAAAATAAGTATTTGCTTCGATTTTACATAATAAAATGGGCTAATAAAATCAATTCAGAATATTCGAGCGAAGCCTCGCAATGACGTATGGCAATAAAAACGGCATCAAACGGCTTATTTTGTGGAGTCAATGACTAATAAAAAATGCTATTTCCTGCGGTCAATGGCTGTTGGAGGAAAGTTAATAAAGTTGAACATTTCTTTAAAGCGGCTGGTAAGTCGGTTACCATAGCGAGCTTTTAATTCTTCTGCCGATAAATTGGTTGTGACATGTGTAAAGGTAAAATCGCCTTTTTCATAGCGCCTTAAAAGGATATCCAACATCACATTTACATCGTTGCCGTAATATTTCTTGTCAGGCTCGGTTCCTAAATCATCAAAGCAATAGGGGTAGATAGACCGCATGTTCTTTCGCATGGTATAATCCCGGTATTGACGGATGCTCCAATATTTTTCAATGGCTTCATCACCACCCTGGGCAAACGTATCGGCAATGGCTCTGCAACTTACAACATGATAAAAACATTTCAGGTTATTCTGCAATAGTTTCATCAGGTAGGTTTTACCGCAGCCTATATTGCCACTAATAAACAAGCCCTTTTGCAGGGAATAATGTTCGCCTTTCTCTACAAAGCTTTTATCATTGCTGAAATACGCACACAATAAATTTATTACATCAATATTGTGCTCATCATAGTCTGTATAGACCTCGTTACTCAGGTATTCATGAATTTTATCTGCTGTTGTCATAATTGATCGTGGGTTATGGGTTTTAAGGTTCTTTTTATTTGCGTAGCGCCAGGGTCAGTGATTCGCACATCCGATTTTCTTCTGAGTGCCCAACTATTTATGGTAAGGTAAACCGAGGTGTATTTATTGGTTATGCCTTTGGTGTTTTCCATAGCCAGCAGTATTTCTTTCACCATTTCTTCCCCATGATTGCTTATAAGCGTTTGGCAATTTTCAGCCGTAAGCTGGGTTTTAATACGGGAAACTTCTTTTAAATTTTTTACAAATAATTGAAGGGAGTGGGGTATAACTATATCCTTCTCTTTCTCATTAACATTTTCTTTATCCTTCTCTTTTTCATTCTCCTTTTCAGTAACATTCTCTTTCTCATTATAGGTATGTTTCGTATCACTTGGTATACGCTCGTATAGGTTCGTATTTTTTTTATTCCATCGTTTACCAATATTCTTTTTATTCGCCTCACAAGTTTCATTGTACTTAATGTCATCTAAGCGAAACTGGTTTTTAAAAAACAGGAAAGCCATATATGCCGGTGAGGTATTTGGCGGCTCAACACCCGATACCTGGTATTCGTAAATAGCCTCCAGAAGCGCTCCCTTAGCTTCCAGCGAAAGGGATTTGATTGGCTCGTAAAATGATTTGTAAAGTAAAAATGACTCTCTGACCATATGTATTTTTTTAGATTTTATACAAAGGTCAATAACTAAATAGTGGTTTCGGAAAAAGTCAATGACTTGTCAGTAAACAATAAAAAATAATTTTATATTTGTGGAATGAGAGGATTTTTGGTTTTGATGGTAGCGGGTTTTGTGTTATTGGGAGGCTGTATTGAGCATAAGTCGGAAGACCCCATTGAATGTTACCGTTTATGGTCTGGAGAAGAACCACCTTCTGATGTTAAGGTATTAAATGCCAAATACTGGCAATCTCCACACTGGACAAAGGAATATATTCTTTATATGGAGCTAACCGCACCATCAAAATGGAGAAAAGAATTCATAAAAGAAAATCATTTAACCCTTGATAGTAATGAGTGGATGCCACCTTCAGATATTCCGCATTGGTTTCTACCCACAACCAATTATTTACAATGGAAACTATACCAATCTGATGAGAGCTCAATTTTTGAGGATACTGTAACTGGGAAGATGTTTCTTTACGAGATTCAATTATAAAAAGGTTCCAACAAAATAGCCGTTATTTCCATGCATTTTTTAGCCAGTCATTGACTCGACAAAATAAGCCGTTTTAAGCCGTTTTTTTATTACCCCAACCGCTATAGCCGTTTTAAGCCGTTATTTCCGTACATTTTTAATTGACGGTAGGGCTCCGGCTAATATTCAAACGTTCCTTTATCTCCGGAGATAGTTAGCTTTTTACCGCTATGCCTGGTTACTTTGCCAATCACTTTGGCCTCAATATTATATTTGGCAGCCACTTCAATAATATGCTTGGCCGCTTCGGGAGCTACATACAGTTCTATGCGGTGGCCCATATTAAAGACCTTATACATTTCAGAAAAGTCTGCTCCTGAGTTCTCGTGGATTATTTGAAAAACGGGAGGTATTTCAAACAAGTTATCTTTTATAATATGCAAATTATCTATAAAATGCAGCACCTTGGTTTGTCCTCCGCCTGTGCAATGTATCACTCCGTGAATATGGTTTCTATATCCTCTTAGGATTTCCTGCATCACCGGAAAGTAAGTACGGGTAGGGGATAGGAGCAGCTTACCAATATCGGTGGTGTACTTTTTATCCTTCCAGGTAATATCTATCTTTTCAGTTAGTTTTCTTTTGCCGTTATAAACCACCTCATCCGGAATCAAGGGATTGTACGATTCTTTATAAGAGGTATAAGAGTGTTCCAATGTATCGTGCCTTGCCGAAGTGAGCCCGTTACTGGCAATACCGCTGTTGTAGGTATCTTCATAGCTTGCATGTCCGAAGGAGGCTAGCCCTACAATTACATCGCCAGCGGATATTTTATCGTTGGAGATTACATGGTTGCGTTTCAGCCTGCAAACAATAGATGAATCAACTATAATAGTTCTAACCAAGTCTCCTACATCGGCTGTTTCTCCCCCTGTAGAGATAATGTTAACTCCGTATTTTCTCAATTTGGCAAGGAATTCCTCCGTACCGTTAATAAGCCCTGAAATAACTTCACCCGGAATAAGGAGTTTATTTCGCCCTATAGATGAAGATAATAGCATATTATCTACCGCGCCTGCACATAAAAGGTCATCGGTATTCATTACAATAGAATCCTGGGCAATGCCTTTCCAAACGGAATCATCACCTGTTTCTTTCCAATAGATATAAGCAAGGGAGCTTTTTGTTCCGGCTCCATCGGCATGCATAATGAGGCAGTACTCATTATCGCCCGAAAGATAATCGGGTATTACCTTGCAAAAGGCTTTAGGGAATAGCCCTTTATCAATGTTGGAGATGGCTTTATGAACATCTTCTTTGGAGGATGAAACGCCACGCTTATTATAAACCGAATCGCTCATAGGTGTTTTTCTAAACAAAACATCCCTGACGTTTACAGTCAGGGATGTTTTTATATACAAATTTTATTGTTCTTACCATTTAGGACATGCAGTTCTGTTAGAACTAGAGGTTTCATTATATAATGGTTCAGATGGGCCGTGACCTTTACCTGCAGGTTTGTTTGGTTGTTGTTGTGGTGCAGGATTAGAGGAAGGTGCAGGGTTGCCATTAGGAGAATAATTCTTAGGAACCGTTTGGTTCTGTATTTCTTCAATTGGCACCGGTGCTTCATTTGTATCGGCATCTTGCGGAGCTTCCTGACCGCTCACTTTTACATTCTTTCCGGCTTCCATTTTCAAGCTGTCTTCCGCGGTCATAACATGGCCTTTAGGCACATAACCCCAATCTAAAATTTGGAATACGGTACGACGGTTGATTTGATAAAGAGAATCCCTCTTTGCTTTTTGGATTTTAGGATTCTTATTCTTTACAGCCATAATTTGGGAGGTTTGAATAAGCAGCTTGGTTTGTCCCCAGCCTTTAGGTGTCAAACGTGCAGAATCAATACCTTGTGAAATAAGATAGTTAACGCATGATTGAGCCCGTGCTTGTGAAAGCTTAATGTTCGAAACGGCAGAGCCTTGTTGGTCAGTATGGGCATCTAACTCAATTTTAAGAGTTGGGTTATTGTTTAAAAGCCTTACTAAGTAATTAAGTGAATCTTTTGATTCGGAACGAAGGGTTGCTTTACCTAAGTCATATAATACAGCCGGGAAGTGGATTGCTTCCATTGGTTTTGGTTTCTTCAAATGGAAATCATGTTCAAATGTTTCCGATTCAGATTTACCAACGGTAGTTTCATTTGCCTTTTCATCGCTGTTTAAGTACTTTAAGTTTGTGGCGGTAGCTGAGATAATGTAGGATGAATTAAGTTTAACATAGCGTTCAGTAGCGCCAAGGGCTCCAAACATATAATGTCCACCTGTATCCGTTTTAATAGAGACATCAGAGCCATCAGCTCCAACCATGCGTACGGTAGCTCCGGAAATTCCTCTGTGGCTATCTATGTCATATACGGTTCCTTCAATAACAAATAATATGGCAGGCAGATAGAAACGATAAATATCATCACTGCCAACACCTCCTCCGTTAGGGCGGTTAGAGGAAAAATAACCGGCATCTTTGTTACCTTCAAAACATATTCCAAAATCATCGCCTTCCGAGTTAACAGGATAGCCCATATTAACAGGATTACCCCATTTGTTGTCTCCCAATTTAGCGGCGTGGAAAATATCCAACCCGCCTAATCCGGGCAATCCATCGGTAGAATAATAAAGCGAGCCATCATAACGGATAAATGGAAACTCATCATTACCGGCTGTATTAATGCCGGGACCAAGGTTGGTAGGTTCGCCCCATGATTTTGTTTTTTTGTCATATAGGCTCATCCATAAGTCAATTCCACCCTGACCACCTGGTAAATCGGAAGAGAATACCAGCGTTTGTTCGTCTTGAGAAATAGCAGGGTGAGCGTATGTTGAGGAGTCTGATTGGAAATTAAGTAATACCGGGTCAGCCCAGTTATTACCCCTTCTTTGCGTGGACCAGATTTTACATTTTTGTCCTTTGTTTTTTACAACGCTGCAACGGGTAAAGTACATGGTTTTGAATGTTTTATCAAATACAGCGGAGCCTTCATTATCTGGTGAGTTAACCGGAGCAGGAAGGGGGAGTGGCGTACTAAACTTACCATTCTTATCTAGCTTGGTAATAAATAAATCGGAATAGTTTTGACCCAGACCATCATCAATTTTATCGCCCATTGTTCCCTGGCGGGAAGAGGTAAATATAAGTTCATCAAGCCTTCTATCTGCAAATGTAGGACAAAAGTCTTCGTCTTTCGTATTCAATTGCTTCATGTCGGTAACAATGTAGCGGGTAGGCTGACTTAAAAGTTGTTGAGCCATTTGGCATGATTTAACACCATTTGGACCTCTTGGGTCAGCAGGTACTTTTTGTGTATATAGTTGGTAAGAAGCCTGTGCATCATCATATTTTGCCTGCATCATTTGGGCATTAGCCAAATCAAGAACAGCAACAGGATCGTCATAATCGGCTTTTACAGCTTTAGCATATTCCTTTTCTGCTTGTTTTAAATCACCTGTTAAGCGATAACATTCTGCAATTTGAAAAATTAGGCGGCCTTTTTCAGCTTTTTTGGGGTTCTCTGAAAGGGCCTTCTGATAAAGCACAACAGCACTGAAGTATTCTAATCTGTCAAATGCCTGATCACCAGCTTTAATAAAACTTTTTTGAGCGGATGCATTTGTGGAAGTAATTAGAATTACAAATGCTAATAATGCGGAGTAAAAAATAGGTTTTAATCTTTTCATAGAGTGGGTTACATTTATTTTTTTCGGCTGCTAATATAGGAAGAAATTGGAAAACAAGCCTGATTTTTTAAAATATTTATTTAATAAACAGCAATTCCCTGTACTTTGGAAAAGGCCACATGGAATCGTCAATAAGCAATTCAAGCTTATCGGCATGGTATCGTATCTCATCAAAACAGGGCTTTATTTTTTCGCAATAAGCAAAGGCTTTGGCGGTTACATCTTCTATTTTATTGGCTTTTTTACGCTCTTCTATCATTTGTTCGGTGCGGTTTCTAATAATAGATACCCTTTCGCTAATCTCTTTTATCATAGCTATTTGAGAGTCGGCTATATCTTCGTATCTGCCGCCATCGTGCATACTTTCGGCAAGCGCCTTATCTTTCATTTCAACACCTGCAAACGCCTGGCTGGGGGTAAATATTTCCTTTATCCCTTTTACATTAGTAATAAGCACGTTTTGGTATTTCAAAGCTACGGGTATAATTTGGGTAAACGCCATGTCTGCCATAATGCGCGATTCTATCTGTATTTTCTTGGTATAAATTTCCGCCTGTATTTCATGTCTGGCTTCTTGTTCGCGCTTTGTAAAAATACCTTGTTTTTCAAAAAGGTGAATAGCTTTTTCGGTTACAAGGGCTTCCAGGGCTTCCGGTGTGGTTTGCACATTGGGCAAGCCTCGTTTGGCAGCTTCTTTTACCCACTCTTTGCTGTAATTATTTCCTTCAAAACGGATGTTGGCAGAGGAAGTTATATAATTTCGAAGTATTTGAATAATAGCATCTTCAACCGAAGTGGATTTGCTTATCAGGCTGTCAACATCCTTTTTAAACTGGGTAAGCTGTTCGGCAACAATAGTGTTAAGTACAACCATTGATTGAGCACAATTGGCAGATGAACCCACCGCGCGGAATTCAAATTTGTTACCGGTAAAGGCAAACGGAGAAGTGCGGTTACGGTCGGTATTATCAAGCATTAATTCGGGAATATGCCCGATATCCAGTTTAAGTGATTTCTTTTCAGAGGATTTTGCGGCTTTAACTTTCTTTTCAAATCCATTCAGTACTTTGGTCAACTGTTCCCCTATAAATACGGATATAATAGCCGGTGGAGCTTCATTGGCGCCAAGCCTGTGTTCGTTGCCGGCAGAGGCAATGCTCGCTCTTAAAATATCGGAATAATCGTGAACAGCTTTAATCGTGTTTACAAAAAAGGCCAGAAATTGCAAGTTAGAATCGGGCGTTTTTCCCGGACTAAGCAGATTTTTACCTGTATCGGTCGACATGCTCCAGTTATTGTGCTTACCCGATCCATTTACTCCCGCAAAAGGCTTTTCATAAAATAAAACCCTCAATTGATGGCGGCGGGCTACTTTATCCATCAGGTCCATTAGCAATTGATTATGGTCCACCGCAATGTTTGCTTCTTCAAAAATAGGAGCCACTTCATATTGGTTGGGAGCAACTTCGTTGTGTCTTGTTTTTAAAGGGATGCCTAATTTATAGGATTCCGTTTCAAAATCGCGCATAAATTCATTCACCCTTTCAGGGATGGAACCAAAATAATGGTCTTCCAATTGCTGGCCTTTGGCAGGGTTTGCTCCGAACAAAGCCCTTCCGGCATGAACCAAATCAGGGCGGACATTAAATAAGGCTTCATCAACTAAAAAATATTCTTGTTCCCAGCCCAGTGTGGCTATCACTTTTTTTACATCTTTATCAAAATAATTGCATACCGGAACGGCTGCTTTATTTAGCGCATGTAAAGCTTTAAGCAAAGGAGTTTTATAATCCAGCGCTTCGCCGGTATATGATATATATATGGTGGGAATGCAAAGTGTTTTTCCAAAGATAAAAGCCGGTGATGAGGGATCCCAACCGGTATAGCCTCTCGCCTCAAAGGTGCTGCGGATTCCACCACTTGGAAAACTGGAAGCATCAGGTTCCTGCTGAACCAATTGTCCTCCTCCAAATTTTTCCATAACTTTTCCTTCCGGTGATACATCCAAAAATACATCATGCTTTTCGGCTGTTGCTCCTGTTAGTGGCTGAAACCAATGGGTATAATGCGTAACGCCTTTTTCAAGCGCCCATGTTTTCATGGCTATAGCCACTTCATCTGCAGTTGCCCTGTCAATAGCTGTATTTGTATCTATCGCCGCTTTTAATGTTTTTAAAACACCTTCTGAAAGGTATTTCTGCATTACTTCGTAGCCGAATACGTTGGTTCCGAAGAAATCGGATACTTTATTCGAAGGAAGTTCCACATTAATAGGTTGCCTTGAAATGGCTTCTTGTAAGGCTTTAAAGCGGATTGAGCTCATGTAGGGTGGGTTTTAAAATTCTCCGCAAATTTATGTTTTTTTGCCCGAAATTTCCTGCTTTAAGTTGTTAGATTTTATTAACAAATGAACCGCTTTGTATTTTTCAAATACCGATTGCACAAATTTTGTATTTTCGCCAAACATTAAACACCCAAAATTACTATGCTAACAACTATTTATTCAAAATCCGGAAAACTATTTCCAATTGCTTTAGTCGTATTTGCTATTGCTTTTCTTGCTTCTTGTTCTTCATCTAATCAATTTGCTTCTTCTTTTTCAAAAAGGAAATATACGAATGGTCATTTCTCCGATCCGGTTGCAAAGGTTAAAGCTTCCGATAAGCCCGGCAATTATAATAGCAGTAATTTGAATACAAAGGTGACTAATAATTTAGTCGCAAATAATGCAGTGATTCACCAAAATCAAGAAAAGGCAATAAAGGTAAATTTTAGCCATCCGGTTAAATCGGAGTATGCAAAAAAAGATAAGCCGGCAATTGCATCCATAGTGAAATTTAAAAATGATATTTTTTCTGTCACGAAATCACAGGTTGCTGACAATAATGCACCATATGCTGCTTTCAGAGAGACCTCAACTATACAGGATAGCCCGGCTTATGGCGATCATGGTGGAAATGGCGGTCGTGAAAATGGTCACCATCACTACTTATTAGACTGTCTTCTGTGCATACTTCTCTGGTTGGTTTTTCTTATTCTGGCTGCCGCCAGTGTTGTAAGTGGCTCCGGAGCCGGCTTAGGGCTTTTTGCTATTTTAGCATATATAGCTGCCATTGCAGCTCTTGTATTCTTTATACTTTGGATCGTTGATATTGCGTCATAAAGGTTTGCAAACGGATAACATATTGCTTTCGGCCGCTTTAAAAACAGCAGAATGATTTCAACAAAATTCATAAAAGCACAGAAGCTGTTTAAAGTTCTTTTTCTGTTTGGTATAGTTGGTTTTTTTGCCTATTGCACTTCATCAACCAACAAATTGGCTTCCTCCTTTTCAAAAAGGAAATATACCAAAGGCCATTTCTCCGATCCGGTGGCAAAAACTAATTTGGACTATTCTCCCTATGGTGCTAATATCACGCTTGCTCCTAAAAACCAACTGCAAGCGCCGCCGGTAGAAAACACGCCGGCAGCGGTAAACGAAAAAGCTGGTATCAAGGGCCCTGCCAAATCTATTTCATCCAAGGGAAATGAAATTACAAAAAGCCCGGTCATATCCTATAAAAACAATGTTTCTCTGAAAGAGAATATGCCTTATAATCCCTATCATCATTATGGTGATGATAATGGCCATGATCAACATTCTTCCAGCGGGTCAAGCTTTTTACTGGCCTGGATACTATGCTTAATCGCATCTGTAATTTGCTTTTTACTGCTTGTGGCAGATGCTGCTTCGTTTGGGGCAGGTATCGGCGGTGGACTTGGTGCAGGTTGTGTTTTATATGTTTTAGGCGGGTTTTTATTTATTGCTGCTGTGGTACTATTTATCTTATGGATAGTAACCATTGTAAAGGGTTAATAATTAAAACAAGTGTCACAGAAAAAGTATTAAGGCAGGCTATATGGGTAAAAAAATATTGCTGTTAGGATCCGGAGAACTTGGGCGCGAATTGGCTATTTCCCTGCAAAGGTTGGGCCAATACGTAATTGCTGTAGATAGTTATCCGGGCGCCCCGGCTATGCAGGTTTCCCAGGAATATGAAGTGATTAATATGTTGGATGGTAATGCACTCGACCATATTGTTGCCAAACATAAACCTGATTTAATAGTTCCCGAAATTGAAGCCATCCGAACCGAGCGGTTTTATGAATATGAAGAACAGGGAATGACGGTTGTGCCCAGTGCAAAAGCGGCAAACTATACCATGAACCGTAAGGAAATAAGAAACCTTGCTGCCGTAGAATTAAAACTAAGAACTGCTAAATTCATGTATGCTAAAACCAATAAAGAATTTGCCGAAGCTATAGAAAAGATTGGAATCCCTTGTGTAGTAAAGCCCTTAATGAGCAGCAGCGGCAAAGGCCAAAGCATAGTAAAAACAAAGGAGGATATTGAAAAAGCCTGGAAGTATGCAATGGAAGGCAGCCGCGGCGATTATGCCGAAGTGATAGTGGAAGAGTTTATTAAGTTTCATGCAGAAATAACTTTACTAACTGTTACCCAAAAAAATGGGAAAACTCTTTTTTGTCCTCCTATCGGTCACCGTCAGGAAAGAGGCGATTACCGGGAAAGCTGGCAGCCTTGCGCTATTAGTGATAAAGATTTGGAAGAAGCCCGGGTTATGGCGCAAAAGGTTACCGGTGCTCTTACCGGAGCCGGAATATGGGGCGTAGAGTTTTTTCTAACGGATAAAGGCGTTTATTTTTCCGAGCTATCGCCCCGTCCGCATGATACCGGGATGGTTACCCTTGCCGGTACTCAAAATTTAAATGAATTTGAATTGCATGCACGTGCTATTTTAGGCCTTCCTATACCACAAATTACGTTGGAAAGAGTCGGTGCTTCGGCTGTTATACTGGCTGAAGATACCGGCAGGGCTCCTCTTTATTCCGGTGTGGAGGATGTTTTAAAAGAAAAGAATACAGATGTACGGATATTTAATAAGCCCACTACACGCCCATACAGGCGCATGGCAGTAGTTTTAACGTATGATAAAATAGGCAATGCCATTGATACGATAAAGGAGAAAGCCATTAAGCTATCTAAATTGGTGTCTGTTGAGCCAACAGAGCCGTTATAAATAAGCCGTTTTGTGCCGTTTTTTGTGGTCTGCCCCAAAACCCATAAAGGGGCTTTGAGAGTTTATGATGTTGATAAAGTCAGTTCCAAATAGAAACATTACAATTTAATTTACGTAGTAAATACTAAATGACCCCGTTCTATAGTTATTACTAAAAAGCAAATACTATGCCCAAAACGACCGCACTAGTTATAACCTTTAAAATTCAACACTATGAATGGGTACAAAACAGGCGGCGACTGGACGGACGTTACCAGCATTGGCCGCAATGAAGTTGTCTTCGAAGGAAGACATAAAGCTTACGGAGCTTATTATATCCGCCAACGTTATCCGAGTGCTCTTTTATACGCATTATTGTCGGCAATTGCTTTTATTGCCACCTGCGCCTTAATCGCCTATGCGTTTCGAAACATTAGCCACATGGAGGCTACAACTAAAACGGATGTTGCCATTAAACCAACCGATGTATTAATTCACCGGGAGGTTATCATTCCACCTGCTGCTCATCCGCATGTACAACCTCCCCGAATTACTCCCAACCGTTTTATGCCTCCGGAAATTACACAACAACCGGATAGCATTCCAATTGCAAGAACAAATGATCACACTGCCTTTGTACCTAACGGAATACCCGGC